>CEQT01027910.1_pt1 | contig 11526 bp, 14 predicted proteins | sample 530951 | NCBI WGS metagenome assembly CEQT01 (sample SAMEA2621132, study PRJEB7988) | marine metagenome | biome: marine biome (ENVO:00000447); feature: surface water layer (ENVO:00002042); material: "saline water (ENVO:00002010), including plankton (ENVO:xxxxxxxx)" | depth 5 m
TGGTCCCTCCATTGCATCTGGAAGCCAAATGTGCAAAGGGAATTGAGAAGATTTTCCAACAGCACCCATAAATAAACCAAGACCCGCTAAAGTCAAAAGTGAACCCGATATGAGTTCATTTGATACACCGTCAAAAAGCTGCTGAAAGTTGAATGAACCAATAGCGGTAAACATTATCATAATTCCTATGAAAAAACCAATATCACCAACTCGATTTGTGAGGAAAGCTTTTTTGCTGGCATCAGCAGCTGAATGCTTTTCAAACCAATGACCTATGAGAAGATATGAGCTTACACCAACAAGCTCCCAGAAGATGTAGAGGGACATGAGATTGTTTGCAAGTACAATACCATTCATTGAAAAGGTAAATAACCCTAGGTAAGCATAATACCTATTATAGCGAACGTCACCTTTCATATATTCAAGTGAAAAGATATGGGTCATACTTGAAATCAAAGAAACAACTAAAAGCATCACGATTGTAATGTTGTCAACCCAAAATCCTAGATCAATTTTAAATGCTCCAAGATCTATCCATGAAAAATAAACCTCATGAGAAAATTTATAATTCCAGTTCGAAAGCATTTCAACAAACAAAGACAAAGCGAGTACAAGTGTTATCAGTATTGCACCAATCGATACCCAATCTCCTTGTCTGGGTAGGCGTTTGCCAAAAAATATATTAATTACAAATGCAAGAAGAGGTAAAAATAAAATAAGCAGGCAGGCATCAGTTGTAAAATTGCCTGTAATCATTGTTTGAGCTCGCTAACGTCATCGATGTTGATCGTATTAAAGTTATTAAATATATTGATTATAATTGCAAGAGCAACGGCTGCCTCAGCTGCAGCAAGAACTATCACAAAAAGTGCGTATACTTGACCAGACATATTCATTCCCCCAAACCTAGCAAATGCCAAAAAGTTGAGGTTTGCAGCATTAAGTATAAGCTCCACCCCCATTAAGACAGCCACTCCATTACGGCGGGTTACAACTCCGAACAAACCCAACGAAAAAAGAATAGAACTTATCAATAGGTAATTGCTAAGAGTGTCCATCAATAATCTTTTCTTGATAAAGTGGTTGCTCCAATTAATGCGCCAAGCAGCAAAAAAGAAGCCGCTTCAAATGGCAATAAGTAATCCATCATTAAAAGATTACCTATCAATTTTGTTGTCTCAGCTGGCTCACTATTAGGGAGCTGTATCCAAGGAGTTGAGTAAACCATTAACCCCAAAGCGCTAACAAACCCCAACACAACAAGAGCACCCACTCCTTTTTGAACAGAGGTATGACTTATGTTAACTGATGAAATTTTGTTAGTGAGCATAATACCAAAAATAATTAAGACCAAAATTCCACCTACGTAAACAACCACTTGAACCACAGCAAGAAAATCAGCCCATAAAAAGACGTAAAGACCTGTAACCCCAATAAAAGTAAAAAGTAAAGAATAAGCGGAATACAAAAGACTTTTACTTGAAACAACCATCAGCGCGGAGCCAAGCGTTAGCGCAGCAATTAGCCAAAAGGCAAAGTCAGCCACTATGCCTCTGCCTTTTCATCAGTTTTTGTTAGGTTTTCCCTCTGTTTTGGGGTGAGTTTTTTTGCAAATTCATAAATGAGATCTTTTCTATCTACCTCAGAGAACTCATAATCTATTGGATGCTTAGAACTGTTGGGTCCGCCAACCATAAAAATGCACTCTTCAGGGCATGGGTAAGTACATAGATTGCAATAACAACATTCAGACATGTCAATCGTAAAGCGACTAACAACAAAACCTTTTTTAGTTCCATTAGATGTTACGCCAGTATGTTTAACTGTAGGAATATCTTCACCCCTGTCTGATTTGATTGTATCTATTTTTATGCAATCAACTGGGCATGCTCTTTCGCATCTGTAACACCCAATACAATCATCAATGTCAACATGAAGTCTCGAACGAATCACATTGTAATCTTCGTGATTAAAGCCAATATTTCTTTCCGGTCTCGGCCAACGCTCTTCAGGGTATTGCAAGGTCACATTATCCCTACGAATATTCATCATGTGACGGAACGTTATTCTCATCCCAGTCCATAATGTATTTACTGTATCGTATATATTTGTAAAATATCTAGACATATATTATCCAATTATTAACTTCCAAATTCCAACTCCAAAAATATTTAACATAGCGATAGGAATAAAAACTTTCCAGCAAACGTGCATCAGCTGATCAACTCGAAGCCTAGGAAACGTCCAGCGAAACCACATCATCACGAAAATGAGGAAAATAATTTTTCCTAAAAACCAAAATAGTCCCCACAATGGGGAATTAAAAAACCCAGGAATGGGGCTTTGCCATCCACCAAGGAATGCGGTGGCAGCCAAGCCACTGACTACAAACATATTAGCGTATTCGCTTAAAAAGAATACTGCCCATCTAAAACCAGAATATTCAGTCATCCATCCAGCGACTAATTCAGATTCAGCCTCTGGTATATCAAACGGAGTTCTGTTTGTTTCAGCTACCGCACTAATAAAAAAAATAAAAAACGCTAGAAAGCTAAATGGGTTATTAAAAATAATCCAATTGGGCAATATGCCCCAGACAGATCCTGTCTGAAATTCTATTAAAGATTGGAGATTCATCGTGCCTGCCATCATTATTGGAACGATAATGGAAAGTCCAGCGGGTATTTCGTAGCTGATAATTTGAGCAGCAGATCTCATCGCTCCATAGAGAGACCATTTGTTGTTAGATGCCCAACCCGCCATAACTATTCCGATAACACCAACTGATGCTACAGCAATTATGTAGAAAACTCCAACATTGAAGTCTACCACTTGCAATACTGAACTAAACGGTAAAGCCGCAATACCTAAAAATGCTCCAATGAAGATGATAAAGGGTGCCATTTTAAAAAGCAATTTGTCTGCTGAAGCAGGGACAGTATCCTCTTTGATTAATAATTTTAATGCATCGGCAATCGTTTGCAAAACGCCCCACTTTCCTGCATGCAGTCCTGGACCTTGACCCATTGGTCCAATACGATCCATCATAAACGCCGAAACTTTTCTTTCAACGTAGACCGCAATTGTAGCATTAAGAGCCATAAGAACAAACAGGGGTATACCGGCAATAGTAACAGCAAGCAAAAACGCAACTATTGGGATATCAATGAACTTGGAAAATAAATCGATTAAAAAATCAACTGTCATCGATCAATTTCTCCCAAAACAATATCCAAACTTCCTAAAATTGCCAAAACGTCCGATATCATCCAACCGCTGGAAACCTCATCAAGGCAGGATAATGCAGTAAATGCAGGTGAACGCATCTTAACCCGAGTGGGCGAAGGAGTTCCGTCGCTCATTATATAATAACCTAAATCTCCTCTAGGGCTTTCAGTTCTTCTGTAAATTGAACCTTTGGGTGGTCGGATTTTTTTAGGCATAGTCTCAAAAACGTCTCCGCCAGGTAAATCTTTCAAGGCTTGACGTATAATTTTGGCACTTTGACTGATTTCAAGCATTCTGACCCAATATCTATCAAAACAATCACCGAGAGTACCAAATTCTCCAGTCCCAGTGGGGATGTCAAATTCAAAACGATCATAAATGGAGTAGGGTTCATCTTTTCGAACATCCCAACTTACACCCGAACCTCTTAAGTTTGGGCCTGAAACACCGTAACTTATTGCTATATCAGCGGGAATGATACCTACATCAGCAGTTCGTTCAATAAATATTTTATTGTACGTTAACAAATTATTATACTCATCGATTTGAGGCTCAAAATAATCCAAAAACTCAATGCAGATTTTTTCAAAATCCTTAGGCAAATCATGTGAAACGCCTCCAATCCACATATAATTATATAACAAGCGTGCACCGCATGTATACTCAAACATGTCTAAGATTCTTTCGCGATCTCTTAGCATGTATAAAAAAGGTGTAAAAGCTCCAATGTCTAATCCATACACCCCCAATGCGAGGAGATGGCTTGCTATTCTGTTGAGTTCGGCCATGATTACTCTTATGTATTGTACCCTTTCTGAAACTTCAATTTCCATAAGATCTTCCATGGCTACAACATATCCAAAGTTGCTGTTCATTGAAGCCAAATAATCGCATCGATCAGTAAAAGGGATTACTTGTTCATAAGTCACGTTTTCGGCGTGCTTTTCAAAGCAGCGATGAAGATAACCCAGATGGGGCGTAATTTTTGAAACAATTTCACCATCTGTGGTAACCTCAAGACGTAACACACCATGAGTACTGGGATGCTGCGGTCCTATGTTTAGGACCATCTGATCTCCTTGAACTACTCCCATCCTTCTTCTTCCTTGATTTTGGGTACCAAAATACCATGAAAAGATTCTTGAGTTTCGTAATCTTTCCTCAATGGCCATCCCTCCCAATCATCGGGGCATAAAATTCTTCTTAGATCGCGATGACCTTCATAAACTATACCAAACATATCATAGGTTTCCCTTTCAAACCAGTCACCAATACGCCATATCTGTTCGATTGATGACACTTTTGGATCATTGCGATCGTGATTAATTATAATTTCAACTTTGTGGCGATGCTCCATCGAATGCAAATTATAATGGCTTTGCAACGGGCCATCGTCTCCAGTGTCAACACCTGTGATGCATTCAAGCTGATCAAATGAAAGCTTTGGGTCGGTCTTTAAGAAAGTAGCAACTTCAAGCCAATGTTCTGAGTTGATTTCAATTTGACCATTAGCAAGTTCATCGTTTTGCACAACGGATCCAGAAAATTGATTTGAAATAGCTTCTCTTATTTCATTAAAGGTCATGCAAGTTTTCTTGTAAGTGGTCGCTCGGTTTGAATTTTTTCTTGAAGCTTAAGCAAACCTTCAATAAGGGCTTCTGGTCTTGGTGGACAACCAGGAACGTAAACATCTACTGGCACTACCAAATCAACTCCTTTGAGAACGTGGTAGCCATGCTGCCAATACGGACCACCACTTGTAGCACAGCTTCCCATTGATATCACATATTTTGGATCAGCCATTTGCTCGTATAATTTTTTGACACGTAGTGCCATCTTCATCGTAACGGTTCCTGCAACAATCATTACATCAGCTTGCCGAGGGGATGAGCGAGGCATCATACCAATTCTTTCTAAATCATGTCTGCTTGCTGCAGATGCCATCATTTCAATTGCGCAACAAGCCAACCCAAACTGAAAATACCAAGGAGATGTTGACCTTGCCCAGCCAAGTATTTTATCTAAAGATGCTACAACCACATTATCTTGAAATTTATTTTCTAAAAGACCCATTTTTTATTTTCCAGACGTATTTGATTTGTTAATTAAGGTTGAATAGCGACCCCTGCCATATTTTACATTATATTTTACCCAATCTAAATCAGATCTTTTCCATACATAAGCCAAACCAACAATCAATATCAGAAGAAAAATACCCATTTCAACAAAGGCTAACAATCCAAGATCATTAAACACTACAGCCCAAGGAAATAAAAAGACAACTTCTACATCAAAGATTAGAAAAATCAATGCCACAACGTAAAACCTTATGTTGAACTGAACCCATGCAGAGCCTTCAGATTCTTCGCCGCACTCGTAAGTTGCTAACTTGTCAGGATTTGGATTGTTTGGTGCTAATAGTTTTTGAATTAGCAAAGGCAAGTAGATTAGGACAATGCCTATGAATATGAAAACAAATATAGTTCCGAAGTCGCGATACATAAATAAATCATTTGAATGATTTTTAAGACTATGAATTTAGAGCTTTTGCTAAAGGCTGGTCAAGATAAACTTGGTCATTTTATTATGTTTTTTTTAACAATAGGGTTTGATCTCACATATGCCCAAGATTTAAATTTGCATCCTGAATGTCTTTATTTAATTCAATAATATCTTCAACAATGTCACATCTTCCAAAATGGGCTGCAAAGCCTTTTGCTAAACCATACGTTGCAGGTGAAAGCATAGATGAAGTTTTGGAAATCGTCGAAGATTTAAACTCAAGTGGTTTTTCAGCAACGATTGATATTTTAGGAGAATTTGTCGAAAACAAGGATGGGGCTAAAAGTGTCAGAAAACAGTATGAAGATTTGATAGGCTTAATATTTAAAAAAAAAATTAACAGCACTATCTCTATGAAGCTTACGCACATCGGCCTCGATTTGGATTATTTATTTTGTAAAAATCAATTAATTCAATTAACGAGCTTTGCTATGAAAAAAAATGTTGGTATAACTATAGATATGGAGAGTTCGAAATATACCGATGACATTTATAAACTTTATCGCACCGCAAATAAATTATACCCAAAAGTTGGCGCTGTAACCCAAGCTTATCTTCACAGAAGTTTAAACGATGTTAAAGAGCTGAACGGACCTAATTGCAACTTACGTGTATGTAAAGGTATTTATAGCGAATCATCAGAAATAGCAATAACGGATAAAAAAGAAATAAATGAAAATTTTAAGTTACTCGTTGAAACAATTTTAAATGGTAAAGGTTACGTATGTATTGCCACTCACGATCTTGATTTAATTAAAAATTGCGAGTATTTTATCCAAAAATATGACATACCACCGAGTCGCTTTGAATTTCAAGTATTATATGGTGTTCCGATGAAAAAAAAGCTTGATCATCTTAAAAAGCAGGGGTACAAGGTAACAGTTTATGTGCCGTTTGGAGTATCCTGGTTCGAATATTCGATAAGAAGGCTTAAAGAAAATCCAAAAGTAGTGTCTTATGTTATTAAAAATTTTTTTAATAGATAATTTTTAACAAATTAAATATTGAATAGTATTTAAATTAGCATGCTATGAAAAAAATGATTTCAACAAAAACTGGGGTAGTATTTTCTATTTTATTTAGCAGTGCGCTATACGCAGCTGGTCAAGACTCTAATTCAATTTCCTTTTTCTTGCTTGCAACAGGGCTTTTTGGCGGAATGGGAATGTTTCTTTACGGTATGGAGATGATGAGCGATGGAATGAAAGTTACTGCTGGCAATAGCATGAGAACTATACTTGAAAAGCTTACATCAAATAAGTACCTAGCTGTTTTTGTTGGTGCGTTTGTTACAATGGTGATACAAAGTAGCAGTGCAACCACTGTTATGCTAGTGAGTTTTGTGAATTCGGGCCTTCTAGCGTTTTCTCAAGCTCTAGGGGTTATCCTGGGTTCAAATATTGGAAGTACAGTAACTGCTCAAATAGTTGCTTTTAAGGTGACCGATTATGCGTTGCTTCTGATTGCAGCTGGGGCGTTAATGTCGCTTTTTTCAAAAAAAGATACCGTAAAAAACTTAGGATATGTTATCCTCGGTTTTGGACTTTTGTTTTATGGAATGAAGGTAATGTCAGATACTATGAAGCCATTGAGATCAGATCCAGCCTTCAACAGTATCCTTACAAGTTTCGAAAATCCTTTTCTAGGCATACTTGCTGGTGCAATATTCACTGCGCTCGTTCAAAGCAGCAGCGCAACAACGGGTATTGTAATAACGCTTGCTAGTGGTGGTTCAATAACTCTTGAAGCGGGTATACCCTTAATTTTTGGAGCAAACTTAGGTACGTGCATTACTGCTCTTCTAGCGGGGTTGAACGCATCCAGAGATGCAAAACGTGTAGCAGTTGCTCATATTACCTTTAATTTGATTGGAGTTTTATTATTTTGTTTTTGGATACCAACCTTTGCCGACTGGGTTTCTCAAACGTCCCAAAACATTCCAAGACAGATAGCTAACGCCCACACTTTCTTCAACATTATTGCGTCGATTGTTTTTCTTCCGTTTACTGGGTATATAGCAAAAGCAATAATACACTATTTCCCCGATAAAGAATTAGATAGAAATATTGAAAAGCCCGCAGTGCTTCACCTTGATGAAAGTCTTCTTGATCAACCTACTGCAGCAATAAATAATGCCCAAGCTGAAATCAAAGGTGTTGTTGGATTAATGGAAAGAGTTGTGGGTACACTTGTGCGTCCGTTTATTAATGGTCAAGATCTTAACGACATCGAAAATGAAGAAGTAGATTTGATAAGCGCAACCAATCAACGGGTTGAAAAAATAGACTTTCTTAATGATAAAATTACTGAGTATTTGGTAGCTACTAGTAAATCAGATCTTAGCACTAAACAATCAAAAGAATTATTTACCCTTACATCGATTGTAAATTATTTAAGCTCGATGAATGACCTAATGAAATTAAGATTTAGCACTCTTGTTTCAAAAAAAGATGGTATTAATGAGGATTTTTCTCCTGAGGATCAGGATGAGATTTTAAAATATCATCAACGCCTTATCAAGCAAGTAAAACGCTTAGACAAATTTTTTGCCAAGTTTGATAAAGCCAAAGCAGAAAAGATTATTGCCAAGGGTAAAGAAAATAAAGATCTAGAGCAAAAATACAGGTTGGATAGATTTGAAAGAATCAGTAGCCAAGATCCTTCATCAGGTAAATCAGCAGATCTCAATCAGCTTCATACGCAAGTAATGGACCTCTTAAAACAAGTTAATATTTTTATAGAGCTAATTGCATCTTCTTTGTTGGAACTAGAGTCGGAATAAAATTACAGATTTCCTCTTCTGCCCCAACCCATTTTAGCATTCAATGTTTTAAAATAATTAGAATCTTTGAACGTAATCATATTTATTGAAAACGGTGATTTTTCTATGGTCAGGTTTGTATTCTTTGAAAAGTTTTCATGGACTTGTCCGTCAACAGCAAATGCTAAATCTCCCTGCTCAAGAGATTTTACTTTTACAACTTGATCTTCGTTTAATACAATCGGTCGCAAAGAAAGAGTATGCGGACTGAGCGGTGTAATAACTATAGCGTTTAGCTTTGGAACCAGGATAGGGCCACCAGCTGATAAGGAATAGGCTGTTGAACCTGTTGGGGTTGATATAATTACTCCATCAGAGTCATATGAAGAAATGAAGTGGTCATCAGCATATAGCTCAAGACTGATTATTCTTTGCGAGTTCCCTCTATCAATTACAAAGTCATTTAATGCATAAAAAATTTTTGAATTATTATTCTCAAACAAAGTGGCTTTTAATATCATTCTCGGTTGTGTAAAGAATTCTTCAGCAACCAACTCATCTAGCCTGCTAAACATCTCGTCAACAGTAACTTCAGCTAAAAACCCAAGCTTACCAAGATGAACTCCAAGAATAGGAGTATTTCTACCACCTATTGCTCTAGCAGCAGATAATATAGTACCATCACCACCTAAGGCTATCAAAAAATCTAAATTTTTGAAGTCATCTGCAGATTGAATAATGTTTGGAGAATGTTTAAAATCAGTTGGGAGTGAGTCCTTTATGCGAGTAGTGATACTAGCATCAAGTGAGTTTTTTTTGCTCCATTCCAAAATTGGCTCAAGCAAAGACCAAAAGGTATCTTTTTCAGTATTTCCCCAAATCCCAAATTGACGTTTGATTAGATTGTTATTCATCTTCCTTAAATTTTTCTATCTTAATATTTCCTTCACTATCTTTCGATAATATTTCTATTTTTCTTTCAGCTGCATCTAGGTGTTTTTTTAAAAATTTGGAAAGCTGCAACCCTTGTTCAAAAAGTTGTATATTTTTTTCGAGAGATTGGTTTTCAGATTCCAAGCTTTTGACGATTTCTTCAAGTTTTTTCATTGAATCTTCAAAATTAATTGTCTGTTCTTTTGTCATGATGTTATACTTTTCTTGTTATGTTTATTTCTTAACAGCTGCCATTTCCCCATCTGCCATTTTTACCTTAAAGGATTCATTTGAGGCAATGCTTTCAGGATGAGTTATAATCTGATTTTTTTTATTAAAGGCTATACTATACCCTCTTTTAAGAGTATTGTTTGGGCTCAAAGCTTCAAGACTATTTGATAGGCTTTGAAGCTTTGATTCTTTTAGAAGAAAAATTTTATTCATAATTATTTTTAAGTTTTTGTCAAAGTTTTCAATTTTTTCTAGATGTCTTTTGAAAACATTAATGGGTTTTTGGAGGTTATGACGCTCAACTAAGTTATCTAATGTTTGCCAATATGATGCAATCTTTGACTCAACAATATTCTGTATTCTTTTTGTTTGATCATCGATATTTTGAGAAATCTCAAAAATATTTTTTATCGCAATTTCAGCCGCAGCAGATGGAGTAGGTGCCCGTAAATCAGCTACCATATCACTGATTGTCAAATCTGTTTCATGGCCTACAGCAGAGATAATTGGTTTTTTGCATTTTACGATTTCTCTAGCTAATGCTTCATCGTTAAATGGCCATAAATCTTCAAAAGAGCCTCCTCCACGACCTATTATTATTAAATCAATGTCATCAATTGTAGAAAGATCTGCTATTCCAGATGCTACATCTAAAGCTGCATCATCACCTTGCACTAAAGCTGACCGAATAACTATTTTGACTTGAGGAGCTCTGCGCTTAAAAATTATAAGCATATCTTGGAGCGCTGCCCCAGTTTTTGAAGTAACAATACCAACACTAGTAGGAAATTTTGGTAAGGATAATTTTCTTTCATCGCTAAACATTCCCTCAGCTTGCAAACGTTTTTTCGTTTCTTCAAAAGCTTGATAAAGAGCGCCAATACCAGCTGGCTCCATGTGGTTAAGTATAATTTGATATTGACCCCTTGCCTCGTAAACAGAAAGCTTTCCCTTTGCAATTACATCCAAGCCATTTTTTGGAGAAAATGTTAACCCATTATTGCTGCCTTTAAACATTACAGCACGCAATTCTGAATGCGAATCTTTGAGTGTAAAATACATATGACCGGAGGAATGATGGGTAAAGTTTGATATTTCACCCCTAACTACAATGGAGGCATAATTTGATTCGATTAAGTTTTTAATCTGTGCCGTAAGCTGGCTTACGGTCAAAACATCATTAAAACTCATTATGGAAGAGCAGGTTTGCCTGCTTGCTCCCAACAATATTTCCACAATGATGCGAGCCTGATTGGTGCCCTTCCAAGCCTATCGAGAAGGAGATTTTTTGTTTCGGTATAAAGAATATCTAAATAAGGTTTTTCGAAGTTTAGAATATCGTATGATTGTAATTGCTTTGCCTGCTCAGAGGTAAGAACAGCTCTAGCTTTAGTGTCCGCAGACAATATCTCTTGATGATAGGAAAATGACTCTTTAACTATATCGAAAGCATAAGCTACAGGGTCATTGACTTGCTCAATTTCTCCTATTGGATCAATGCGTTTTATGTAATCATCTATGAGGCGTATTTCCCATCTAAAATGAACACCATGATTGCCTGTTTCTTTGCCATTATAGTTTTTTATTACATGAAGGGGTTGATGCAAGTCTGCAATATAATGACCAAGTTCGCCCATATTAAACAATGCCTCGTCGAAGCGATTGTTCTTCATTAAATAAATGATTCGATTACATAGCTTTTCAATATGCCATGGAGCATCACCCATTTTCTCAACCATCTTATCACCGTATTTATCATAAAATTCTGATCGATCTCTGGGAATATTATCAAATGGGTATTTATCGTAATA
>CEQT01005115.1_pt1 | contig 11223 bp, 12 predicted proteins | sample 530951 | NCBI WGS metagenome assembly CEQT01 (sample SAMEA2621132, study PRJEB7988) | marine metagenome | biome: marine biome (ENVO:00000447); feature: surface water layer (ENVO:00002042); material: "saline water (ENVO:00002010), including plankton (ENVO:xxxxxxxx)" | depth 5 m
CTAAAACGCCCATAATAGCACCAGACGCACCGAGCATAGGAGGTATCTGTTCAGAAAGTGAATAAAAATTATAATAGTTTGATAATGTTTGAATAAATGCTGCACCAAAACCACATAAAATATAGAAAAAAATAAATTTTTTGGAGCCAAGCATGTATTCTACCGAAGAGCCAAACATCCATAAAGCAAACATATTAAACAATATATGTTGGAAATTACCATGCATGAACATATGGGACAAAATTTGCCAAATACCAAAAAAATCTGATTCTGGAAAGTGTAAAGAGAGGGTGAATTTAAAAAACAAACTATTGCTTGTTAATATAAATAGTATTACGTTGACTATTAGTAATTTTTTAACCGTTGGTGATATACTATACATAACTAAAACATATTGTCAATTTCTGTTTTACTAATTTCAATATAAATTTTCTTTTTGCTTGGGCATAGCCTTGATTCTTTACATGCAAAAAGTGAATTAACTATGTTTAATTGTTGATTCTTATCCAAACTCATGCCGTTTTTAATTGACATTGATTTTGATAAAATTTTTGAAATAAAATCAGAATCACTATAACTTTCAATCGGAATATTACCCCCCAAATGAAATAGTATATTATCAATAGAATTTTTAATTTCATTTTCCGTTACATAAGCTGGTAGAGATAAAATTTTTATTTTGTTTTCGGAAATAGTGAAATCAATCCCAATTTGTGTAAGAATTTTTTTGTTCACCTTTAAGATTTGTAATTCAGGCTTTGTAAATTCAATTTCAATTGGATGCAACAATTTTTGTAATGTTATTTTGTTTAATGTAATAGACTTTAGATAAGACTCATATAAAATTCTTTGGTGGGCTCTCTCTTGATTTATTATTATTAATGAACCTTTTGTTCTATTAATAATATATTTTTTATTTAATTGAAATGTACTATTGACTAAATTTTGATTCTCAAGATCTCTAAAATTAATTTCGTTTAATTCGTTGCTTTCAGATGAAAACTCCATAGAATCAAGTTCGTCCTTGAATGAATTAATTTTTAGGTATTTATTTGTATTATTTATATCAATAAAAGGATTATAATTTGTATCAACTTCTAAATCAATTGAATCAGAATTATTTTTATTTACGTAATTGTAAGGAATATCAAGCGATTTATCTCTGTCAAAATCAAGAACTGGCGATATATTAAATTGACCAATACTATGTTTTACAGCTGATCTTAAAATAGCATAAATTGACTGTTCATCCTCAAACTTAATTTCTGTTTTGGTTGGATGTACGTTTATATCAATTTTTGATGGATCAAGAGTCAAATTTAAAAAATAACTTGGAACATATTTAGTATCGATTAACCCATCAAATGAATTAATTATTGCGTGATTTAAATAAGAGCTTTTTATATAACGATTATTAACAAAAAAAAACTGCTCACCTCTTGTTTTTTTTGCAAATTCAGGCTTAAAAACAAAACCATTTATTTTTAAAATTTCAGTTTCTTCATTGACTGGAACTAATTTATCAGCAGTTTTTGAACCATACAAATCAATAATTCTTTTTTTGAAGGATACTGCCTTCAAATTGTATTCCTCCTTGTTATTGTTAAATAATTTAAAATTTATTTCAGGGTGACTTAATGCTATGATAAAAAACTCCCTAATTATATGCTTTAATTCAATATTATCGGATTTTAAAAAACTTCTTCTAGCTGGTATATTATAAAACAAATTTTTGACATATATATCAGTTCCAATTTCAGAAACAATTGATCGATTAGATTTTATTTCATTACCGTGTATAATAATATCCGTTCCAAGTTCAAAATTGTCTTGTTTTGTGATTAATCTCAAATGAGAAATAGCTGAAATACTAGCTAATGCTTCCCCTCTAAAACCTTTTGAACTTATCTTGAATAAATCATTTGCATTTGATATTTTGGATGTTGCATGTCTATTGAAACAGATTATTGCATCATTTTTTGACATACCAATTCCATTATCTTTGACCTGGATAAGAGTCTTACCGCCATCCTTAATTATTAATGTGATTGTAGATGACTTGGCATCCACTGCATTTTCAAGTAGTTCTTTTACAACTGATGAAGGTCTTTGAACTACCTCTCCAGCTGCAATTTGATTGGCAACACTTTCAGGTAAGATTTTAATAATGTCATTCATCACGAGTTATCTAAATCAAAAAAAATATTAAAGTAAAAATTATTAATAAAAATAATATTGTTGCAGTTCTTTTTTTTACCGAATTGTCTGTACCTCTTTTGTAATCATTTATAGCATTTCTAAATTTATTTCTAAAACCATTATCATTTCCAATTGTCGTACGAAAATCGTCAAATTTTGATTTTATTTTTTTTGGATTTGTACTTTTCCCATAATGCGTAGAATCATCAGAAAATCTGCCAGTATAATTGTATCGTTTATTTTTTTTTAAATTGAATAAGCCCATATAACAATCTGATTTACTAAAATTAGTAAAATAATATTTAAACGGATATCATTTTTAAAGCACTCAAAGCTGCTTCAACTCCCTTGTTTCCATGCTTACCACCTGACCTCTCCAAAGACTGTCCTTTATCATGGTCAGTTAACACACAAAAAATCACTGGAATTTCTAGCGATAAATTTAGTTTCATTATTCCGTTGGCTACACTGCTACATATGTAATCATAATGGTCTGTTTCCCCTTTGATTACACACCCAATTGCAATTATTACATCAACTTTTTGATTACTCATTTTTTTGCAACCAAAAATTAGCTCAAAACTTCCAGGAACCCATTTAGTGATAAGATTTTCATTTGTTATACCAAATTCTAACAACTTATTAGAAGCTCCATCATATAAGTTTTTTGTAATGTCATAATTCCAAAGAGAAGAAACAATCCCAACTCTTTTTTTTTCTATTTCTGGAATATTAAGATTTTTAATATCAGTAAGATTGTTATTTTTTTTATACATCTATTGGATTGAAGCTTCGGACATTGAAATTAAAGCATCAATATTTTTTGCCTCATTACTTTTTGGAAAATTAATTTTAATATTTTCAAAATGCTCTTTCGCTGAAGAATATTTTTTAAGTTTAATTGATATCAAACCAGCCTTTTTTAAATACATTGGACTAGTAAAATCACTATTAATTTTAGCAGCTTTTAAATAATATGTATATGCATCTTCAAACTGATTTAACTCAGAAAAAGCATCTCCAATTGAGCCCTTAGCTAATGAGCTGAGTAATAAATCATCAGAGTGAAAATCAGAAAGGTATTTAATAGCTAATTTATAATTGTCCATGGCCAAGTAAGAAATTCCACTGTAATATTTTGCGATATTTGAAGCACTTGTATTTTGATATTCTTCAATAATATCTAACATACCTAAGTTATTTTCAAATCCATTTAGAGATAAATTATACAGAGAATCATTATTTATTAATGAGGCCTCTTCAAACATTTTTTGAGCATTAAACATTTTATTCAAAGCTTCATTCTCATTTGGCTTAACTACATATTCAGTGTAACCAAAAAAAGCTAAAACAGATATACAAATAAAGGCAACAGCGTATAAAATAATATTTTGATTTTTTTCAACCCACTTTTGAGTTTTGGAAGAACCTTCATCTAATGAATTAAATACACTTGCCGTGGTCGATTTAGTTTCTATTTCTCCAAGCTTTCCTTTGGAGGCTCTATTTTTGAATCCTCTTTTTTTATACGTTGCCATAAATCTGATTTAAGGCACAAAAATAAAATTTTTATTATTAAAATTTGGATTATTTATTTGTTATTTTTGAAAATCTAATTTAGTATAACTCACAAAAATTTCAATATTATTTATGTTTCTCAAAGAGTTAAATCTTACAAATTATAAAAATTTTGAAACTATTAAATTTAATTTTAATACTAAAATTGTTTGTTTTGTTGGTCTTAATGGAGTTGGCAAAACTAATATTTTAGATTCGATATATCATCTTTCAAATACAAAAAGCTACTTTAATCCTATAGCTTCACAAAATATAAAACACGGTGAATCATTTTTTTTCATTTCAGGAAAATATGAAATAAATGAAAAGGAAGAAAGTATTTTAGTTTCATTAAAAAAAGGTGAAAAAAAAAGTATAAAGAGAAATAATAAAACTTATAAAAAATTCAGTGATCATATCGGATTAATACCCACCGTTATTATATCGCCAACTGATACAAACTTAATTATTGAAGGAAGTGAAGTACGTAGGAAATTTGTTGACAGTATCATTTCTCAAATTGATAAAAAATACTTAGATTTTTTAATCAACTACAATCGAACTCTCAAGCAAAGAAATGCACTGCTTAAAATGTCAATTAACTATGATAAGAGCTTCAAAAACACAATTGATATATATGATAACAAACTGTCACAATATGGTGACATAATTTATAAAAAAAGAATCAATTTCCTTTCAGAATTTATTCCTCTTTTCGAAAAAAGATATCTCCAATTAAGTAGTGATAAGGAGGTTGTTAATATTCACTATAATAGTGACATTAATGAAAAAATTAGCCTTTTTGAGTTGTTAAAAGATAATCTTGAAAAGGATATAAGATACCAATATACAACGCACGGTATTCACAAAGACGATCTAAATTTTGTAATTAATAAATTTCCCATTAAAAAATTTGGAAGTCAAGGTCAACAAAAAACATTTTTAATAGCATTAAAACTAGCACAATTTGATTATTTATCTAAGCTCAGTGAAATTCCAATACTTTTACTTGATGATATTTTTGATAAATTAGATGATATTAGAGTAAAAAAAATTATTGATTTAGTAAATGAAGAAAACTTTAATCAGATTTTTATTTCAGATACAAACAAACAAAGATCTGAAACAATAATAAAACAAGTAAATAAGTCGTACAAAATATTTGAGATATGAAAAACAACTTAATTTTATTTCATATTACATTTTTACTATTAATTTTTTCTTGTCAAAAACAAAACCATGACATTAATTTTATTAACGGCTATTGGGAAATTGTTTCAGTATCAAAAAATAATAAGAACATAAAAAAATATCCATTTAGTAATACTATTGATTATTTTGAAATAACCAATGATTTATCAGGTTTCAGAAAAAAAGTAAAGCCCAAGATAGATGGAGATTTTAATGTAACATTTCATCAAATCAATTTTGAAATTGAAAACGACAAAAACGAAATTTTATTGATTTATGGAAAGGGTAATAATTTTACAGAAAAGATTCTTTCATTAGATTCTTTGAATCTTAGACTTGAAAACAAGGAAGGCTATATTTTCGAATATAAAAAGTTCAATAATAAAAATTATTTAAATGAAGAAAAATGATGTTAAAAGTATTATTGGTGTTTTTCTCAAGGACAATAAACTTGAAAATGGTTTACTAGATTTAGAAGTTAAAAAAGTATGGTATGAAATAATGGATAATGGAATTGCTAATTATACTATTGATACTAAGCTTAAAAATTCTACGCTTTACATAAAGCTAAGCTCACCAGCGCTGAAACACGAATTAAATTTCGGCAAGGAAAAGCTAATTAGAATGGTAAATGAAAAGTTTGACAAAGAAGTCATTAAGAAAATTGTGATTTCTTAAAAAATCTCGTCTTGTGAAAAATGGAATTCACACTCAATTTTAGCATTCAAATCACTATCGCTTCCATGAATGGCATTTTCACTAATAGACTTAGCAAATAATTTTCTAATTGTTCCTTCTTTAGCCTCCTCCGGATTTGTTGCACCAATTAATTCCCTAAAATCCTCAACTGCATTTTCTTTTTCTAAAATAGCAACCACTATTGGTCCACTTGTCATGTACTGAATTAAATCTTGAAAAAAAGGTCTTTCCTTATGAATATCATAAAAACTAGCTGCTTTTTCAGCAGACATTTTAGTTAATTTCATTGCTTTTATTTTAAATCCAGAATCTACAATTTTTTTCAAAATTGATCCAATATTACCATCTCTAATTGAATCTGGTTTTAACATTGTAAAGGTTTTATCGCTCATCAATATATTTTTATTCAGCAAAAATAAGACTTTTATTAATTTATTAGAAATAAGTATTTATGATTATCTTCGCCAATGATGAATAATGAAGAAATAAAAAAAATTAAGAACCTTTTTTCTGAAAAAAAAGAAATAGTAATTATTCCGCATAAAAACCCTGATGGTGACGCAATTGGTTCATCTACAGCATTAAAATACTTTCTCGAAAAATATGATCACAATATTTCTATAATAAGTCCCAATGATTTTCCAAAATTTCTTAAATGGATGGATTACAAAAATGAAATTGAAGTTTTTTCAGAAAATAATAAATGTATTGAAAAACTACTAAATGCAGATGTAATATTTACTTTGGATTTCAATACTTTAAAAAGAATTTCTAAAATTAAACCATATATTGAGAAATCTAAAGCGAAAATTATCATGATTGATCATCACGAAAATCCAGATAACTATGCGGATTTTATGTATTCAAACCCAAAGATGAGTTCAACAGCTGAGATGGTTTATCATTTCATCGAAGGTTTAGGAGGTCTGTCAAAAATAGATAAGAATATTGCAAATTCTCTTTATGCTGGTATTTTAACAGACACTGGATCCTTTAAATTCCCATCTACAACACATGTAACACATGAGGTTGTTTCTAATTTATTAAAAACGGGAATATCAAATTCAGAAATCTATGACAAAATTTACGATGATAATAAACCTGAAAAAATACAACTACTAAGCTATGCATTAAGGAAAATAAAAATTTTAGAGGATTTTAATACCTGCTACATATCTCTTTCACAAAATGAACTTGATGATTATAAGTACGAAAAAGGGGATACCGAGGGTATTGTAAATTATGGCTTATCAATTAAGAATATTAAATTTGCGATAATTTTCATGGAAAACTCTGCTGAAAATATTATTAGAATCTCGTTAAGATCTAAAGGTTCTTTTGATGTAAATAGCTTTTCAAAAGAAATTTTTGGGGGAGGTGGTCATAAAAATGCTGCAGGAGCAATAAGTAAAAAAAGTTTAGATGAAACAATAAAATACTTTTTAAAATCTTTAAACCAATATAAAAATCATTTAATTAACAAAATATGAAATCAAAACTCATTTTAATTTACACCACATTCATTCTATTTTTTAGCTGTTCAAGTATAAAAGATCTAGAAGAAGGTTTATATGCTGAATTTACTACTAATATGGGCAATATGATCGTAAAATTAAATTATGAAAGTACACCTGTAACAGTTGCAAATTTTGTCTTATTATCAGAAGGAAAGCACCCAAAAGTCCAAGAGAAGTTTAAAGGGAAAAAATTTTATGATGGTATTATTTTTCATCGAGTCATAGATAGTTTTATGATTCAAGCTGGTGATCCTACAGCAACAGGTTCTGGTGGACCAGGGTATAGATTTTTGGATGAAATTGTAGAGACTTTAAAGCATGACAAGCCTGGTATTCTATCTATGGCAAATTCAGGGCCTGGAACAAATGGTAGTCAGTTTTTTATAACAGAAATTGCAACTCCGTGGCTTGACGGAAAACACACTGTATTTGGACAACTAATCAAAGGTTTTGATGTATATGATAATATTTCAAATGTAAAAACTGCTGTTGCAAATAGACCTGAAAAAGATGTAGTAATTAAAAAAATTAAAATAATAAGAAAAGGCTCAAACGCAAAAAAATTTGATGCTTTAAATACATGGCTTGAAATGGAGCCGAAACTTTCAATTTTAGCTGAACAAAAGAGAAGAGAGGAAATCGAAAAAATTTCTGTTGGTTATACCGTTACAGATTCTGGTTTAAGGTATAAAATAACAAAAACTTCAAACGGAAAAAGTGCAATTGATGGAAACAAGGTTAAAGTACATTATGTAGGAAAACTATTGAATGGAAATGAGTTTGACTCCTCATACAAAAGAAACTTACCCTTTGAATTTCAGTTAGGAGTTGGACAAGTCATTAAGGGCTGGGATGAAGCACTTAAAGTCCTAAAAACCGGTGAAAAAGGCACATTTATAATTCCATCAGAACTTGGATATGGTCCGAGAGGTGCAGGTGGTGTTATACCCCCCAATGCTACATTAATTTTTGATATTGAACTTTTGGAAATAAACTAATTAGTTTTTTCAGGTATATTATTAATAATTTCCTTAAAAAATTTCCAAAATTTTTGTGTAGAGGAAATTGAAGCTTTTTCATCTGGTGAGTGAGCTCCTAGTATTGTAGGTCCAAAACTTATCATATCCATCTTTGGATAATGAGATCCTATAATTCCACATTCTAATCCTGCATGTATTACATTTATTTTAGGTTCAGATGAAAATAATTTCTCGTAAGCTTGCTTGGCTTTTTCCAGTATTGGCGAATATTCATTAGGCTCCCAACCCGTATATCCACCTGAAAAAGATATATTACATGAAATTTTTTCAAAAATTAAAGAAATTTGTTTAGATAATTCAAATTTTGAATCATCCATCGAAGAACGTGTTAAACACATAATATTTAAATTGCCATCAATCAATTTTATATTTGCTAAATTATTTGAAGTTTCAACTAAACCATCAATTTTTTTGCTCATTGAATAAACTCCATTTGGACAAATTTGAATGGCTCTGATTAATTCACTTGTATCATTATTGTTTAAACATTTTGATGCAAAATTCTTTAATTTTGAAAGAATTTTTAAATCAAAAATCCATTTTAAATTTAAATTTGGATCTGTTTTACTGAATTTATTTGAATATTTAATTCTTTGATTTTCTAAAAGCTTTTCAGCGCTCGATATATGTCTATTATTAATAAAAATTACAATGTTACTTTCTCTGGGAATAGCGTTTCTCAGGCCACCCCCTTCTATTACAGCAATATTAATTTTAAAATGTTCATTTAATTCATTAAGGATTTCAAATAAAATCTTATTTGAATTTCCAAGTCCTTTATGTATTTCTGCACCCGAGTGACCACCCGTCAAACCATCTAGAACAATTCTAATAGGAACAGTATCCTTTGGAGGTTCAATCAAATCATAATTTCTTTTAACGGTAATATCTATACCACCAGCACATCCAATACAAATTTCATCGTCTTCTTCTGTGTCAAGATTTAATAAAATATTTCCAGTTAAAATAGTCTCAGAAAGATTTATTGCACCCGTCATTCCTGTTTCCTCATCAATAGTAAAAAGGGCTTCAATTTTTGGATGAGAAATATTTTTACTTTCTAATAATGCCATTATTGTAGCAACTCCCAGACCGTTGTCAGCACCAAGTGTTGTTCCCTGTGCTTTAATCCAATCACCATCTACATACATATTAATCGGTGAATTTAAAAAATCAAATTCTGTATCATTATTTTTTTCATGAACCATGTCAACATGTGATTGCAAAACAACAGTTTCCCTATTATACATATCATGCGTGGAGTCTTTGTATATAACAAGATTCCCAATTTTATCTGTATTAAAGTCTAAACCATTTTTTTTTGCAAATGATATCAAAAAACTTATTACCCTGTCCTCATTTTTAGAGGGTCGAGGAACCTGATTAAGTTCATAAAAATTTTTCCATACTTCTTTTGGTTCAACATTTAATATATCCTTACTCATATTTAATTTATTTGTAACAAAATTAACGAATAATTAATTTATATTTAGGATACGTGATATTAATAATAATGAAAAAAAATAAATTATTTTTAATATGTTTTCTGGCAATTATAACGGTAATATTAATTTTAGTTAATGATGAGAGTATTATTGTTGAAAATTTATACTCAAATAATATTTACAAATTAATATCTAAATCACTTAGATTAATTTTTGGTTGGATTTATTTCTCAATTGGTGATATTCTGTATTTTTTGTTTTTGTTATCAATCATATATTGTCTGACTTTTAAAATAAACTCAATTAAAAAAAATTACCAAAACTATTTAGTTGTTATGTTATTTGTAATAATTAGTTTTTATATGTTTTGGGGCCTAAACTATAAGAGAGTTTCTATTAGTAATAAGCTGAAGCTAAATACCGAATTCAAAAAATCTGATTTAATTAATTTTACTAAAAGTGCCATTTTAGAAATAAATGAAAAACATTTAGAAATTTTTGGAAGTGATAGTACTATTCCAACAAATAAATATGATTTTGAGAAAAGTGTTAAAATTTCAGTTGAAAATATAAAAGATTTGAAAAATAGTAATATAGGTGAATTTGTGAATATTAATTATGAATACACTTCCGTTAAGAAGTCCATCTTTAGTAAATTACTCACCTACATGGGCTTTAGTGGATACATAAATCCCTTTACTAATGAGGCAAACATAAATACAAAAATCCCTCAGAGTGATTTGATTTTTGTAATAAATCACGAAATTTCACACCAGTTGGGAGTTGCGAAGGAAAGCGAAGCTAATTTTTTAGCATACAACTTATTGATTAATAGCAAAAATGACTATTTAAAATTTTGCGGCTTAAATTACGCACTAAAACTATCATTGGGCGAATTATCAAAAATTGATTATAGTATTTATTCTTTTTTTTTCAACCAAATAAATAATGGAGTTACCAAAGAATACATCAATACGTCAAAATTTTGGAAAAAATATGATGGAAATATTGAAAAAATTTCTAAAAAGACTTACGATTTTTATCTAAGGCGAAATAATGTTGATAGCGGGTTACAAAATTATAATGAAAGTTTATCACTAATTTTAAACTATAAGAAAGAATAAATGTCTAAACGAATTACAAGCGCAAGTAATAAAGAAATTAAATATTTAAATAAACTTTTAATAAAATCATCTTTTAGAAAAAAAGAGGGGAAATTTGTCGTAGAAGGAAAGAGGGAAATTATAATGGCAGTTGAAAATGGATTTAAAATCCTCAAACTGTATTATAATCCGAACATAATCGACGTAAACAAATTTTCAATTGAAATAGATTGTGATATCATTGAATTAAGTGATTATGTATATTCTAAAATTAGCTATCGAAAATCTACTGAGGGATTGATAGCTGTCTACAGTATGAGAGATTATTTGTTAAAATTGGATAACACTAATGACAACTTGGCACTTGTGTTAGATGGAATTGAAAAACCAGGAAATCTTGGTGCTATTTTGAGAACTTGTGATGCAATTAATGTAAGTGTTATTATATTAACAAATCATAAATGTGATATTT
>CEQT01083149.1_pt1 | contig 11216 bp, 5 predicted proteins | sample 530951 | NCBI WGS metagenome assembly CEQT01 (sample SAMEA2621132, study PRJEB7988) | marine metagenome | biome: marine biome (ENVO:00000447); feature: surface water layer (ENVO:00002042); material: "saline water (ENVO:00002010), including plankton (ENVO:xxxxxxxx)" | depth 5 m
TTACCACTGATGGTTACGTTAGTTAGTGTACCACCAAGGTTTTGCACTGCATCTTTCTCTTCTTGTAAAGAGTATATAGTTTGCAGTGCATTATCGTTTAAATCAGCTGCTTTTACAGAGGAGCCGGGAGTATACGTAACTCGAGGCGAACTAACATCTGTGCTCCTAGCAATACGAATGATTACTGGATTTGCAGGTATATTGCCTGCTGTAAATACAACTGTACCACCACCGCTAGGTGTATAGTTAGTTATGTTATAATGAGTGCCTGCTGTTTGAAGCTGACCATCTAGCTTAACATCTATGTCAGTGGTTTTAATTGACTGGAAGGTAAAATTTTTGTTATTATTACCATCCGCAGTATATTCAATGAATGTTAGTGCCATTATTTATAAATGTTTGTAAGACGTTGTATAGAGTCTAACTGTTGTGACTTCTGTATTCTCTTCTGTTTTTTCTTTCTTTCTTCGAGTTTGATAGCTTGGATCTTGGGATCCTGTTTTATTTTATTCCATGCTATTTTTCTAGCTTGTTGGAAAATTTGATCTATCTTTTGATTATGATAAAAGTCCATAACTTCATACTCGCTACGCTGACCTGACGCTATAAGTCGCATCATTTCTTCCATAGACTCTATGACTTTAGGGTCATCCATAAGTCTATTTAGCAATACTTCTATGTTTTGCTCTCCGATAGCTTTCTGAAATGCAGATCTAATTCGTGGTTCATCTGTTAAATTATCTCCTTCGGGGGAGTACATAACTGATAATCGCATGTCATAACCACTATTAAATAGAAGCTGTCTACCGGGACTCGATGTTAAATTAAATGATATAGGACTAAACATGTTAAATGCTCGAGTCATAAAGTCATAAGGATTAACAGGATTACCAGATAGTATATCATACTTAATAGGTAAGTCTTCGCCGGGGAGGTTTTCAAAGGCTAGGTTTCTATTTCTCATAGCATCTATAAAACCTGAGTTTAGCTCACGCATATATGGAGTAAATAACTTACCCAAATCATTACGTAAACCACCTAAAGGTATAGTGTTATTCATCAAATTAGATGCTATTCTTGCAGGCTGTCCGGGTTTTGCACCAAATAAATCTACAAATGACTGTAAGCCTGCTAAGTAAGATTTACTTGTTACACCCTGAGCAAGCAGTAATGCTACCTTTCCTAAATTATCTTTTGTCCATTCTTCGCCCATTAGTATACTAGCGTCACCTATATCAGCAACCATAGATAAAACTTGGTTAAATGGTTCAAAGGAGTCATAACCAACTTGTACTTGTCCTAGAGTTATAGTTCTAGGTTTATAGCCTGCATCCATCCAGACGTTACGTTTTTGTCTGTCAATCGGTCCGTTACCTGTTAGCTCTCCTGACATCCATTTCTGAGCTGCCATAAATACAAGAGCAGAACCCATAGCTAATCTACCGTTTTGCAACGCTTTTGCATTAGCTAGTTCTCTAGCATTAGTAATACCAAATTTAGGTCCAAGCTCTGCAAATGTTTCTGGTGAAGGTTTAGCAAATGCTATATCATTAAATTCTTTAACAAGAAAGTTAAAACCGGGTGTATGTTTAGCTGTAAGTTTAAGTCCGTTTACACCTGTTCTAGCAAATAAAAAGAATGGTTTTGCCCAAGGATTCTGTTGGAATACAGCGTTAAGGTTAGCAGAGAATCCACTAAGATCTTGTGTAAGTGTAACTTCTTTACGTGCAAATTTTGTAGCTTCGTCTACTATATTACCATCAGCATCAAAGATATCACGATAGAAAAAGTCTTCGTAATTTCTAATTAGCTCAGGTGTTATTTCTGTATAGCTAGTTAACTTACCGGCATCAGCTACATCAAATGCTGACATCAAAGCTTTTTCTCTCATTTTAGCTCTACCTAGTATGAAAGCAAACGCATCGTCAGTTGCCGCCATTAATTTAGTAGAGTAGCTTAAAAAGCTTTTGTCATTTAATGTACGTGCCATGTTTGCCATACGAAATGCAGCTTTATCACCCGCTGTAGCACGACCACTATCTTCAGCCCATCTACGTAATATTTCCCAGTTTGTATCGCCTGCTGTATATTCAGCAAAACGAGTCCTAATTGTAGATATATCTCCTGACCAGTATGAGTTTAGTCTAGATCTAAACAACTCAAATGACTCAGGTATAGCTTCTAGCATAGCGTTCATAGATGCTAACCCTGCACGTATTTGACGTGTGTTTTTAGTAAAAGGTAGTTGTAAAGTAGCACCTATAGTCATAGCTAGTGGACGTAAAAACGTATGTGTAGCTGTACCTATAATAGCTCTAGCCGGTGTTTTAGGACCAGATAGAATACTATGAGTCATTACACCTTGTAATTCTCTTACAAGTGCTCCAACCTGTTGTTTACCTTCAATCTCTCCACCTTTTATCATCTTACGAGCCCATTGGTCAAAGTCATCTAAACTGTTTACAGTCTTCATAGATGAAAAAGCTTCAAACAATGCCATAAGTAAATCGCCATTGTTAGGGTCATCGCCTGCTAAATTCAGTATAGCTTGTATAGATTCACGAGTATCTACCATTTCTTGAGATAATGTTTTCTCTAAGAATTGACGTTTACCCGCACCTAATGCTCTAAAATCATCAGATTTAATAATTCTAGCACGTTTAGCTTCGGTCAATGCCATAAACATTGAGTCACGTATAGACTCTAATGGTCCATCTATGTCTGTTAAATTTACAAAATCTTTTAATTCACGTCCGGCAATACCTAAGTCACGTACTTGTTGTAGTAATGTACCAACAACCATGTCCGCTACAACTACATATTTACTTGTAATTGTAGAAACCTTGTTTACTATGTTACCGTCAATATCTGTAAATTCATAGACATCAGCAGCTTTTAATAGTTCTTCTAAATACTCGTCTGGTGACATTTCTGCTGCATTTCTACCTTGTGTAATACGTTGGTGTGCTGCAATAGCGTCTCCAAATTTTTCGGCTAAAGTTGTGCCTTGTTCTTTAGTTTCTTCTATAATAGCTTTATATTTATTATTACTATATAATTTACGTAGTACAGCATCAACTGCATCTTCTGACATACCAGAATAGTTAGCACCACGCTCTCTTTGTACAGGTGTTATAACATTTCCAGATGCACCTTCTTCAGCTCCCCACTCGTTATTAACTCTCTTACTTCTTTCCCATACAATAAATGGGTCGTCTTGAGATAAGGTAGCACCCTGATGTGTGCCCGCCATGGGTTTATTTTTAGCTGCACGAAAGCCTGATTCACCGTCTCGTAATTCTTGTAGTCCTTTTGCTAGAGTTTCAGCGTTTACAGTTTTAGCTCTTTGACGTACAAACTCTTTAGTTGACTTAGCACCTTTTGTAAGTGCCATAGCAGCACCATCAAATATAAGACCTATGCCCATACCTTCTACGATGTTTTTTAATTTCATCATAACAGGATGGTCGTGCTCTTTTGTAGATAAAGGTGTATCTATCCAACCATAGTGATCTCTCATTGTACCTAACGCATTTTCTGCATCAGATTCTTTAGATACTAAGTCAGATATCGCACCTATACCGGCTGCACGAACAAGGCTGTTAGCTCCTAATAATGCTTGAGCACCCTTACTTATACCAAGTCCTATACCGGCTGCACCTATACCTTTAGCGGCTAGTACTGTACCGGCTGCCATTGTACCAAAGTGTACTGTACCTCTAGCCAGTTTACCCCACCATGTTTTAGTAATGATAGGGTTACTGTATGACCCAAACGGGTCCCACTGTGGTTTATAGTAACCATTTTCTTGCCTTTCTCTTTGCATTTCGCCAGAGAGAGCATCAGTAGTTCTTTCCGCAAACGTAGCTACGGATGATAAAGAGTCTTGAACACCACCAGTTATAGCAGATTGTAGTTCTTTGACAACACCTTTAAATCCCCAGTTTTCTGATTCACGTGGGTCATCAATTTCAGTCTGTTCTTGTTTTATTTCTTGAGCTTCTTCGTAGTTCTGTTCTGCAACACTTTCTTGCAGATCGTCATTAGAGAGTACCGCTTCGTGAGCCTGATCGAAAAAATCCGGTTCACGTTCTAGCTTATCTTCTTCTTCCATATTGTTATTGAGGGTTTAAAATGTAGATGTCAAACAAGCCCATTGGTAGTGAGTTAGGTGACAAGAATGGTTCAGTGCTAAACTCTGTGGTCCATATAGCTGAGTCATCAAAATCAACTTGAATCGGCTCTATAGATAACTGACTATCAGAGTCGCCTGTAAATGCACCGATACTTGTTAACTGATTGTCAGTATATAATACATTTTTTGCATGAGCTTCTAATAGTAAGTTCTGATTTTTAGCATTAAATTCTGCATCAGGTGGCAGACCTGATCTTTTAAGAGCTGCTTCAAAGGTACTCTTGTTCCAGTCATATCGACCTACTTTAATTTTAGGACCGTACTGAATACCTGATCTAGATTTATTTGTTTTAGTAAATAATCCTCCTACGTCTGACATGCTCATTTCTTCGATGTTTATTGTGTTACTATAACTTCTACCGGTTCCATCAACAAATGAACCATAGTCGGCATTTTTTCTAGACATCACGTCGTAGAAAGGGTTATTTGTAATAGCAGTGTCATCGAAAAGACCGTCACCATGTTGGTTTTGTGTGACTATTTGTACAGCGTTAGCAGTAGTAGGAAAAGTATTTAGTCGTTTTTGGTCTCTTTCGCTCAGTGACTCGTCAAATGTATCAAATCTAGTAAAATACAAATCATTAGGGTCAGCTTCTTTAGGGTCTATACCCAAAGCTTCCATTCTCCGCTTTATAAGTTTTAATGGATGTATACCAGTTTTTCTAGATAAGTTAAGATAATACTCAGGTATAACACCAGTTTCATTCTTTAATGCTCGAATAGCCATAGGCATAGCGTCCATCTCGCCAAGCAAAAATCCATTACTATCAAGAGTACCATCCATATCCTCGTTTAACAACTCTATGGTTCTATCATACAACATAGCAGATTTAATATCTTTATCTTTGATACCCATATTTGGAGCTTGATAAGGACTAACCATTTTCTTGTTACCCTTGTCATCTACAACTTCTACTTGACTATCTTTGTCGTAATGTTTAGCTTTTATTTTGTCTATAGCATAGTCATGAGCTTTTTGTGCATTGTTTGAAATAGCAAAACCTTCTGCATATAAGACTTCATAGTCTTGCTCCATGTTACTAATAATAGTTAACGCTACATCAGAAGCTTTATTAGGGTCTAAAACTTGACCGTCAGCGGTGATGTTAGCAAGAGAGTTAAATCTTTTACTTGCCTTTTTACGAAAGTCCTCAGTAGGTTCAAATCCTTTCAGTATAGATTCAACTTTTTTTCTAGTTTCTTCTCTTATTTTGTCATTTTTTATAGCCGCTAGTCGACCTTCTAAGTCACCTCCATCTATCTTACCGTCTCTTTGAACGTCTAAGATTAACCATCTTGCTTCCTCGTCGTCATCATAATCGCCGGGAATATAGTAATTTCTTAGATCATCAAGCAGTGGACTGGTAACTGGTATCTGAAGATCTTTCGCCAACTTAGCTAAATCTTTATCTTTCTGTTGTTGAGTAACAGGCTGACCATTTTTATTCTGTTCTTTATAACCACCAATAATTGTTAATACACCGGCATTAGCTTTATTTTTTTTATCCTGTTCAAGATTATCATTCTCTTTTTTCTGAGCTCGCATAATCAGATCTCCAAGCTTTTTATCTAGCAACTTAGAACCAGTTGTATTTAGATCTAAAAGATTAGTCTGCTTACCCTCTGTACCGGCTTGCGGAAAGTATAAATCTCTTATCATCTGTAACTCAGAAGTTCCAATATAACCTTCATTAAAAGCTTTTTCAAGTCTATCTCCTAACTTAGCAAAAGCATAGTTCATATCCTTTTTACCACCCGGAGCTGTCCTTGCAAACTTATTTAGTAGTCCAGAATTTGGGTCATCCTTAGTACCAAAAAAATATGCTGATGCGTCTTCTGGATTATTAACAAGAATATCAGCTAGGTTTAAAACATCTAATACTTCTGATAATTTTAGCTCTTCTTCTAACTTACGATTTAAAGATTTATTGGTTATACCATCTATATTTTTACGTAAGTCTGCAAGCATTTTAGTTTTATGCCTACCCTTTAGATGGTCTAAAGCACCTGATTGCATCAGTGCACTTCTTGCCCAGAAGTTTAATGCTTCCGCTGCCAAAGCAGGGTCTTCATCAAATAGTTGATTATAAGTCCTACCATTAGCACCCGGAACCATAGCGTTGCTGACTGGAGTATTAAGATTTTTAGCTACAAATGTACTACTCCAGTTTACAGCCTTTTTTGCAGAAGCAGCTGAGTTTTCATCGTAAGTAGGTATGTTAGATACTTTAAGTGTATCAACTGCCTCTTCAACAGCGTCATTATTTTCTGGATGCTCGTTTGCATTTTCAACAGCTACAGTTGTTTCGCCTGCTGCTTCAACTTTAAGAGCGTTACTTTGCTTGTTTAGATTTTTCTCAGCTTCAACTTTTTGTTCAGCTTCTTTGTTCTCTTTCTCAGTCTTCGGAGGGCTAACGTCTTCGGGTTTTGCTCCTTCTATAACCTTACCGTCAGGACCATAGACCTTACCATCTGCTCCTACATAATTACCTGAAGTTTGATCTTTTTCTAACTGTTTAGTATCATTCCACTGGTCAAGTTTTTTCTTAAACTCAGCAGCCTGTCCTATCAGCTTACCAAACTTTTGGTAGTTACGAGATCTCATTTCAGCATCTGCGATCGCATTTTGTTTTGCTCTTTCGTATGATGCTGCATAAATTTTATCAGTTTCGGCAAGAGCTTGGTTGGCAACTTTAGACCCATCATAGCTAACCTCTGCAAAGTTAGAATCAGACGTGTCGAAGTTAAAGTTTTCCATTTCTGCCATTATGCTACCTCCCTAAACTCGACATCTAATTGGCTGTAATCAACCACATAGGTATCATCGTTTAGTTTAGCTACAGCTTCTGGTTTTTTACGTTGTATTTCTTGAGCCATAACTCCTATATATTCTTGAGTAGAATTGTTGTATCTAAATTTGTAGATATTATAACCCTCAATAGATGTACCTATTTTTCGGATGTGATCTTTAATTCTAACGTCACTCCCTATAAAAGGTGTAATAACGCTCATACCAAAGCTTACAGTATTCATAAACTGACCGGCTCTGTCTTTTGGTGGTAACATAGTTGGAGGTCCAAATTGTGGGTCAAATCCTAGATTGTTACGATTAGTTTGTAATTGCTGTTCAATTCCTCGTTGGATTTTTACGCCTGCTTTTGCTTCTCCTACTGTCGCTAATTGATGTTGTTTTCTGTCAACTTCAGCTAGCTTTGCAAATAATTGTGATTTTTGTTTTCTGCCAAAACTTCTAGATCTACCGCCTTCGTTTACAGCAGCTTGACTAAAATATTTTCTGGCAGCATTTTCTTTGTCGAGCATACCTTTACCTTGCTCACTGAGAGCAAAGGCATCAAAATCTGATCGAGCACGTGAAGCTCCTAAACCAAGAATGTTGTTTATATTATTCTTGAAATCGGCTTCTTTATTCCATTGTTTAATACCATCAGAGTAGTATTTAGTTATCCGCTTTTTGTTTTCTTGTCTAGCGGCTTCTCGCCTTCCGGCGTTAGGGTCTGGTGCACACACGGCAAAATTCTATAAATGGTAAATTATTTGGTCCATGATTAAACTTACGTAAAAACTTGAAACCTATAAATTTGAGTAGTTTTAAATGTGCTGTATTTCTACAGTCTACGATGTTCCACAATAGAGGCTCAGTACGGCTATCGACCCACCGCTTGGCTTCTCTTGCAAATGTAATTGGATAACGATGGATTGCCGGAGTGCATAGCATCCAGATTTCTCCACCGTCCCCGACTCCTGCTAGTCCGGCAGTCTTGCCGTCTGGTACTGTGAAATACACAGCAGAGCCTTCCTGAGCCACTCTAGGGAGGATTAGGAATGGGTCTAACCCATGACCCTCGACGACCTCTCTGAGGTCATCTGGGCGTAGGTTATAGGCCACCTCTAGGGCAGCCTCTTTTGTAATTGGTTTTACGTATTGATCTAATTTAGACACGTTTATAATATCGAGGTGAATAGTCTCCTTCCCAACTCACAGCTCTTAGTGTGGATGGTGCAGGGTGTTGAGATTTAAGTGTAATATCTACATTAGTATTACGTTCATATACTGGTATAGTTTTGATGAACTCGTCTATGTATGGTGCATCAGATACATCGTACTCGTCTAACTCTGTAGATTCGTATACTTCTGTATAATCGTTTTTACCAGTACGTGATAGAGTAGTTTCGTATAGACCTATCTTACCAAAGTGTAACTTCATTCTATGTATAACTAGAGATGAATTAACATCAGCTTTAGAAGATTGACCTTGAGTTGTAGTTAAGTAAAATGTAGGAAACAGCACTTTGTATTCATATAAATAACCTACAAAGACTGATGCTCCTGACCAGTCTCCCGGTACTGTAAATGATGTACCAGATATCGTAGCCTTTGCATATCTACCTACTCTGGTAGATGCTGTATTTGTATCTATAATTACTAAATCATAGTTAGGTGTAGTTACGGAGTTTAACCAGTTTAGCCCACTAAATGTAGTTTTATTAGTAGGATGGTCAAACTGACCTCCAGTTATTTCAACGTGATTATCTAGATGTAATAAATAATCTACGTTATCTTGTATGATTGCAGGGTCTGATTCTGTTTGTACTAATCTGACTTCTTGTAGAAAGTTATCTGTATCTAAGAAATAGTATTCGTCATTAATAACAAAATGATACTTGATTGGGTTGTTAAACTTCCATTTAAACCATGCTGATTGTTGACGTTTATCTCCTACATTAAGATATCTAAAACCTTGTACTACATCAGTATCTGTTTTACCTAATAATACTAGGTTATTCTCTCTTGAGTTAGTAAATAAGTCTACACCTTTCGGTATTAGTGTAGGAACCACCTGACTCTGGTTTACTACGTTAGGTTCTCCCTCTCTAGCAATATTAGCCATTTCCATAAATCGACTAAATTTACCAGAATTGTCTACATAAGCTACAGTAGTACCTAGAGATATAGGTCTTATATCCTTATTATAGTTAAATGTAGATATACTACGTAACTTAGCAGTATCAGGGTTAAGTACTGTATCGTCAGAAGATAGTAAAAACTGTTGGTTTGAGCTAAATACTACAAGACCTGAGTTAATATCTATACCATCAAACAACTCAGATGGGAAATTAGACGAGCAAGATATGTCAATAGGGTCGTTTGGGCTAACAGTTAGGGCTGTTTCAGCAAAGAAATCTGGCTCTCCTAGCGTACCCGGGCGGCATAATACCACGTTTTCGCCTGCTAAAAAGGCTAATCTGTTACGGAAAAACAGAACTTTGTTAATACGTCTGTTAACAAACGATGGAAATGGGTTAGTATTATCATCACCTATTACTCTGTCACCATATGTAAACTGTTTTACAGTAAATGTAGCTATCTCGGTAGATGTACCTTGATTAGCTAGAGCAGTTCTTTGTATAGCTAACGGCATATTAGTCAGACTTTTATCTATACCCGGCTTTGCACACTCTACCCACGAACCTGTACCATCCTGACCATTTAGACCTTCAAATCGTAAGTAGTAATCGTCTTCATCAGACTGTCTGGCGTTAGATATTTTAACTATATAACCATGTCTACATTGTTTCGGTAGTAATGTCACGTCGTTTACAGACGTACCCATGCTTCGCATCAGGTCATCTTCGACTATCTCTACATTGAATGACGTAGAGCTAGACATGTAGATTCCGTTACCTATAATCTTACCATTAATACCTGATGGTAAGTCTCCAAGAATACCACCTAATACTGTGTCAGAACTTACTGCTGTATCAGCATCAAATGGAGTAGGAGAGGGACGAAGTAGTTTTAAGTTAGCTTTTACAACAATGGTTTCATGCTCCATAACCTCTATAATATAGGTAGCCGGAGATTCTCCTTTACCAGAGTTACCACCTGTACCACTGCTAGACGAACCTGTTATAGTACGTCCCTTTGCTTGGTCCATAGTAACAGTAACCTGATCTCCAAAAGCCCAACCTTCTCCACCATGTAAAAGTATAGCTTGTCTACTGTATGCACACGCAAAGTCATCTGGAGAGTTTCCGTCAGCACCTATGTTACCTTGCTGTCCACGTATGTCAAGTTTAAATATTAAATTATTTTTACCAGAGGTTACTGTAGCATTATTTACGTCTGTAACTAATACTGTATTCGTACCAGTATAACTGCTAGCAGCTGTACACGTAAATGTCTGTATACCAATACCTCTACACTGTCCAGTACCACCACTTTCATCAAGGGTATCAGATAGTATTTGTATTTTTGTAGCTCTAGTAAAACTTGTTTCTGTATTATTATTATATAAATTCATACCGTACTGTCTACCATTTTCAGTACGTGTGATTTCTACAAATGCAAAATGTGAGTCAGGATTATCTGGTGTTGTACCTGACTTGCCTACCAGTGTAGCAGCGTTAGTAGCGTCACGACTATTAACAAAGGTAGTATCGTTGATAGTAAGGAACTGTATGTTTTCACTGTTGCTTGTTGCTAAATAATTTTTGATAGCGGCTTCGCCACCAGTACCGTAGGTAATGTTCTGTTCAGCTCCGGCATTATCGCCGCTTGCTTTCCACATTCTCAACGTACCATCTGCGGCTACTTGTCCTATGTAGGAACCTTCTTCTTCGTCACGATGGTAGTGAAACCACGAACCACCTGTTGCTACGTTGGGTAAAGGGTCAGTGCCTACTCTCTTTGCACCCGGTCTTTTGTACAAGCCTTTAGTAATGTCAGGAATAGCATTTACGACATCTTTAACTTGTCCGGGAAATTTTAATTGATCGGGCTGTTCCGATAAACCCCCAGTAAAACTAGGAATGGTTTGTGTTATGCTTGGCATTATCTTCTAAGGTTTCTCCAAGGTTGATATGTTTGGTGTATAGTATTTTCTGGGAATCCAAACATGCTGTGATTACCCTGATTGCACTCGTACTCCATTAAAGCAGCACGTGCTAAAGACTCTTGTCCTTGCAATAATTTAACAAGGTTAGGGTTTGCAACCAACTG
>CEQT01032912.1_pt1 | contig 11192 bp, 14 predicted proteins | sample 530951 | NCBI WGS metagenome assembly CEQT01 (sample SAMEA2621132, study PRJEB7988) | marine metagenome | biome: marine biome (ENVO:00000447); feature: surface water layer (ENVO:00002042); material: "saline water (ENVO:00002010), including plankton (ENVO:xxxxxxxx)" | depth 5 m
TTGTTTACAGCCCCAAACGTTAGTTAGTGCCAGACCCCAGATATGGTTAATTGGGATTCTCAATAAGGGTGGTCAAATTACCTGTAACGCACTATTATCAGGTCATGGAAACCAAAATAAATAACAAATATAACGTAGCTATGGCTCAAAAAATTGAGCTATGGAATTTAGCGAGATTAAAACCATACGAAAAAAACGCAAGAGAGCATAGTACAGAGCAAGTTGCTCAAATCGCAGCAAGTATTGTTGAGTTTGGTTTTCTTAATCCAATTTTGGTCGATAGCAACGACGGAATAGTCGCTGGTCATGGTCGATTGTCCGCAGCAAAAGAATTAGCTTTAGAGGTTGTCCCTGTTGTGGTTTTAGATCACTTAACCGAAAATCAAAAAAAGGCATATATTCTTGTTGATAATAAATTGGCTGAAAACGCTACTTGGAATGAGGACTTATTAGCAGAGGAAATAATAAAATTAAATTTACAGGACTTCGATTTAAATATTTTGGGTTGGAGTGATGAAGAACTAAAAGCTTTGCAAGAAGATGGGTGGGCTAGTGATATAGAAGATTTAACTAAAGATGATGATGAACACTTAGACGGACTTCAAGCAAAAATTACAATTTTATTAGATGAAGATGATAAAGAAAAAGTTGTAGACGCTTTAAATGAATACTGTAATAGCAACGATATAGATATAGAAATAAAATAATGCCTATACTCAATATTCTTGTTGCTTATCCATATTGTACAGAGCAACTATTAAATAGCTTAAAAGTAAAAGATATTGAAATAAGGTTTTTATTAGATTGCGGTGCGTTTACTGCTTTCTTTGCTGGTAAAAAAATTGAATTAGACGATTATTGTAAATTTGTCGAAACTTGTAACCCTAAGCCTTGGAGGTATTTTTCATTAGATGTTATTGGTAACCCAGATAAAACCGCAAAGAATTTTGAAATTATGTTAGATCGTGGTTTTAAACCTGTTCCAATTTACACTCCGGGAGAGGATAAACAGGCTATTGATTATTTTTATAGTAAGAGTGATGTTGTTGGCTTTGGTGGAATAAATAATTTTGACGGTAAAAAAAGAAGAGGTTATATAAAGGGAATTATGAATTATGCGAAAGGCAGAAAAGTCCACCTTTTAGGTTTTACAAATATTGATTATATAAAAGCTTATAAACCTTATATGTGTGACAGTAGTTCTTGGGAATCTGGTGCAAGGTATGGAACTTTACGTCTATATGTTGGAAAAGGGAAATTTATGACTATTAGCAAAAAAGAATTTGCAAATAAACCACCAACAAAAGTATTAAATGCTATAAGACGTTTAGGGATTGATCCATATATTATGCGTAATAAAGAATCTTGGCATGGTGGTAATTCTTATTCGAGAACTTTATGTGCTGCTAGTGGTGTTGATATGTCTGTAGATATTGAAAAAAATATTGATACGAAATTGTTTTTAGCTTCCGCTACACCATTAGCGGTTGACCTGCTCGTTAATGGCTTTAAACAACTTTATGGAGGTAAAAAATGAAGGCTGTAGCAATCATGTCAGGGGGTATGGATTCAGTAACCCTTGCTTATTATTTAAAACAAAAGTACAAAGACTTACATTTAGTAAGTTTTAATTATGGCCAACGTCATAAAAAAGAACTTGAATTTGCTGTTATACAAGCAGACATTTTAAAAGCAAAACATCAAATCATTGATATTAGTGGTATTAAACCATTATTAAAAGGTAGTGCTTTAACTGATTCAATTAATGTACCCGAAGGTCATTATGAAGAACCAACAATGAGTCAAACTGTTGTACCAAATAGAAACGCAATAATGTTAAGTATTGCTTGGGGCTTAGCTTGTAGTACTAGAGCAGATGTTTTAGCTTGTGGGGTACACTCTGGAGACAACGCTATTTATCCAGATTGTAGACCTTACTTTATACAAAATTTAAACGAGAGTTTAAGAATTGGTACTATGGATCATAGAAAAGAGAATTTACAATTAATAGCACCATTTATAAATCACGATAAAACGTGGATAGCAGCAAAAGGTAAAGAGTTAGGAGTACCGTTTAAATATACTTGGACTTGTTATAAAGGTTTAGAAAAGCATTGCGGAAAATGTGGTGCGTGTGTAGAAAGAAAAGAGGCTTTTAGAGATAGCGGGGGTAATGACCCGACTATTTATGAGGATTAATTATGAACAGTATTTCTAAAATAATTAGGGATAGATTTGATGAACACAAAATTAGCTATTTTGCTAATGACAATATTTCGGATTTTATATCTGAAGATGAATTAGCAAAATTACAAATTGAACTAAAAGATAAACTAGAAGAGCTTTTAGATGTTTTGTTAATTGATAGAAAAAACGATCACAATACATTGGAGACAGCAAATCGTGTTGCAAAAATGTATTTGCACGAAGTTTTTAAAGGTAGGTATCACAAACAACCTAAAGTAACTGATTTCCCTAACTATAAAAATTTAGATCAAATTTATACAGTAGGTGCAATTAGTGTTAGGTCTGCTTGTAGTCATCATTTAGTACCAATTATTGGAAAATGTTGGATTGGTGTAATACCTAGTGATCGAGTTATTGGATTAAGTAAATTCAATAGAATTGTTGATTGGGTAATGTCACGACCACAAATACAAGAAGAAGCAGCAATACAATTAGCTGACACAATTGAGAATTTAATAAAACCAAAAGGGTTAGCAGTAATTGTAAAAGCAAAACATCAATGCATGACTTGGCGTGGTGTTAAAGATAATGAAACAGAAATGGTAACAAGTGTTATGAGGGGTATTTTTAGAGATACAGCAGAAGCTCGTAGTGAGTTAATGGATATATTTAAAGGACAGGGTTATCAATAATGGGTAAATTTAAATCTACAAAAACATATAAAGCAACAAAAGGTTTTAGTTGTTGTTTTAGACAATATAAAGCTAAATCACATTGTCGTTTTTTACATGGTTACTCATTAGAAATTAAACTTGAGTTTGCTGCAAAAAATCTAGACGAAAGAAATTGGGTTGTTGATTTTGGTGGTTTAAAAGAACTAGAAAAACAATTTAGAAAAACATTTGACCACAAAACAATAATTGATAAAAATGATCCTCATATCGCTTGGTTTAAAATGGGTGAAAATTTAGGAATATTACAGCTAGTAATTTTAGAAGATGGTGTAGGTTGCGAGATGTTTGCTTTAAAAATACATCAACTAGCAAAAGATTGGCTTGATAATAGTGAGTTCGCAAACAGGTGTGAAGTTACTAAAGTAGAAGTAAAAGAACACGATACAAATTCTGCTATTTATTTGCCATGATTAATTTTAGTTGGAAAACATTTGACAGCGCAGTTAAATTAGCTGTCTCTAAATATAAAGATCAAAAATTTGTTGGTGTTTATGGTATTCCTAGAGGTGGCTTATGTTTAGCAGTAGCACTTAGTCACCATTTAAAAATTCCATTACTTGATTTACCGCAAGACGATTGTTTAATTGTTGATGATATATATGATTCGGGTAAAACCTTAGAAAAATACAAAAATTATAAAAATGCTAGTTATTTTGTTTTAATATCAAAGCAAGACCCTACATATTTTTCTAGTTTTATAACTACTAAATCAGATGGGTGGGTTATTTTTCCTTGGGAAAATGTTGAGAACGCAAAAAATGATAAAGAGGAATACTATGCTAAAAATTAATGAAATTTTTGATACTATACAAGGCGAAGCTTTTTATACAGGTACACCAGCAACATTTATAAGGTTACAAGGTTGTCCAGTTGGTTGTCATTGGTGTGATACGAAACATACATGGTCAGAGGGTACAGAAAAATTAAGAGTTGAAATTGATGAAATGTTACACAAAACAAAAGATTCACCAAAGTGGTCAGACTTAACTGAACGTCAAGTACTTAAAATTGTAGAAAAATTAAAACCGAGACATTTTGTATTAACAGGTGGAGAACCTTGCTCGCAAGATATATTTGAATTAACAAGGTTGTTATCGACTATTGGATCAGTACAAGTTGAAACAAGTGGAACACATACAGTAAATGTTTATCATAAGACTTGGGTTACTGTTAGTCCTAAAATTGATATGCTTGGCGGCTTAGAGATACTTAACTCGGCATTAATTCGAGCAAATGAGCTTAAAATGCCGATAAATGGCCTAAAAGACGTTAAAAACTTACAAAAATTGGTTAAAAAGTCTAATTATGGGAAAATTGTTTGGTTACAACCAGTAAGTCAAAAGACAGAAAATACTGATTTATGCGTAAAAACAGCTATGGATAATAAATGGCGTATAAGTATCCAGACTCATAAGTATATGGGGGTAAGATAAATTTATGGACGCAAAAGCTTACGCAATACACAGAAAGGTAAGTGGAGCAATGGTTACTAAGTATCTACAACAAGGAATGATTCCTAGTGCCAAACAAATTGGTCGAAAATGGTTTATTGATCCGGAAAAAGCGGATCAAGAATTAGATTTAGCTTTAGGTCGTACAAACCAACGTATAACAACAAAAATAAAACCTAAAGAGTATATAGACCAAACACAAAAAAGTCCTATGCCCTCTTTAGCAGCAAATAGGGCTATAAAAGAGATGTATGCAGCTAGATTACAAAAATTAGAGTTTGAAGAACGGTCAAAGAAGTTAGTACCATTTGATGAATTAAAACTTGAATTATCTAAATTACATTTACAAGTAAGAGATAATTTAAGAACAATACCTGATAGAATCTCACCAATAGTAGCTGCGGAAAACGACCCCGCAAAAATCCATAACATAATTACTAACGAGATTCGTGATTGCTTGGAGGGGCTAAAAACAATTGACATTAGTTAAAACATTAATTAAAGATTGTATAAACAACTTACAATTCGAGGAACCTTTAAATGTTGCTGAATGGGCTGAAAAGCATAGAGTTTTAAGCAGTAAATCTAGTAGTGAAGCAGGTGCTTGGAAAAATAAAAGAACACCATATTTAGTAGAACCTATGGATTGCTTATCAACAGATAATCCAATACAGAGGGTAGTTTTACAATTTGGCTCACAACTTGGTAAAACCGAAGCGGGTTCAAATTGGCTTGGTTATGTAATATCTCACTCACCTGCCAGTATGCTTGTTATTCAGCCAACTTTAGAAATGGCAAAAAGATTAAGCCGTCAACGATTAGAGGGGCTTATCAATGACACCCCAATCATAAGTAACTTAGTTGCACCAGCTAGAAGTCGAGATAGTGGCAATACTATGTTTTCTAAAGATTTTCCGGGAGGGATAATGGTTTTAACAGGAGCTAATAGTGCTGTAGGTTTAAGGTCAATGCCTTGTCGGTATATTTTTATGGACGAAATAGATGCTTTCCCACCTGATTTAGATAATGAAGGAGATGCCGTAAGTTTGGCTGAAAAAAGAACAATGACATTTAGTAGGCGAAAAATTTTAATGACATCCACCCCTACTATTAAAGACTTTAGCCGTATTGAGCAAGAGTATTTAGAAAGTGACCAACGGAGATATTATGTACCCTGCGTACATTGTGGTCATATGCAATATCTTAAATGGAGTCAAGTTAAATGGGAAAACAACGATCCAAAAACAGTTAAATATGAGTGCGAGGGTTGTAGTAAAAAATTTGTTGAAAAAGATAAACATTATTTCTTAGAACGTGGAGAATGGAGGGCAACTGCACCTAGTGATGGAAAAACTGCGGGATTTCATTTAAATGGTTTATATTCTCCACTCGGTTGGAAAGGGTGGGAAGAAATTGTAGATGATTTTTTAAAAGCTAAAGCAGACCCACAAAGATTAAAAACATTTGTAAATACAGTATTGGGAGAGACATTCGAAGAGAACTATGCAGCAAAAGTTGGTGCAGATGTATTAATGGAACGAGTTGAGTCTTATGAGTCCAATATGATACCAGAAAAAGCAGTTGTAGTTACTGCAGGTGTTGACGTACAGGATAATAGATTAGCTTTGTCTGTTTGGGGGTGGGGTCGTGGCGAAGAGGGGTGGTTAATAGACCATCAAGAAATATATGGAGATCCCGGAGGTAGTGAATTATGGAAACAATTAGACCAATTATTATTAAGACCATTTAGACATGAATTAGGAAATCAATTAAAACCTGATGTTATTGCTGTAGATAGTGGTGGTCATTTTACTAACGAAGTTTACGCTTATACAAGAGATAGAAGAAAATATGGTGTGATTGCTATTAAAGGAGCTAGTCAAAAAGACAAACCACCTATAGGAAAAGGTAAAAAATTAGATTTAAACTGGAAAGGTAGAATTATTAAACAGGGTGCGGAATTATTTACAGTTGGTACAGATACAATAAAAACAACATTATTTTCAAGGTTACGTCATGTAGAGAGTGGTGCTGGATATTTACACTTTAATGTTAAAGCTGATGAAGAATATTTTAAACAATTAACCGCTGAAAAGCAGATTATTAGATTTGTAAAAGGTTTTCCTGTTAGAGATTGGGTAAAAAAATCATCTGCTAGAAACGAAGCTTTGGATACACTTGTTTATGCTTACGCTGGTCTACATAGGCTTTATCAAAAGAAAGATAGAAGGACAATTTGGGATAATTTAGAAGAAAGAGGGCGAATTAAGGGTAAATTAAAAGAAAATAAGGGTGAAAAAGACTATATTAGTGAGCTAAGATCAAGAAAGAGGGTTGAAAAACCTAAATTTGTTTCATCATGGTAAAACTGTGACTATTCCAAAAAAAATTATTGCGGGAGATTACATACAATGGACTCTCAACGCAACACAAGATCATTTTGGCAATCCAATATCAAGCCCAGATTGGTCAGTTGTTTATTATTTAAGAACTAATAAACAAAATTTTGCAGCTACTATTAATAGCACAGCACATGAAGATGGTTTTAAATTTACTATAAGTAACGCTACATCTGCTACGTTTCCTGATGGCTTATGGTTTTATCAAGCTATGGCTAATAAGTCAGGTAATGAAAGACAAACTATAGCTCAAGGGCAATTTACAGTTTTAGAAAGTACTTTATACTCTGGGAGTAACCCTAAAGCCTTTGATGGTAGGACACAATTAAGAAAAGATTTTGATGCTATAGAAGCAACAATTAGGGCATTAAGTACTGGTCAAGCTGTTCAAGAATATAAAATAGGTAACAGAAGTCTTAAAAAATTTGATTTAAGTGAATTAATTATTATTAGAGATAGATATAAAAGGGATTTAATTAAAGAGGAAAAGCAACAATTGATTGCAAACGGTGAGGGCAATCCTCATAATTTATATATTCGTACAAGAGGTTAATTATGGCTTGGCATACACCAATTACAAGATTATTTAATAGACAGCCAGAAGTAAAAAAAATACAAAGACGTAGATATGCTGGTGCAGCTATTTCACGTTTAACTGATGGCTGGGTTTCTAGTAATACATCTGCAGATGCAGAAATTAAGGTAAGTTTACGCAAATTAAGGGACAGAAGTCGACAATTAATGCGAGATAACCCTTATGCAAAGCAAGCTAAAAGAACAACACAAATAAATGTTATTGGTCAAGGTGTAAAACTTCAGTGCATGGTTCCAGCTATTAGGGGTAAGAAAAAAGATAAAAGATTAAGCATGATGATTGAAGCGGAGTGGAAGAAATGGTGCAAAAGAGATAACTGTGATGTGTCAGGTCAAAAAAGTTTTTTTATGCTTGAGAATTTAGCAGTTGGTGCTTTAGTAGAAAGTGGCGAAGTATTTTTAAGAATAGTTAGAAGAAAATTTGGTAAAAGTACAGTTCCTTTAGCATTAGAAATTATTGAAAGTGATTTATTAGATGACGAATATTCTGGCAAACCAGCAAGAAAAGGTAACGAATGGAGAATGGGAATAGAGGTTGATAAGTTTGGTAGGCCACAAAGATATGCTTTTTTAAATAAACATCCGGGAGATAATTGGTTTGAAAATAGTTATGAGAATCAAAAACATACAATTATAAATGCCAACGATATTATTCATTTATTTATACAAGAACGTCCCGGACAAAATAGGGGTGTTCCTTGGTTAAGTTGCGTAATGGACGATATGCACCAAATGTCGGGCTATGAAAGTGCTGCGGTAATTCGAGCTCGTGCGGGTGCTAGTTTAATGGGATTTATTAGCTCTACCGAAGGTGAATTAGAAGCAGATGATGTACAAGAAGAGCAAAGGCTTACAGATTGGGAAGCTGGAGTTTTTAAATACCTAAATCCGGGAGAGGAAATTACAGTTCCAAATATTAGTAGCCCTGATAGCCAGTATGAAATGTATGTAAGAGCCAAAATTAGGCGTTTCGCATCTGGATTAGGGTGTAGTTATGAAACTATAAGTCGTGATTTTAGCGAAACTAACTATTCTAGTTCACGTTTAAGTTTGTTAGAGGATAGAGAGCATTGGAAGATGCTACAAACATTTATTATTGAGAACTTCCACCAAAGGGTATTTGAAGAATTTTTAGATGCTGCAGTTTTATCAGGTTCATTAAATTTACCTGATTATGAATTAACACCTTTAAGATATTCAAACCCAAGATGGCAAGCTAGGGGTTGGAGTTGGGTTGACCCAAAGAAAGAAATTGAAGCTTTTAGAATGGGTGAAGCTGCTGGTTACTATACAAAAGGAGAGATCGTATCAATGTTAGGTAAAGATTTTGAAGATAATATAGACCAAATTAAGGCAGAACAAGAAACTTTAAGTGAATCTGGAGTACAATTAGACCTCGATTTAGGTGGAGGATCAGGTATTAGTGAAAATTAAGGTTTTTTATCCTTTTCACAATGTGGACATAGTGGCGGGTCAATAATTTCTTCTTTTATCATTGCAACAAGAAAAAGAATAGCAACCATAGATGGAGGCTGGTCAATATTAAATGGAAGTTTAGAGTGTCTATCTGCTGGAAAACTTACCCCATCATAATTAACACAAACTGTATTCACAGCATCAACTGGATTAATAACTTGGCTAAAAATACAACCTGTAGTTAATTCATTTGTATCCTCATTTTGTAGATGTACATAGGTTGGGTCGTAATCCTCAAAATCTAGACCCGCTTGTGCGAGTCCAGTTTCAAGGTGGGTCAAGAATTCAGTTACTCTTGGGTCAATATTTAAATTTTTAGACATTTTGCTCCTCCATTTCTTCTTGGAACTTGTCGTTAGCTTCTTCGTAAGTATCTTCAATGGATTTACCATTAATTCTTACATCAACTTCCAAATCAAACTTTCTTGCTACTAATGTTAACTCTTTAAAAATAACTATAAAGAATGTAGGAACTGTATCAGTAAAACTCCATTCGTAGTTCATCTTTTTGGAGCAGTTTTCAATTAGTTTAATTTGCTTTGCCATTTGCTTCATTCTTGGCGGAAACATACGATTAAACCTGTCTGCTTTTTCTTGGTTTACAATTGGTGCTATTTTTGTCATTATTTCTTACCTCCTTTTGTTGGATTACCTAGTAGCTCTAATTCAGCCATAATGATGTCTGTTGACTTCTCGCAAACGTGCTTTGCGTAGCAGTTATATTCGATCTTGTTATAAACAAGGTCTCTTGAAACATACTCACCCATTAAAACCATTACTGAGAAACAATCTCTGATTGAGTCTAATGATTGGATTTTTCTGTTTGTTGGAACTCTTAAATTCATTTTCCTTTGGGGTTTAGTTTAATAAGTTAGGGGTATCATTTCCTAACTAATATTAGTATAACATATAAACTTTAAATACGCCAACTATTAATAACAATTTATTCTGATATTATGTGTAATATCTGACATTTTTATATGGCAAATGTTAACGGAACAGAAATAGATTTAACCCCTACAGAGGGAATGAAGGCAGGTGCTAGGCAATATAAAAAATGGAAAGAAGAAGGGAAAAAAGGTGGTACTGCTGTAGCAGCACGAAGAGCAACACAAATTTTAAGTGGCAAAGAACTTAGTGCTGATGTAGTTATGAGAATGTTTAGCTTTTTTAGTAGGCATGAGGTTGATAAAAAAGCAGAGGGTTTTAAAGCTGGAGAAAAAGGGTATCCAAGTCCCGGAAGAGTGGCTTGGAGTGCTTGGGGGTCTGACGCTGGATTTAGTTGGAGTAGAAAAAAATCAGAGCAAATTAAAAAAGCAAGAGTTAGATTTGATGATACTCTTTTAAATGAGTATGATGATAACAACACAAGTGAAAAATCTATGGATTCAACATTAGAAAAACCGCAAGAAGATGTTAAAGCAGCACCCAATGAATTAAAAGTTGGTGATTATGTATCTTGGAACTCTAGTGGCGGTAGAGCTAGAGGGTTAATTGAAAAAGTAGAAAGAAATGGAACTATAAACATACCTGACAGCAGCTTTACTGTTGATGGTACATCTGATGACCCTGCTGCATTAATTTGTATTTATAGACCTGCTCCAAGTGGTGGCGGTTATGTCAAAACTGATAAGTTAGTAGGTCATAAGTTCTCAACATTAACTAAAATTGATGATTTACCATTAAATGAAGAGTATGGTGGCCGTCCATGGCATGATGATGATAAAAAATCAGATAATAAAGAAATACAACAATCTAGAAAACTAAATTTAAAAGAATTAGTTGAAAGAAATAAAGGCGAATCTTTAGTACAAACAAGAGAGTTAAAAGCACAAATTGAATCTGATGGTAATGAATTATTTTTAAGTTTTAGTTCTGAAGAACCAGTACAGAGATATTTTGGACAAGAAGTTTTATCACATGACAAGGGGGCTGCTGACCTATCTCGTTTAAATAACGGAACTGCCCCTTTTCTCTGGAATCATAATCGTGACGAGGTTCTTGGCGTTGTACAAAACGCAGAAATATCAGATGACAGAAGGGGTTATGCAACTATTAAATGGAGTAGAAATCCTAACGCTACTGAAAAACGTAATGATGTAGAAGATGGCATTATTTCACAAGTTAGTTTTGCTTATCAAATAAACGAAATTGAGGAACGTGGCGATCAGATGGTTGTTACCTCATGGAAGGCTATGGAAATATCATTGGTTTCGGTGCCTGCAGACGCTTCAGTTGGAGTAGGGCGAAGTCTAGAAAAAGGAGATAAGATTGAAACTAAGATGGTTGCAGATTCTCCACCAGAAGAAGATGCAGCCGACCTAGAGCAATCTAGGGAAGCTTTGACGGCT
>CEQT01049190.1_pt1 | contig 11186 bp, 10 predicted proteins | sample 530951 | NCBI WGS metagenome assembly CEQT01 (sample SAMEA2621132, study PRJEB7988) | marine metagenome | biome: marine biome (ENVO:00000447); feature: surface water layer (ENVO:00002042); material: "saline water (ENVO:00002010), including plankton (ENVO:xxxxxxxx)" | depth 5 m
AGTACAGTTTAGAACTTGCTCAAGACTTGAAAGCAATTCATGGTCTTGACGCTGAGACTGAACTTGCGAACATCCTCTCAACAGAGGTTCTTGCTGAAATCAACCGTGAAGTTGTGAGAACTATCTACGTTGTTGCTAAGCCTGGTGCTCAGTCCAACGTTGCAAACAGTGGTTCATTCGACTTAGACGTTGACAGTAATGGTCGTTGGTCAGTTGAGAAGTTCAAAGGACTTATCTACCAGATCGAACGAGATGCAAACGCAATCGGCCATGAGACTCGTAGAGGAAAGGGTAACTTCATCGTCTGTTCTGCTGACGTTGCTAGTGCTCTTAATATGGCAGGTGTATTAGATTACACTCCAGCTCTTTCTACAAACGGAGTTCCAGACGATACTGAGTCAACCTTTGCTGGTGTTCTTAACGGACGTATCAAGGTTTATGTTGATCCATATTCTGCAAACATAGCAGATGATCATTACTACGTTATGGGTTACAAAGGTTCTAGTGCATATGATGCTGGACTTTTCTATTGCCCTTACGTTCCTCTCCAAATGGTGAGAGCGATTGGTCAGGACACATTCCAACCAAAAATCGGATTTAAGACTCGTTACGGAATGGTATCAAACCCATTTGCTGGTGGAACTACTCAAAGAAGTGGTGCTTTAACTGCAAATGATAACGTATACTACAGACGTACAAGAGTTCTTAACCTAATGTAAATCAGGTTACATATTTCTAAAGAGACCCACAAGGGTCTCTTTTTTTGTCTAAATAGTTAAAAAAGTTCAATGTCAGCTAATTTTGTATCTAATCCGAATAGTCCGCAGAATTTTCTGTCAGGGATTGGATTCCAATTTCAATTACAAAAACTTCCAAACGTTGCTTTTTTCTGTCAGTCCGTAAATGTTCCAGGCATGAATTTAGCGACTGCAATGCAAGCTACTAGATTTAACTATATTCCACAACCAGGCGATGAAATAAATTTTGATGATTTACAAATAAGATTTTTAGTAGATGAGAAGTTAAAAAATTATACATCATTACATAATTGGATTCGTGGATTAGGTCATCCAGCCTCAGGTCAAGATAGAGAAACATATCTAACAGGAGAAGATTATGATGAAATGTCTTACTCTGACGGAAGTTTGTTTATCTTAGATTCTAATTTTAAACATAAATTTGAAGTTAAATTTAAAGACTTATTTCCAGTTAGTATCGGTGGTTTAAGTTTTGATAGTACATATACTGATACAGAATATTTTTCTGCTGACGCAGTTTTTAAATATACCATTTATGATATAGTAGATCTAAGTAAATCTACACTTCGTCCAGTAGAAGATGAAACTGTAACAATTGCAAATAATGTAAGCGGTTCACTTTCATCTGGTACAGATTTAATTTTGACATACACATCAACTAATGCAAGATTCTTGACAATTGATAATGGAGTAGGAACTGTACCTCTAGACAATGGAACAAAAACTATTCCGTATGCCACAGTAAAAGCTGCAGCACCAGGCGGTAGTATTACATATACAATTACTGCAACAGGTTTTGATGGTAGCACATCTACTGCATCAACTACAATTAGTGTTCCAGACAATATAATGCCGACAAGTGCGGATCGAACATGTATTGCTATTGTTGATGAAAATATGGGTAGTCAATCACATGCTGGTATGGAAACTAAATGGGCTACATTCAGAGGTAATTGGCCAAATAGAACATTCTGGTTATTGCAACCAAATCAAGGTCAGTACTCTGATACAATATCTACTCTACATTGTCCACCGACATTTTTAGAGGAAACAGATTCTTCTACAATTGATCTATAAATAAATATAAATTCTTAAAATGACCGCAGAATTTTCCAGTCCAATACAAGTAGGAGCAGCTCAACCTTCTCCTATACTTCCATTAACTAAGTATGCTCCAGTCACAGGAAATGTAGGAAGTAATAAAAACAATTGGCAATTTGGAGGTATTAATTCTTATCCATCACCATTTAGAAGTTTTTATCAACAAACTCAAACTTCAATGTATAGTCTTGGTCCTTATTGTAGAAAAGTATCAGACGGAACTTCTGGAAGACTTAAAATGAGTTTGATGCTTGGGGAAATAGGATTTGTTCAACAATGTTGGTACTCTTTTCCAAGAGGTGCTTTTGATACAGATAGTAATGGTGATCAATATGATGAAAATAACGTATGGTGGAGTGGGGTTAATACAACTTTTGCTCAAGTAAGAGATTTGATGACTAGTGGAGCTCCACTCATTTGGGTTGAAGTAGCTACTGGTGGTTATACTGAAAATGATCCTAATACATGGTCATTTTTAGCACCTCTAAGTGGTGCAGTTGCAAATCATGTACATGCAGCATGGAATCTAGTAGGTGGAAATAGTGTACAAGCACAAATTTTTGGTGGAAATGTTGGTACTTGTGGTGTAGGTTCTACGAATGGTACACCAGATCCCAACACTGATGGTGGTGGTTGGGTTCCTGATTTATCATTTCTCATTAATGGATCATGGGGTGGTATGGACTGGATTCTTGGTGAAGCTGCTAACGCAACTGGTGTCGGATTTAATAGTTTGAGTGCTAGTGATCAGGCTGAGATTGGAAATGATTTAAACGATACAAATAGATCTAATTTTTTTGATACAACTTCTGCTGCACATAAAGCACAGTTAAAAGCATTTTTAGATGCATTAAAAGATGATATCTATGGTGATGGAACTGCTCTTGGTGAAGCTGCAAGAATTTTAAAAATTAAAAAAAATCTTGAATTATTAGGAGCATCCCCTATGGCAGCTGATCTAATGATTCAAGCTTGGTATCTTCCTAATATAAGAAAATACGGAGTTAACTTTGATAATGGACCTACTGGTACTGAGGCAAATGCTTATAAATGGCGACCCCCAGATCATGTTCAACAAAGATGGGCTGATCATATGCTTAATAATCCATCTACAGGAGCACCATTAGGATCTACAGATTTTAAAGATTATATTCCACAAACTACACCAAGCAAATCAGGAACTAATGAAAAGGATTGGGGATGGTATTTAACATTATTAAATATAAGTGATTATGGAAAAAACAAAACTCCTATTATAGATACAAATACTAATGAATTTGTTTTTTATGAAAACTATGGATTTGGTAGAGGAGGTTCGGTTGCACAAGCAGATGATTTCTTAAATTTTGTACAACAAAAAACAAATCAACAAACAGCTGATTCTCTTGGAGTTTATCTTGATATGATGCCAGCGACTCCACTTTTTATAGTTACAGGAATATCTAAAAATATATTAGAACCAACTGGAGCGATGATTAAAAAAAAGAAAGGAGAAGCACTTGGAGCAACAAATTTAGATGGATTTGATGATTGCAAATTTGAGATAAGAATTTCTGCAAAAAATATGAAATTAGGAAATCCAGCAATGTATAATTATTTGCTAAACACAGGTGACGGATCAGGAAACAAATTTACCGCAGTACCATGACATTAACTTCCAATAATAAAGAGAATTTTAAAAACTGGCTGAAAGAGTATAAAGGTATGTTTGGCCCTAATGATATAGTCAAAGACTATATGGGTACTGTTAATACTATGCTTACATCTTCTAGTTCTGGTGTAACTAGTAATTTAGGTAGACCTGTTAATATAGTCTTATGGAAGCATGGTGAGACTATAGATTTAACTGGTAATTTAATCGAGGGTGAGTATACATATTTTCCAGCTATTGCTTTTGATCAAGTACTTGTAAAAAATGGTGCAGCAATAGTAACACTTAATTTTGATCAAAATGGTTTGATTACTGGTAAGTCTTTAGGTGATGAAATAACTATTGGTGATAAAAAAATAGTTGTAAAAGGTATTGGTGGTACTCTAGTACAAACACAGGTTGCCCCAACATATTCAGTTAGTGAATCTTCTACAAATGTTAACGAGGGAGATACAGTTACATTTACAATTACAACAACCAATGTTCCAAATGGCACAAGTCTGTATTGGAATACGACTGGTACTGTAACAGCAGATGATTTTTCTGATAATGCGATACAGGGATATATTACAGTTAATAATAATTCTGCAACTATTACTAGAACTATAAGAAATGATTATAGTGTATCTGAAGGTGCTGAAAATTTTGCATTACAAATAAGTGAAGCTGGTGTTTTAGTAGTAACATCTAACACAGTTAGTGTAGCAGATACTTCTGCTGCAACTTATAGTATTTCTGGATCAAATACTGTTGTTGAAGGTAACACTGTAACTTATACTGTCAATACTACTGGAGTACCAGATGGTACATCTTTATATTATACAGTTAACTTAGGAAGTGTTGATGTTACTCCAGTTTCAGGCTCTTTCTCAATTACAAGTAATACAGGAACATTTACTCTTACTGCTAAACATGATTTAACAGTTGAATCTGATGAAACTCTAACAGTAAATATTCATATAGTATCAACGAGTGGCCCAATAGTAGCTACAATGAATACTATTATCGAAGACACTGCTTTTACTATAGCATTAACACCAGCTGCTACATCTGTTAACGAATCTCCTAATGGCGGTACAACTAATATTGTTATTAACGTTGCTACTAGTGGTGTTGCAGATGGTACAGTACTAACTTCAAATGTTGTTGCAGCTGTTGGCAGCACCATAACATATGGAGATGGTGGAGATTTTTCTTCACAACAAAAATATTTTACAATAAACAATAACGTAGGTGTTATTTCAATACCTGTGTTAAGAGATGGTAGAACAGAAGGAGCAGAAAAAATAAATGTACAAGTTCAAAATGCTGATGGAGTTCTTATTGCAGAAACACCAGAAATTACAATAAATGATACTTCATATATTGGTAAGAATCATATAGGAAAAACTTTTGGTCCTATACACGTTAATCGTGATGGTGGTTTAGTTTCAAATGCTTCAGATTGGTATACCATATGTGGCCTAGATAGTTTACCTGATGGATCTAAAGTAGCGATATTTGTTGATACCTCTGGTAGTATGACTATGCAAACTGTTCAAGCATCATACGACCAATTGATTGCTAAATTACAAGCAAGAAATATGGATGTTATTACTGTAACAAACCCAAACGAAGACTGGATTACACCATTTGATCAAATTCTGAATTAATTTTTATGATACAACTTGATGATATCAAGGCCCAATGGGCTGATGATAGCCGCATTGATAATGATCTTTTAGATAATGAATCAACAAAGATTCCTCAACTTCATTCTAAGTATTTAAATTATCTAAGTGATGTTAGATGTTTAAAGATTAGAAAAGAACAAGAATACAAACTTTTAATTCGAGAAAAGTTTGAATACTATACTGGTAAAGCAGATGAGTCTGTATATCGGGAACAACCTTTTGATCTAAAGGTATTGAAACAAGATGTTCCGATGTACATAGAATCTGATAAAGAAATACAAAACGTAGTAACTCGTATAAATTATTATGAGGAGATGATTTTCTTACTGGAAAAAATTATCCAACAACTTAACAATAGAACCTTCCAGATTAAGAATAGCATTGAATGGCAAAAATTCATGCAAGGTAGTATCTGATGTCACAGGTCAAAATCCAGAAAAAGAACGAAGTATATCTTTCGGTGGATTGTGATACTCATATCAAATATGAGTTATCCGAATATTTTAGTTTTGATGTGCCTGGCGCTAAGTTCATGCCTCAATACAAAAAGAAAATATGGGATGGAAAGATTAAATTGTTCAGTCCTGCTCACGGTAGAATTTATTGTGGACTGTATAGTTACTTGACTGATTGGTTAGATAATCGAGGATATGAATATATTGATGTAGAAGATGAAGATTATGGTTTACCAAATGAAAAAAATAAAACAATTACACCTTTAGCGATTCATGATTTTGTTAAAAGTTTAAACATACCTTTGCAGGTAAGAGATTATCAACTTGCAGCAATTTATAAAGCGCTAAGATGGAATCGTAAGTTATTACTGTCACCAACTGCATCTGGTAAATCTTTAATGATATATGCAATTGTAAGATGGTTTGTTGATAGTGGATCACAAGTTTTAATTGTAGTTCCTACCACATCTCTAGTAGAACAGTTGGTAGGAGATTTCAAAGAATATGGATGGAGTGCTAAAGATTACTGTCATAAAATATATTCTGGTGAAGAAAAAATATCACCAAAACCAGTGGTAGTAACAACTTGGCAGTCAATATACAAACTACCAAAGAAATGGTTTGAAAGATTTGATTGTGTAATAGGAGATGAAGCTCATCTATTTAAAGCAAAATCTCTTACCAGTATTATGACAAAGTTACATAACTGTAAACATCGAATCGGTTTTACAGGTACATTGGATGGTGAGAATGTAAATAAATTAGTTCTTGAAGGACTGTTTGGTACAGTCGATAAGGTAGTAAAGACAAAGAGTTTGATTGATAAAGGATACTTATCTACATTAAAAATAAACATTCTATTACTACAGCATCACAAACAAATGTTTGACACATATAATGATGAGATAGAACACATCTGTTCTTTAGACAAGAGAAATAATTTTATTCGGAATCTTGCTGTTAATCAAACTGGTAACACATTGATACTTTTTGCAAGAGTTGAAAAACATGGGGAGCCTCTTTACAATTTGATAAATAGTAATACATCTACTGATCGTAAGGTTTTCTTTATTTTTGGTGGTGTAGCTGCAGAGGAACGTGAATACGTTCGATACATTACGGAGAAAGAATCTGATGCCATTATTGTTGCCTCTTACGGCACCTTCTCAACTGGAATTAACATTAAAAATCTTCATAATGTAATATTTGCATCTCCTTCTAAATCTAGAATTAGGAATTTACAGTCAATAGGTAGGGTTCTAAGAAAAGGAGATCAAAAAACAAATGCTACACTTTATGATATCGCAGATGATTTCAGTGACGGAGATAAAAAAAATTATACATTAAACCATTTGATCGAGAGAATAAAAATTTATTCTCAAGAAAAATTTAATTATGAAATTATTCCAGTTAATTTTCGGAAAAATGAATAAAGAAGAACCAAAACAAGAATTTACAGGAATGGTGAAACTTATAGGTGGAGAGGAACTTATTGGCAAAATTTTAGTAGACGAAGAAGTTGGCGGGTATATAATTGATAGCCCATTCCTTGTAAAATCACATGTAATAACAACACCACATGGAGACATGTTCAAAGTAGATCTTATCCCTTGGATGAAATTTTCAAAGGATGAAATCTGTTTTTTGACGCACGACAAAGTTTATGCTGTTTCAGAATGTGAAGATAGAATTGGAAGGTTATATAAAACAACACTTAAAAAGTATTATAACGGTATTCATCCACATTCTAACAAAGTCGCTCTTGAAAAAGAGGACGGAAATTTAGGAAGTGTTGAAACCACTAGAGCTAGTCTAGAAAAAATATATAAATCAAATAGCTAAATTATCTCTGAACCCTTGACAGAGTTATTCTAAATAACTTTTGTAAGTTTGTCAAGTGGCCACACTTGCACCAAACTCATTTTTATAGTATAATATACTTTAGACAACCTAAAAATATATGGCTAAGAAAAAGGAACATTATGTGAATAACAAAGAGTTTCTAGAAGCTCTAGTCATTTATCGTAAGGAGGTTCATACAGCTGCGGAAGAGGGTAAACCTCATCCAAAAGTGCCTGATTATATTGGTGAGTGTTTCCTCAAAATTGCTACACATCTATCTTATCGTCCAAACTTTGTTAACTACATGTTTAAAGATGATATGATTTGTGATGGCATAGAAAACTGCTTACAATATATCGATAATTTTGATCCATCAAAATCTACTAATCCATTTGCTTATTTTACCCAAATCATTTACTACGCCTTCTTAAGACGTATTCAAAAAGAAAAGAAGCAGTTGGATATTAAAAATAAATTGTTGGAAAAATCTGGATTTGATGAAGTCTTTAGTGCTGACTCTAGTGCAGTTGGGTACAATGCTTCGGATATGAATAGTATCAAGGAAACATTAGAAATTCGTAATCGATGAAACACGGAAACTTAGAACCAGAGGAAACTGTTATGAAACCAACAGAAAATTATGAACAGTTGTTACAACGCTTTACAAAAAGAGTTATACAACTAGAAGAAAAACAGGAAAAGGTAAGACAAGCACATGAAGAGTGGTTGAAGTATAACAAAGAATTGGAAAGACTTGAAGGGTCTATTCAAGCTGTTGAATATCTTGCTTTCGGTAAACTTCCTCACGATGGAAATCATGATGGTATGAAAGATCATACACCATCAATGCCTGTAGTAATTACAACAGAAGACGAACCTCCTACTACATTTACGATAGGTGAAGGTAGTATAATCTCATCAGGTATGGGTAGTGATGATATCACTATAACCACAAATGATGGAACTATTACGTTATGACAATAGCACTGATTACAGATCAGCACTTAGATGGTAGAAAAAACTCTCAGGCTTTCTGGGAGTTTTTCATGAAATTCTATGATAATGTATTTTTTCCTACGTTAAAAAAACATAAGATTAAAACTATCATAGATTTAGGTGATACCTTTGATAATAGAAAAAGTATGGACTTAAATTCTTGGCATAGAATGAAGACCAGATACTTTCAAGTGCTTGCTGATATGGGTATTGAAATTCATATGTTGGTTGGAAATCATACAGCATATTATAAAAACACAAATAAAGTAAACACACCAGATTTACTCTTAGATAGTTTTGATAATATTCATACTTATGATGAAGTAACTGATGTAGAGATAGAAGGAAGAAAGTTTACAATGCTTCCTTGGATTAATCCTGAGAATGAAGATCATGTCAGAAAACATTTAGACAATACAGATTCAGAAGTAGTTTGTGGACATCTAGAACTGAATGGTTTTGCTGCAATTCCAGGCCATTACTTTGAAGGTGGTGGATGGGATCGAAGATCTTTTACTAAATTTAAAAAAGTATATTCTGGACATTTTCATTTTCCATCTGAAAAAGGAAATGTAAAATATCTTGGTAATCCTTATGAGATGTTTTGGAATGACTGTGGTTCTAGAAGAGGATTTCATTTGTTTGAACCTTCTACTTTAGCTTTAAAGTTTATTCAAAATCCATATACTATTTTTAAAAAAATATTTTATGATGAAGATACATGGAATAAAAATAATTTTAATCCAGCAGAATACAAAGATTGTTTTGTAAAGTTGATCGTAGTTAATAAAAATAATTCAATATGGCTTGACAGAATTATAGAAAAGTTGTATGATAGTGGTATTCATGATCTCAAAATTATTGACGATACCGTCATGGATCAAGAAGAGGTTGGAGGTGTAGAACACGAAGATACCTTAACAATTCTAAATAAGTATATAGAACAAATGGATAACAAGCTTGACAAACCAGAATTGAAGAGCATTATGAAGTCCATTTACTTAGAAGCCTGTGAGGTACAGTAATGTTTATTCTCACTATAAAAGACAAAGCGAATGATGGAGCCTATGCTGTCGAAAAAAAAGATGGTACTAGGATTCTCCAGATTTTTGAAGAGCAAGACGATGCAGAAAGATATGTTATGATGTTAGAAGCAAATGGTTGCCCTAACATGAGTGTATATGAAATAGAAACAAAACAAGCTATTGCAGCATGTGAAAACTTTGGGTATAATTATGCCATAATATCCTCAGATGACTTTGTAATCCCCACTAGCGAAAAGCATGATTTTATTTGAACAGATAAGTTATAAAAATTTCCTTGCATCAGGTAATACTCCAATCAAAATCAATCTTTCAGACCATGATACTACATTGATTGTAGGTCAAAATGGTGCTGGAAAGAGTACAATTATAGAAGCTATAGTATTTGCTTTATTTAATAAGTCTTTTAGAAAAATTAATAAATCACAACTAGTCAATAGTATCAATGAAAAAGATTGTGTTGTAGAAGTATCATTTAGTATAGGTAGAAATAAATATAAAGTTATTCGAGGAATGAAACCAAGTCTATTTCAGATTTGGTCTAATGGCAAAATGCAGAATCAAGACTCTCATGTCAATGATCAACAAAAACATCTCGAACAAAATATTTTAAAATTAAATTATAAATCATTTACTCAAATTGTAATTTTAGGTAGTGCTTCTTTTGTACCTTTTATGCAATTGTCTGCTCCAAATCGCAGAGAAATTATAGAAGATCTTTTAGACATTCGTATTTTTTCTACAATGAATGTGTTGTTAAGAGATCGAGTTAAGGTTGCTGCAGAAGAATATAAAGATAATAGTAAAGAAGTTGACTTCTTAAAAGAAAAAGCAGAAATGCAACAAGACCATTTGAAAAGAATGGAAAAGACTGCTATGAAAACTGTAGAGCAGAAACAAAAAACAATTACTAAATTTGAAGGAAAAAATATAGATCTAGAAAAAGTCATTAATGATTTACAAGAAAAAATAGAAACCTTTACAGATTTAGATAACGTAAAAATACTAAAGGATATCAAAGCAGTCGAGAAAAAAATTACTACAAATACAAATTTAATAAAGAGAACAGAAAAAGAAAAAACATTTTTTGAAACACATGATGAATGTCCAAAGTGTACTCAATCAATTACAAAAGAATTAAAGAAGTTTCATATTGAAGAAAATCAAAAAACAATAGATGCTTCTGAAGATTATTTACAAGACTTAGATGATGAGATCACTGTATTGAATAAAGATCTACAAAAAATTGCAGACAATAATGCTGAGGTATCCTCTTATAACTTTGAAGTAAAATCAAAGTTAAATGAAATGAGAAAGAACAGTAATATTATCAGAGAAATACAAGGAGAAATTGTTGATCTACAAAGCAATACAAATGATATTGATTGTGAAAAAAAGAAATTAACAGAGATAGCTACTAGAGGTATTACACTTCATAAAAGAAATAAAGAACTCAAAAAGAAAAATGAAAACTATGCTTTAGTTACAAGTCTACTAAAAGATACAGGTATTAAAGGTCATATCATTAAAAAGTATCTACCTGTTATGAATCAATTGATTAATAAATATCTGAAAGATTTAGATTTCTATGTTAACTTTACATTAGATGAAGAATTTAATGAAAGTATTAAATCTAGATATAGAGATGATTTTACATATTCATCTTT
>CEQT01032201.1_pt1 | contig 11175 bp, 14 predicted proteins | sample 530951 | NCBI WGS metagenome assembly CEQT01 (sample SAMEA2621132, study PRJEB7988) | marine metagenome | biome: marine biome (ENVO:00000447); feature: surface water layer (ENVO:00002042); material: "saline water (ENVO:00002010), including plankton (ENVO:xxxxxxxx)" | depth 5 m
TATATTTCTCCTAACTTATTAATTAGTTGTACAACTAATCTTTTTGATTAGTTTATTCTTCTTCAGTTCCATACCAATCTTCAGAAGGTTCGTCAGCTTCATCATCGCTTTCTATAACTGAATTGTCTTCATTTATATCAGTCTGAACGACTGGTTTTATCTCCCAATCTGATCCTTCTTCGATAAGCATTGGTATAGAATACTCACCGTTCCACATACGACCAGTTGATTCTTGGAGTCTTTTCCAGTCACTCCCATTAACTTCCGTCCATTCGTTTTTGGTAAATGTTACACCCAATATTTCATCGCCGACAGCGTCAGCGTCATACACTGGGTTAACTTTAACTTTTATTTTTGCCATAATTTACCTCATACTTATATTAGTTTAAAAGAGTTTTGTAATGAGTATTTAGGCGGAAGCTCTATATGTCATATCAGCAACTATTTCAAAGTTAGCTAATAATAATTCAGGCTCTTCTATTCTCGTAGGAGTCAAAGTAACCGTATATCCATATATGTGTGCTTTTGTACCACCAGAAGTAGTAACTTGATTGTTAGATTCAATTATTAATTCTTTAAAAACTGCTTGAGCTAAATTACTTGCTGATGTAAAGTCAGGTTCTCCTTTAGTTCCTGAACCACCATATCTTCCTGCATAAGAATTAAAAACTATTGAATTAGAGTTTATTGTAGCTTGTGAATCAGATGAAATAAGTGAACCACCTGCATTTGTTATTACTAAAAAAGGTAAAGTAGGATTTTGTGGTAGTCTTGTTGCTATTCTTGTACCAACTAAATCTGTAATTGAAGTTTTTTCAAGACACCATGCTCTAGCAATTATTTCAGGATCAGGTGGCATATTTGAAGCGCTAACTAAACCTGTCATTATTCTGGTGTTCCTAACGGATCTTCTACTTTATTTTCTGCTGATAATTCAAAACTAGAAGTTGATGGTGGAGGAGGTTGAAGCTGATCTATTGGAATACTACTTACTTTATAGCTTGTACCATTTACTAGAATATCTAAATCGCCTGGTAATGTTGATTTCAAACCAGTATCTACAGCATATTTAAACCAGTGTCTTTTTCTTGGTGGTATAAATTTACCTGGAGCAAAATCATAAAAACCACCATATACTGTCTTCCACCAATAAGGTGCTTTATCTGCAATAGGTCCAGCATTAGCTTTTGAACTACCAACCGTTAAAGTTCCTTGTATAAGTCCATCACCAAAACTTGTAAAGCCTCTCAAGTTAATTGATCTTCTTAAGTTACCAGTATCTAGAGGAGCGTTACCTTTAGTAGGTCCCCTACCAATCATATTTTTCTGTATAGCAGATAAAATATTTGCAGGGTTAAATTGTTTTACATCAACACCCATGTCTATAAGTTGAGAACTAGATCTTTTGAATTGATTAGTAACACTTCTTTTATCAGCACCTTTAAGTTCTTGTTTTGCAACTTGAGTGAGAGCACCTCCATTGATTTTTACTCTATATCTAACCTTTTCATTGAAATAATTATTCATACTTTTGGTAAGAAATCTACCATAAAATCTGTTCATCATACGAGAAACAAAACCTAAACCTTGAGGGATTACTATGTGACCAACTCTACCAGCGAATCTACCTGCAATTCTTCTTCTCAATCTTAAATCAATACCTTGTCCTCTTGGTCCTAAAGATCTAAGATCACCCATCAATTTTGCAACTTGCAAACCAGGACCTCTAAGACCTCTTGCCAAATCGTCTAAAACACCTAATGATATTAAATCACCAGTAGCAAAAGGTTTCGCAGATGCTTGATAAAAAATATTTCTAAATCTATTAAAGTTTGAAGGATTTATCTGAGCCATTAGAAACTCCTCCTTAGTCTAAGTTTTTTTATAACTGCTACACCAAATCTATCTTTCATTTCTTCTACACCTAAAATATCAAAATTTTGAGAACTGATTACTGCTCTATCAGATGTTTTTACAGAAGTGTTACCTGGTATGTAACAATCAAATTCTGAAATATCAAGATTTCTAGATTCCTCTTCTTCATCTGAGTCAAGTGTTGTCAACCTACATTTTACAGTTGAACTATCAGCGAAGTTAGAACTAAATAAACCTCTTTCATCAACAGAACTTGTTGACATTGTTTGTAATGTCAGATCTTCTTTTAAATAGCTTTGGTAATCGTATGACATACTTATACTTTACTAGAATTTACTTTAGATTTAGTCATCTAGTTTTTCTCTTAATTTTTTTATTAAATCTTGTTTTTTTTTGATTTCATTTAATTTTTCAGATGGATTGTTGAAACAATTTTTACAAATTTTTTTTCTTCCGTCTTTATATTTTTGAGTCACATCAAATAGATTTATTGGCAAAAGTTCACCACATCTTTTACATTGCTTTTCATCTGGAGACCATTCTTTATTTTTAACAAATTGTTGAGCCTCTAGTACTCCTAAATAGATAGCAGGATCGGTTTTCATCCATGTTAAAAATTTTTCTAAACCAATAGGTAAATCATCATACAAGTTTCTTACTGTAAGAGAAAAGTCACCAGATCTTATGCGGTCAATTATAATTCTTGCTGTTCCATGATCTATGCTTGAAATTGGTGGGAAACCAGCTTGCTCTCTAAGTTGTCTAACTCTTTCATGTGAACAATCCCATTCTTTAGCCCATTCAGATAATGGTTTCCAGGGATCATCACTAAATAATTTATAAGCTTGTTCTACAGAAGGTATTTTTCTACTAGGCACTGTTTCTCTTTCTTGTAAGGCCTCTTTCTTTTCTAATTTTTCTTCTTTCTCTTTCTGAAAGACCTCCCCAAATTCCAAACTTTTCTGCGTTCACAATTGCATACTCTAAGCAATATTCTTGTACTTCACAGGCATTACAAATTTCTTTTGCTTTTCTAGTTGATGCTCCTCTATTTGGAAAAAATAAATCTGGATCTTTGTCTTTACAGTTTGCGTCTTCTTGCCACCAAAGTTCTTGAAGTCGTAATAGATTATTTAAAGATGTCTGTTTATATTCCATTGCTCACCAGAGATAATCTCACCAAATTTTCTATTAATTATCTCTTCTTGGAATACTCTATTTCTTGTGTATTCATTTAGGTGAGCTGACATTAGACCATGGTAATTAAGAAATCCAATGAGCCATGTATAAGTGACTAAATCCATCAAACTAAAACCTGCTTTTTGTATGGTGAAAGTAGCATCTTGTCTGATGTTTTGAGTAAGTCTCCATCAAAATAAGCTAGAGGATCAGCAAACTGAACCGTAAGATCGCCTATTCTTTCTTCTAAGACTATTGCCATATCTGCCCCATTGGTCGAATCTGCTAAATGGGTATCTACGGCACCTGCCTTAGCTTGACTACCCAAATTCAAAGCCGACAAAACCATTCTGGCAGATATTCTTGCGCTTGTAAATCTTATATCTTCAGGAATTGTTGCGTATCCTGCATTGTAAACTACTGTAATATTTCTTGGTTTTGAGCCAGACCACCTACTTAATACTCTTTCTAGTCTTCCATTTGGGTGAACAACAAAATCATTCTCGTTACCTTCTGTAAGTGTTTGACCATCTTCAACAATTGATGTTATTGAATTTATAGGTAAGTTTATTAAAGATAATTCTCTCATATTGTTTCCAAATAAAACTTCTGTGTGATTAGTTTGTTCTATTTCGTAACCAATATAAGTTTTGATAATCTTATCAGAATAGGGAATAAAATTATTTGTTATAGATGTTTGTACTGTAGAGCTAAAGTCGATACCAACTATTGCTTCAACATCAGAAAAGGAGCAAAGAGCCATTTGGACTCCTTACTTATTTTCTTTAGGCTTTACTGCTTTAGTTTCTACTTTTTTCTTAGCTGCTTTTTTTGCAGGAGCTTTTTTACCCCAACCTTGCTCTTTCAAGAAAGATTCTGGATACTCATGACCTGCTTTTGCAATTAGATCAGCATTTGCTTTTGGAAGTTCAGACATAGGACCTTCCCAAATTGTTCCGTCTTGTAATTTCCAAATTGATTTTTCTGGTTTAATAAATTTTTCACTCATGTTAAAATCCTACCTTATTTCTTTTTCTTTTTGCGTTTTTTCTTTTTCTTTGGTTTACCCATTCCGTAATGTGATGGCATAATTTCTCCTAACTTGTTAAAAAATATGGGGGCATTTCGCCCCCATATTCAAAATGTAAATTTATTACATATTTAGTAGCTTGTGGAAAGCTGCTTGCCTGTAAACAGGGAAACCGACTCTCATAGTAGCTCTGATCACCATGATGTTCTTTGTAAAGTTCTCACCGTGACTATCACTAACTGCGATGTCCATTCCTTGTCTCATGACAACATGAGCTGCTTCACCGCCACCGAACTTACCAACAAGCGCTGTGTTGTTAGGTATAGCTGTGGTTGGAATAACAGTCAATCCCCAGATTTGATTGGCAACTCCGCCACCGTAACCACCTGCATTGATGAATACGCCTCTTTTAGCTGCGTATCCTGCTGATGATGTACCTTCGAAGTCTGAATCAACCTGTGTTACTATTTGTGCCCAGTCATTTGGGTTCATAACAATAGCATCTGGCTCAGTGAAAGCATTTGTACGGATATCTGTTATTGCATTATAAATTGCGCCAATTCTTCCTAAGTTTCCACTGTAAGCGTTGAAATCACTAGATCCAACACTTGACTTTCCAGCATCTAAAAGACCTTCTAGGTTAGGTGATGTACCGTTACCTGAAAGTAATTGACTGTCTAATCTTAATCTGACCATTGTTTGTAGTCTAGAGTTCAAATATCCCTCTAAACCTGCAACATCTTGCATAAGTTCATCAGTCACTGGAATGTTCACACCAATTTTTGATATGGTTGCTGTTTTCTCGGTGAAAGCGAGTGCTGCTTCACCAACTGCTGCTGCCTCTGCGGCTTCTGCTGCGTTGTTAGTGAAAGTTGTTTCCTCAAGATACACGAAAGCGTTTTGATCAGTTGTTAACTGGTCAAACAAATTTATAACAGCATTTGGATCTCTTAGAGCTGTCTCTAAGATACCTGGTTGTCTTGAAGACTCAGGTGGATATCCAGTTGTTGTTAAGTTTGTTTTCATTTCAAAAGGAATTGTGCTTTGAATATTCTTAGCACCATTCTCTGTGTAAGCTTTGTAAGCTGCTGATTTAAGTACCTCTGCTCCAAAAGATCCAGCTTGTGGCTGTTCTGATGGGTTAGGAATACTTGCAACTGCTCCATCTGAAGCGTCTAATTTAGACTTTGCTTCTGCAACTTTAAGATCATCTCTTAATTCTGCTAACTCTTCATTCCTTTGAATGACAGCGTTTTTTTGCTCTGGAGTAGATGGTCCTTCTTGCTCTGAGATCTCTGAAAAAAGACCTTTGAGTTCTTCGGACTTTGCAACTATTTGCTCACGAACTTCTTTTACTTCCATTCGTTTCTCCTAATTAAATTACTCGTTTTCTTCTTCTATTTCTATGTCGGTTAATATTGCGTCAGTAACAATCTGTTGACTCTCAAGCCAAAGATCGTCAAGCTCATTATCTACTTCTTCTTCAGTAGTTTCTGAAACTTCGTCTACTGGAACTTCTTCTTCAGTATCTTTTTCGTTTTCTTCTTCAGTATCTTCTTCAGGTTCTTCAGGAGTTTCCTCATTTACAACCTCTTCAGTCACCGATTCAGTTTCCTCTAATTCAACTTCAGCTTTTGGTTCTTCAACTGCTGTTTCTTCAACTACTTGTGCTTCTGTTTCCAATGCACCCTCCGTTCCAAATTCATCAACGAATTTATCTAGTTCGTCAAAAGCATCTTGGACACTTTCTTGAACTTGTCTGAGAGCCTCTGTTGCTGAAACTCCCAACTTCCTTCCATTCTTTTTCCTGAGTTCTCCTATAGATTGAACTCTGGCAACGAGGTTATTTAATGCTGCAAGCACATCTTTTACCTCATCAGAAAAGCGTTTACCTTGCACGCTGGCACTCTTTTCTGAAACCTTTTCTTGATCCTCAGACTTTGGTTGTGGATCAATAAGTAAATCTCTTATTTCATTTATTTCTTTTGCTGCCATTGTGAGTTTATCAACCCACCAACTTGGTAAATCAGCATTTTCATCTTTTGGCATTGAAGCAAGAATCTCTTTCATATCCTCTGCTATTTGACCAAGAGCCTGCATTGAAGTGTGTTGAGGTGTATGACCTTTGTCACCTTTCATTGCTTCTTCATATTCAGCATGTGTATTACATGGCATAAATACTGTTTGACCATCAAGCTCTTGAGCATGTACACCGTCAGCACAGGAAAGTTCTTTTGCTCTATTCATTGCCTCACCAGGATTATCAAATATATCTTTTCCTAGTTTTGCTTTTTCTTCTTCTACAACTTCTACTTCTTCTTCCATAATTTTTACTTCAGAGTTTTCACCGCTTTTGATAGCCATTGTAAAAGTATCTTGATTTGCACCAACAAGAACTGGTGAGACTTCGTATACAGATAAGTTTTTAAGATATCTTACATCTACTTCTTCTTCTGCACTTTTTTTCCATTTGCCATATTCTGAATCATTAACTTTGAAACCAAAAGACCATTGTTGTAAGTCACCCATATTTTTTACTAAGTTGTAAGCTTCTTTACCACTTTCTGTATCCATAAAAAATGATCCGTCAAAATATGCTTTGTCCTTATCTTTTTTTATAGTTCCTTTACCAATTGGCATATCCCATTTGTGTGACCATACCATAGGTACATCTCCAGATTTAAAACCAGAGTTTATAGCATCAGGCAATACGACATCACCATCACTATCTAGATTGTTAAATACAGAAAATACTGCTTTTACTTGACCTTTTGATTCCCCATCAGTTTTGAGCTCGAACTCAATATTTTTTATTTCTTTGTCTTCAGACATATAGCGCTACCTCATCCTAAAATTTTATTCAATTTGGTGCGCACAAGTTAATAATAACTAATTATGAAACAAAATAGCGTATTTATGGTTGCCAATAAAAAAAACATTTTTGCATATCTGTGGTATAATTTTTTTATGGAAAGAGAAATATCAGTAATTTCAACTTTGCATATTTCATCTGGAAGTTTTGAATTAAATGTATATTCAGATCAAACAGGTGAAGTAGAGATTTTTGGTAAACGCTTTCCAGTAAAACTAAACAATAATAAAATAGAAATAGAAACAAATCTCAGTGCTAAACAGTTTGGTGGTGCTGAAGGAAGGGATTATTTTCTCAAATGGTTGAAAATGGAAATGATGGAGAACTGTTGAGTGGCAATAGTGAATTCAATATGTTCATGGACTATGTAAGTAAAGCTAATACTGAAAGTCTACGAAATCAAATAATCGATCAATGGATGATACATCTGGATGAAGATGATCAAGATAGGCTAGTTAATAAACTTAGAAAAAGGGGTATTAACTTTGTTCCTGCCGAAAATCGTCAATTTTACGAAGTTTAGAAACTTCTACTAAAACAGATCTATCAGTAATACTGTGGGATCCATCCTCGTTGATAGCCCACACTCTAATCTTGGCAACAGGTTTATCTGCTGTAGCTTCAACTGTATCTTGACCAACTCTTGGAGATCCTGAAGTTATTACACTACTTACAATTCCATGCGCAGTTGAGGATGCTTGTGGTGGTTTTGGTATTGACCAGGAGACAGCGTCACCTTTTTTTATGCTTCCAGCAGGAGCTTTTTCTTCTGGACTGTATAAATCGTCACCTCTTTCATACATAGTTTCGGCTTCTTCTAAAGAAACTTTTAACTCTTCAACTACTAATGATGAACTTTTTTTTGTACTTTTTGGATGATTTCTTGGAAGTAAATCTGTATCGTAAGGAACTCTTCTAAACTTACCAGTTCTTAAAGCAAATAATAGGCCATTCACTCTGGCCATTGCCCACTGGGAAGGACCTGAAACATTGCCTCTTACGGAACCAGGATTATTTCTATATGCTGCTAAACCTCGATTATATGAAGCTGTCAACATTCTTAATGTTGCTCTATATCTAGGATTTTTTGCATTGTGATCTGTAACTTTCTTTTTAAGTGATTCTCTAGTTCTTGCACTTAAGGCCTTGCCTTCTATATCTGCAAGAAGATCATCTGAAATTTTTCTTCTTTCACTCACAACTTTTTTATAATCGTTTACTAATCTTTTCATTTTTGATACACCGATATTTGCAACACCACCCCATTTCATAACTGCGATTGCACCATTCAAACGATTATCACCTTGATGTCTATTCATAAATCTTTCTCTTCTTTTGACCCAATTTAAGACAGACTCTGATCTATCACCATCTCTATATTTTTCCCATCTATTAAATGCGTCATTGCCTGTAAAAGCAGTTGGAGGATTACCACCAGTACCAGCTCTTCTCCATATTTCAGGCCAATTGTCTTTAAGATCTTTTACATAATTAAAATCTGGAAATTGTTTAAATTTAGAATTTCTAAGTGATATTTCCATATCATCATCTGCGCTAGGAAAACCAGTAATTTTATCTTCTATTTCTTCTTCAATACTTTTTTTCATCCTACTAAGAGCGTTACGAGCTTGTTCTTCTGTGTCATAACATTTGATAACATCGTTTGTTTCATGATCAAGAATACAAAATTTTCCATTTGGCATTTCTGCAACATATTTTTCTTCACTTATCTGAGTTGGAGTTGGCTTCATTAAATTAGACCTCAAAGCTTCTGCAGCTAAAGAGGTTGTTGTCAATACTTTTTCTTGTAAGTCAGTAATCATGTCTCTCAACTCTGATACTTTCTCATCTTCTTCATTTTCCATAGGTGCGCTACTACCATCGACTGGGCGTTCTACCATATTCAAAGGTCTTAAATACAAATCATGTGTATCATCAACACTCAAGCCAGCTTGTCTTCTAGCTTCAGCGATAGTGATCCACCCTCCTTGAACTGCTGTATTCATTCTTTTGTAAACATCATCTTTGTCTGTTGATAATGCTCTAACATCATCTAGATTATATTTAACATACAAATCATCTGCTGCAAAGTCTACTCTAAGTAATTGATGTGTAAGTTCTGCGGCAACAGCTTTCCATAAAGGAACAAGTTTTTGTTCTGTAAAAAATTCTCTTAGTTCTCTTGTATTATTATAAGTTGCTGCATCAAGACCAGCTCCAAGACCTGCGAGTATAGCTGGTACACCCAAAACAGCAGATACTCTTTCTTCAGGAAGTTTTCTTAGTTCTGTAAGATTCATTTGTTCTGGAGAAAAAGATACAACTTCAACATTCATTGCACCAGAAAGAATCATTGGTGCGCCACGATTATTACCACCAAATTTTTGTTTATACATTGCAGAGATTGCCTCTGCTTCTTCTTTTGAAGGTCCACCCATTGAGTCATCTTTTGGTGAGAGGATGACACCTGGTACAGCCATGTTATGTAAGAGTGCTGCTGCATACTGTCCTGCGGCCTCATCACCCAAGATTTCTCTTAGTACTGATTTTAGAGGAGCAAAACCGCGCCTATGATTATTTGGATCAATTCCATTTCGTATATGCACTATATCTTCAACATTAAGTGATATACTATTACCCCCCAATCCACCGTATGGACTATATTTAAATTCTGTAATTAATTTTTCTTCATCACCTTTTGGTTCAACCATATCTGGCATAAGAGGTATGAGTTGTACTACAGTACCATCATTGTTTTTATTTTTATAAAGAAAAGCATCACCATGTGCAGATAAAGCAGTAACAATGTAATGAGCTAATAAGTTACCTGATGTAAAAGGATTTGGTCTTTCTAATAATTTTGCGACTGGATGATTTTTAATTACTTCAAGATCGCCTTCTTCTCCATCTTGAAAAATCATAGGTCTAGGTTCAGCGAAAGAAGTAGCTAAAACATTTAAACAAGCTACTACAGCAGAGTTGTTTGATCCATCACCTATATCGTCCAGCATAGAAGCTGGGAAAAAACCTGAATCAGTATTATATCCATATACTGCTCTGTCCAAAGATGTACTTTGGTTATATCTACTTACTTTTTGTTCTTGTCTTTGTGTAGGTGCATTTAAATAATCAACAAACCTACGAAATCTTGACTTGTCTTCTGCCATTTAGTAAGCGCTCCACTCTCTTTTTACTTGTGCGCTTAAAACTCCATATCCTATTGCGTCCACTATGTCATCATGATGACCTACTGGAAAACTCATGAGTTCTCGCTCTACTTCTACTAACCAAGGTGCGCCTTGTTCAAAAAAGATATCTCCTGCTTCCATGCGAGCAGCAAGTGGCATAGCTCTTGAAACTTTATCTTTATCTGCCCTAAGTTCCTTCACAGCTAAACCATCCCTTTTAGCAAATTGTATTAAAGAAAGCTGAAAACCAGCTCTTTCCATACCCACCCATTGTAAATCATATTCTGCCATTTTTTGTCTTATTCGAGGTATTATATCAGGTGCCTCCATTCTCTCCCTTAAGACATCTAAAACTAATATTTTACCTTTTGGGGTTACAGCAAAACAAGAAATGACAGTGTAGTCTGCACCTTCTTTTATAGAGGTAGCTAAGTCAACAGTGCAAAATCTTGTACAATCTCGTAAAGTAACTGTTTCTCCTGGCACAAAGTAACTTCCGCTTTTTTCTTTAAAATATCTAAGCCATTCTGGTTTCAAAATACCTTGACCTGCATCTACAAATTCTGCTAAGTATTCTTGTGCAAAAACAATAGAACCTACTTCATCTTTAGCTTGTTCTACTTCTTCCTTATCAATATTTGGATTATCAAAAGTAGCAAATTGAAATCTTTCCCATTCATCTTTACCATCTGCAAACTCCCATAATTGATAAAACCAATTATTCATTCCCATTGGTGTTGAAATAAATAAAGCTCCACCTTTTCTTTCTGTAAGAGTGGGTCTAAGTACTTGTTGCCATACATCTTCTTTAACAAAAGCAGCTTCATCTAAAACTAAAAAATCTAGACCTTCTCCTCGAAGTCTATGAGGTGTATCTGCCGATCTAACTGCAATAGATCCATTACACCAAGGAAATTTTACTTCCATGTTAACTAATGATATTTCTGGTTGATTTTCTTCTGGATATGATCTTGCTGCTGATAATATATCTCGCCATCCTACTCGTGCAATTGTATAAGTAGGTGCAACCC
>CEQT01034852.1_pt1 | contig 11151 bp, 10 predicted proteins | sample 530951 | NCBI WGS metagenome assembly CEQT01 (sample SAMEA2621132, study PRJEB7988) | marine metagenome | biome: marine biome (ENVO:00000447); feature: surface water layer (ENVO:00002042); material: "saline water (ENVO:00002010), including plankton (ENVO:xxxxxxxx)" | depth 5 m
TGCAAAGTGCTTCGCAGGTTCAAATCCTGCCCTCTGCACCATCATCTTTCCCTTGTCATTTGGCAGCCAAAGACACCATTTTCATCAAGGATATCAACCTTTGAGATCTTAACTGTCGCACTAGATACTTGGGAGGGAATCATCAGCTTTTCAAGAATCTTTGAGCATAGTGATTCCAACAATGAGTATCTGCCATCGCTGATTGAGGATTCAAGAGACTCTAGTAGGTACTCATAATCCAAAACATGACTTATTTCATCGATAAATGGGGCTTCTGCACCGGGTATGGATACTTCCAAATCGAAACGTAGACTTTGTGGGCGACCTATCTCATAATCGTGTATTCCTATGTCTACATCCCTCATTAGATCCCTGAGGAAAATCGTAGTTTTTCCCGAGCTGTAAGTTGTCCCCGTTTCTTGGGAGCCACTACTGGGCGCACTCATCTTAGTCCTCCGTCTCGAACACTACATCCCTAGAACGAGCCAAGAATCTCTCCCCTGAATCAACATAGATAATTTGTCCGGTGACCGAATTTGCTGTCATGAGATAATTCACAGCATCTGCTATATCTCCCGGAGAAGGACCAGATTGCAAAGGGGATTGGGATTGCGCTTTCTTGAAGCCCTCGGGAGTCTGTTCCGGGCTTGGGAGGGTGTGCCCGGGGGCCACTGCGTTAACCCTGACACTCGGACAGAGGCTTCTTGCCAGTGTCTCTGTCATGCCTGCCATGGCATACCTAGAAGCCGTGTAAGAGAGGTAGTCTGGGTTTGGCTGAGAGATTTTCTGGTCTAATATGTTGACTACCGATCCGACACAACCAGACGGCATGTTTCGATGCAATTCCGAAATCATCAACAGAGGGACTAGGGCATTGACATGCATGTGGCTATCCCAGGATTGCTTGGACAAACTATCCATGTCATCGAACGAAAATAGCGATGCGTTGTTAACGATGCCAGTTACATCCCCCATGGAGTCTCTGATTTCTGAGAATAGATCCCTTACCATGGATACATCCGAAAGATCTCCTGAAAATGATTGGGCATTGCCACCGTTTGAAGTAATTTTTTCGACCAATGAGTTTGCTTCATTTGACGAGGAGTTATAGTGAACTGCCACGCTAAATCCATCTTTGGCTAGATTCAAGCAAATCTCTCTTCCAATCCTTACAGCGCCCCCTGTAACTAGAATCACTCCACCATCCATGCCCCTCGGAGGTGTTTCTTGCCTATTACGGGTTGTATTTTACGGCCCCAAAGGGGCCGATGAGAACGATTAACATCGATACTCTACCCGGAGCTTTGATGGCGACTCGTTTACCCACCGTCGGAGAGGAGGTTACCGGGCCCAGTTCATGCTCAACTAGTCAATCATCTGAACGACTGAAAAAAACCAGCGGAGGAAGAAAAAGGCTCCCAGGATGGTTCAAGACCAGTCTCCCAGTAGGAAAGTCGCAGAATAGATACAACTCAACCATGAACAGTGTGAAGGAGAATGGGCTCCATACTGTTTGCGAAGAAGCCCGATGTCCAAACATCCATGATTGTTGGGGTAGGGGGACTGCCACTTTCATGATAGCTGGTGATGTCTGTACCCGTGGATGCAGGTTCTGCGCGGTTGATACGGCCAAGAATCCACCTCCCTTGAATCCTGACGAACCGGATGATTTGGCATCTGCTATCGAAAAAATGGGGATTGAGCATGCTGTGATAACCGTGGTAAACAGGGACGATCTTGATGACGGAGGAGCTTCACACTACAGAGAATGCATTATGGCAGTGCATGATAGATGTCCCGAGGTTGGAATTGAGATTCTTTGTTCAGATTTGGATGGGAATCTGGACTCCCTCCGAACTCTTCTGGAGGGGTTGCCGATCCGTGTGTTCGCGCACAATGTTGAATGTGTTCCTCGCCTGGACGGTCATGTAAGGGATAGGAGGGCTTCATTTTCACAATCACTTGGAATTTTGGCTGAAGCCAAAAAAATCCGCCCTGACCTCAAAACTAAGACCAGCATTATGGTTGGCTTGGGAGAGACTGATTCAGAAGTAGTTGACGCCATGAGAGAAATCAGATCCTGTGGCGTTGACATGATTACTCTAGGTCAATATCTACAACCGGGAGGAAGACACATACCCGTGGAAAGGTTTCCAGAGCCCTCTAAATTTGCTGATTGGGATAGAGAGGCCAGAGAAATGGGGTTCTCTGCTGTAGCAAGTGGCCCGCTAGTTAGGTCTAGCTACAGGGCTGGACTACTTTGGGAGGAGTCGACTGGTTCAGATCCAGTAGTGACGAGAGAGTCAACTGGTTCGGCGGTCAGTCACCTAACTTTCCCCCGCAGTCATGGAGGCCAAACAATATGAGCAAGTGGAGGGTGTGTGCATCATGAGCGGAGAGGAGGGAGCGGATCCACTGTACGTACCTGATGCCCCGCACAGGCCGGGAGATGAGGCTGATTTCGTTGAATGGCCTTGGTCTCCGGGCGATGTTGGAAGGCCTGAAATCGACTGTGAAGCATCCGAGACAGTAGATTTGGCGGAGGGTTTGGTCCGAGTGCTAGGTGATGATAACAAATCATCCGGCGACTGGGACCCGAAACTAGACCCTGATGTTCTAATTCAAGGCTTGGAGCATATGATGAGGCTTCGGATATTTGATGATAGAATGATGAAGATGCAGAGGACTGGAAAGCTCTCTTTCTATATGCGTTCATTTGGAGAGGAAGCGGTTGCTATCGCTCAAACAATGGCCCTTGAAGAACAGGACTGGCTGTTTCCGACCTACAGGCAGCCCGGCGCACAATTTGTCAGGAACAGGGACATGGTCAGCATGATTTGTCATTGCATAGGAAACGAGATGGACAATGTCAAGGGCAGGCAGATGCCAGTTCACTACACGTACAAGGAGGGGCGTTTCATCTCTGTCTCCAGTCCCGTTGGAACCCAGTTCAGTCAGGCAGTTGGCGTTGCCCTTGCGTCGAACTACAAGGGGTTGGATGAAGTCACAATTACTTGGATAGGGGATGGTGCCAGTGCTGAAGGAGACTACCACTACGCATTGAATTTCGCAAGTATATTCCAAGCCCCAGTTATTCTCAATGTTGTCAATAATCAATGGGCAATTTCGACACACAAGAATTTTGCGAGTAAAAATGGAAATTTTGCAGTTAGAGGAATTCCATACGGAATACCCAGTATCAGAGTTGACGGAAATGATTTCCTGGCTCTATACTCAGTTACCTCTTGGGCCAGAGATCGAGCATCCAAGGGATTTGGCCCGACTCATATTGAAGTTCTCACATACCGAGCAGGGGCTCACAGCAGTAGTGACGACCCCTCCAGGTACAGGCCCTCTGATATTCACAATCACTGGCCTGGTGGCGATCCGATATCGCGTTTATCCGAACATCTCAAAGAAATAGGAAAGTGGTCTGACAAACAGCATGAGGAACTTTCTGAAAGGATAGATTCGGAGGTCATGACTGCATACAAGGAGGCTGTCAAGTTTGGGGACCTCGCTAACGGACCTTACCCCTCTTCGGATGCAATATTTACCGAAGTGTACGAAGAGCCTCCTTGGCACCTAATGGAACAGTGGGATGAAATGAAGAGATGGAGGGATTCGTAATGCCTAACATGAATATGGTAGAAGCCGTGAATAGTGCTATCGATACCATGCTTTCTAGAGATAAGGACGTCATAATGTTTGGTGAAGACGTCGGATACTTTGGTGGCGTTTTCAGAACGTCTGATGGACTCCAAGAAAGGCACGGAAAACACAGGGTTTTCGATTCCCCACTATCGGAAGGAGGGATTGCCGCGACAGCTTTTGGGATGGGCATCAACGGGCTTAGGCCTGTAGTTGAGATTCAGTTTGCGGATTATATTTTCCCCGCATATGATCAAATTGTGAATGAAATGGCGAAAGTAAGACATAGATCAGGTGGAGAATTCTGGTGCCCGGTCACCATCAGGACCCCAGCGGGGGGAGGAATTAGAGGTGGCCATCACCATTCTCAATCTCCGGAGTCACAGTTTACACATACGCCAGGACTGAAAGTAGTTTATTGCTCAACACCATACAATGCCAAAGGTCTACTTATTAGCGCGATTGAGGACAACGACCCTGTAATCTTCTTCGAGCCTAAGAGATGCTACAGAGGCCCTTTCTACGGGGACCCACACAATGTACCAACCTGGTCTGACCACCCAGAGGCCGAGGTTCCAGAATCGCACTACAAGATCCCCCTTGGCGATGCAAGGTTAGCTATTGAGGGCGATGGTTGCACAGTCATATCATGGGGGGCAATGGTCCATGTTTGTGAACAGGCAATAAAAGATAGTGGTGTTTCTTGTGACTTAATCGATCTACAAACATTAGTTCCCTGGGATGTGGAAACAGTTGTAAAATCTGTAACCAAAACAGGAAGGTGTGTGATAGTTCATGAAGCCCCTAAAACAAGTGGTTTTGGGGCTGAAATGGCGGCATCTATTCAAGAAAGGTGTTTCTGGAATCTGGAATCCCCTATTGAGAGGGTTACAGGTTGGGATACCCCGTTCCCACATACAACTGAATGGGATTATATGCCCGGACCTGACAGAGTCATCGAAGCGATAGTGAGGACACAGGAGAATTGACATGGCAATTTATGAATTCAAGTTACCCGATATTGGAGAAGGCGTAGTCGAGGGAGAGGTAGTCACATGGCATGTTTCGGTCGGAGACACTGTCTCGGAGGACGACGCTGTAGTGGACGTTATGACAGACAAGGCCACGGTTACCATACCGTCCCCAACAGATGGAACGGTAGTGTCCCTGAACGGGGAAGTTGGAGACATGATTGCAGTTGGCTCAGTATTAATTGAGTTTGAGACAATAGAAGGGGGCACCGTTCCCGGCAATCCAGTTGAGGACGTGCCCGTAGAAATGGAAGATACGCCAGTGGAGACAGCACCTCCTAGGGTAGAAGAAAGAAAGCCAGAGTTAGAGAAGCCCTCCAGAAAAACAATAACTCCTGCTCCTCAAATTGCCCCGGTTATTCCCAAGGGTACTGGGGGGCCCATTTTGGCTAGTCCTGCAGTGAGAAAGAGGGCAAGAGAGGCGGGAATAAATCTCGGTACTCTCAGCGGAAGTGGTCCTGCTGGTAGAATAAGACATGCCGACATTGACGCGTTCGTGGCGGGCGGAGGGGCTGTCATGGGAGCCCCTCCGTCCGCTTATTCAATCAAAAGGAGCGGGGTTAACGAGGTCAAGATTGTGGGTTTGAGGAGAAAAATTTCCGAACAGATGGTCAAAAGTGCCTTCTCGATACCACACTTCTCGTATTTCGAAGAGGTAGATGTTACTGAGCTAGAGGCACTGAGACGTGTGCTTAACTCTAGTAGGTCCGAAGATCAACCCAAACTAACCTACCTTCCGTTCATAATGATGGCACTGGCTAAGATAATGCCCGAGCACCCAGAATGTAATGGGCATTTTTATGATGGGGATGGAGTCGTTCATCGGCATGAGGCCGTACACATTGGCATAGCGACGCAGACTGATAGGGGACTTTACGTCCCGGTTGTCAAGAATGTTGAGGCTATGGATGTCTGGCAGGCCGCTAGTGATTTAATTAGAGTCTCAGGAGATGCCAGAGCAGGTACCTCAAGTTTGGATGACCTGACAGGTTCTACCTTCACAATAACCAGCTTAGGCAAGGATGGTGGGCTTGGTGCAACGCCAATCATTAACCATCCTGAAATGGCGATTCTGGGAGTACACAAAGCCAGAGAAAAGCCCGTTGTCCAGAATGGTCAGATTGTGGTAAGGAGAATCATGAATCTATCAAGCTCATTCGACCACCGAGTAATTGATGGTGCCGATGGGGCAAGATTGATACAGCACCTCAAAAGGATGTTAGAGCATCCTGCAATGATTTTCATGTAGGGTTGAATATGGCTGAAGTTAGGAAATGTCAGGTATTGGTAGTAGGGGCTGGCCCCGGCGGGTATGTTGCTGGGATTAGGTCTGGACAATTGGGATTGGACACCATTGTTGTAGAAGGAGACAAGGCTGGAGGTACCTGTCTGATTAGAGGGTGCATTCCCAGTAAGGCGATGATACATGCCGCAGAGAGGTTTGAGTCAATCTCCATGCACAGTTCAGAGGATGGACACATGGGAATCTCCATTGACTCTTCGCCTCAGCTGAATATGGCATCACTAGTTTCTTGGAAGGATTCCATCGTTGACCGTCTTAACAAGGGTGTGGAGTCTTTACTGAAAGCTTCAGGAGTCGAACTAGTAAAAGGATGGGCAAACTTTACTGGACCTAAGAGATGCATTGTTACTTCCAACGATGGAGATGTTGAGATAGAAGCTGAAAATGTCATTATAGCCACTGGATCCTCTCACATTGACCTCCCTTTCATGCCATGTGATGAGGAGTTTATTCTATCATCAACCGGTGCTCTTGATCTAGATTCCCTTCCTTCCAAAGTTGCCATAGTCGGAGGGGGGTACATAGGATTGGAGCTTGGTTGCGCACTTTCTAAACTAGGGTCGGAAGTAACCGTAGTCGAAGGAATGGATAGTATATTGGGAATTTTTGATAAGGAGCTTAGAAGACCACTTGAGCTATGGCTGAAAAAGCATGGAGTAGCTGTACATACTGGAGCTTTGGCCAGAGGCGCACAGATAAAGGGCAAAGGAGCCTCTAAGAAAGTTGAGCTATCCTATGAGAAGGAAGGTGAGCTTCAGACACTAAAGGTCGACAAGATTCTCGTAACGGTTGGCAGGAGGCCAAATACCAAAGACTGGGGGCTAGAGACAATGGGAGTTAGAATGGACCAATCTGGAAGATTCATCAGGACTGACAGGCAATGTAGAACAAATGTCCCAGGAGTTTACGCTATCGGAGATGTAGCTGGTGAGCCAATGCTCGCTCACAAAGCAAGTGCACAAGGAGAGATGGTCGCAGAGATAATCTCTGGCATGGCGAGGGAGTTTGATAAAGTTGCAATACCGGCCATAGTTTTCACGGAGCCTGAGATCGTGTCTGTCGGCCTGAGCCCCGATGAAGCAAAGGAGAGGGGGGAGGAGATAATAGTAGGAAAATTCCCCCTAGCTGCCAATGGAAGGGCGCTTACGTTGGAGGCCGAGAAAACTGGGGGCTTCATCAGAGTCGTTGCTAGAGGAAGTGATAATGTCATACTGGGAGTTCAAGCTGTAGGGAGCCATGTTGCTGAATTGCATGGAGAATTTGTACTGGCGTTAGAAATGGGCGCCCTGCTAGAGGACATATCGGGAACAGTCCATGCCCACCCGACAATGACAGAAGCATTCCACGAGAGTGTTCTGAAAACACTTGGACACGCTATTCATTCTGTTTGAGGTGTATCGTTGAAGGAAATTCACATACTCAATCTTGGGGTTATGAATTACTCGGCTGTATTTGATTTGATGAAGGAGCTCCAAAGGAAAAGGATAGATGGAGAGATATCGGATAAACTAATTTTTGTCGAACATGAGGAGGTCGTTACTCTGGGCCCCAAGGCCAAAAGAGAAAAGACCTCAGTAGACGACTATCCTACGTTCGAAACGGATCGGGGAGGAGGAGTTACTTGGCATGGGCCAGGCCAATTGGTTGTATACCCGATCATCAAGTGGGAAGGGGACATGCAGAACGTTAGAGCGGTAACTGGAGCGTTGGAGGATTGGGCGGTTGCCGCCCTGGCGGATTGTGGAATTAGTTCCTACAAAGATGAGGCTATGCAAGGAGTTTGGGTCGATGGATACAAGGTTTGCTCGATAGGTCTGTCTTTTCTCAAGTGGGTAAGCAGGCATGGAATGTCAATTAACGTCAATACACCTGGTGATAGGGTCGAGGCTCTTTCAGGATGTGGCTTGGAAGAGGGTGTCCATACCAGCCTGAATAAGCTTGGATACAAACAAGACTTTGATGGTTTGACTGTAGATACACAACGCATCCAGAAAGCGTTTATTTCCACATGTGAAATTGTTCTGAAAAGAAGACCAGTTTTAGAGTACCCTGGCGAGGAGGAATCATGATTCCCGAGAAAGGCGAGATGTTCAATCATTGGAGTTTGGATCGAAAGACCGTTTTTCTGAACCATGGATCATTCGGCGCGACCCCTGTTTCGGTTATGGAAGAACAGGACAGGATTAGAAGAGTGATGGAAAGTGATCCTGTTCACTTCGTAGAGAGGCTAAGCAATAAGATGTGGCAGGATTCTGTTTTGGAGCTGTCTAGATTCCTAAATGCCGACCCTGAGGGCATGTTATTCGTCGCTAATGCTACTACGGGGGTCAATACAATTCTTAGGTCACTTGACCTATCGGAAGGAGATGAGATAATCGTCCCAGATCACGCTTACCAAGCATGCAGAAATGCGATCGATTTTGTAACAAAAAGGTCAGGAGCTAAGACGGTTGTCGTTAAGATTCCGTTCATGATAGATGACGATTCTGATATTATCGACCCGATTATGTCTGCTATTAGCGAAAAAACAGTTCTGGCGATGATTGATACTGTGTCAAGTCCCACAGGAATTAGAATGCCATTTGAGAAGCTAGTAGAAATGATCCAAGAAACGGGAGTTGATGTTCTGGTAGACGCGGCACACGGCCCGGGAATTGTTCCTTTGGATGTGGATAAACTGAATGCTTCCTATATAACTGGTAACTGTCACAAATGGATTTGTACTCCAAAGGGCTCTGCATTCCTTCATATCAGGGAAGACAAGAGGGACGGGGTAAAGCCACTTGTAATCGGACACGGCCACTCAAGTGAATTGGCGCCCAATGAAAAATTTAGGCTGGAATTCGATTGGACTGGCACTCGAGACCCAAGTCCGTGGCTGTGCATACCACATGCGATTGAGCATGTGGGTTCCATGGCCCCTGGAGGATGGACAGGGGTTATGGAAAGAAACCACAAGATGGCAATTTTCGGAAGGGACTTGTTGTGTGAAGTCCTAGATGTCACTCCCCCCACGCCCGATTACATGGTTTCCTCCATGTCATCCATTGAATTTCCCGGGAACGAAGATATCTTATCGATCCCGATTGATGGGGATCCAATACATAACCAACTTTATGATGATTACAGAATACAGGTTCCGGTAATTTCGTGGCCCAATCATAACAGTAAATATATCAGGATTTCAGCTCAGTTATACAATAGCGAAGAAGAGTATGAATACCTTTCAGATTCATTGGTTTCCATCCTAGGGCTCTAGGCAACTATTCAAGGGCAAGGTCATCAGCGTCGCATCATGCCTAGTGCGGTAGTGGCGGTGACGGGGGCGTCAGGGGCCCGGTACGGAGTTAGACTGATAGAGGAGTTGAGTAAGGCTGGATGGGAGATAGACCTAATCGTAAGTAAGGCTGGGGATATAAACCTTAAGTTGGAGTGTGAAATTTCTTCAAAGGACTTAGCTAAAATTCCTGGGGTGTCCTTGCATAAAAATGCGAATCTAGCCGCTCGTCCTGCATCAGGATCAGCTTTGTATGACGCGTATGTTATATGTCCCGCAAGCGGTACCACGATTGGGAAAATAGGTGCTGGTATATCGGATAATCTGTCCACACGAAGTGCGTTGGTGGCTATAAAAGAGAGAAGGAAACTGATATTGGTCCCAAGAGAAACTCCCGCTCCAACACCTCATCTTGAGGCAATGGCCAAATTGTCCTCCTGGGGAGTAGTTATTCTACCTGCAAATCCGGGTTTCTACAACTCGCCTGAGAGCATTGAAGATCTCGTAGATTTCGTGGTCGCACGAATTCTTGACCAGATGGGAGTCCAACATAGCGTTGGAAGACGTTGGACCGGCGACGAAGCTTCCCTAGGTTAATCCGCAAATAATCGAGCTAGTTCCGAATGGGTTCAATAATTAGTATGATCCAACAGACCCATGGAAGACCCGAAACCTTGGTCTGACTATTCCGTTCCTGAACTGAAAGAGGCTTTAAGGACAAGGAGTATGCCTGTTTCCGGTAGAAAGGACGTGCTTATTGATCGTCTCGAAAACTCAGTTTTTGATGCGGATATCATCGAAAAAAACCCTGAGGACGGGAAAATAGACTTTTTGGGAAGGGTTCGGAGTGTCCCACTGTCTACATTGATTGTTGTATCTGTATTGCTGGTCGGGGGATCCGGAGGGGCCATTATCTACAGTGATGAAATAATGGATTTGTTCAAAGGGGAGCCAGACTATGTTTTGTTGGAGTTCGATTACACTATGACAAGGGACTATGCCCAAACCTTGGTGGATTTGGGACACCCGGAGTGGGAGGGCAGGATGTCAGGTACTGTCGAAGAGGAAAATACTGCGAACTCAATCAAGACTAATTTTACTTCAATGGGAATACCATCCACTATGGATGAATTTGACGTCAATATTTTCCAAATTGGCGAGGGGCCTGATCTCTCCATATGCATTCCTGGAGACATAGGCTCAATATTTGGCGGTCCCGCGCCGTGCTCAGCAGCAGATTTGAATCGTGAAATTATCCAATACACACACAGAGAGGACTATGTGATTCAAGGCTATAGTGGGTCGGTGGATATCTTCCACTCAGATAATGCTGAAATTATCGATCTCGGAAACGGAAGTGAAGATTCTGATTGGGCCTCTGCGGCGAGTAAGATTGCGATGATCTGGATAGAAGATGGGACAGACGGGAACACAGATTTACTGGAAAGAGCATTGGCAAATGACGTGAATTCAATGATTACGGTTAACACCAAGGTGAATTGTGATGAGTTGATAATGAATGATTGTGTCCCTTATTTCAAGGGTATAGACATCTCAAAATTTGACTTCATTCCGGATTCTTTTGGTTTCATAATGGTCTCCAAGAGTGTTGGGAATGCTATTTCTGAGAATGTCATTAGTGGCGACGGAAGATTACAGATGAGGGTCGATGTCGACAATCAGGCGATATCTACTATTCATGTCCCATGTGGAATTATTGAGGGCAAATCTGAGTCAGTGATTGTCATTGGGGCGCATCATGATACGGTATACAATGGAGCTGGTGCAGTGGATGACACATCTGGTGTCGCTACACTGCAAGAAATGGCTAGGCAGTTCTCAATTCTCCAATCCGAACTAGGAGACCCTGAATACACCATTTACTTCTG
>CEQT01050967.1_pt1 | contig 11118 bp, 22 predicted proteins | sample 530951 | NCBI WGS metagenome assembly CEQT01 (sample SAMEA2621132, study PRJEB7988) | marine metagenome | biome: marine biome (ENVO:00000447); feature: surface water layer (ENVO:00002042); material: "saline water (ENVO:00002010), including plankton (ENVO:xxxxxxxx)" | depth 5 m
CTTAACGTCTGATATTTTGTATCCCATAATTTAATCCTCCATGAGTCGGTGTAGCTGGTCGCGCAAGCGGAGGAACTCTTCATCAGACAAGTCCATCTCTTCCGCGATTTCATCGCCTACCATTGCCATTGCAAGGCGAGCCATTTCTAAATAAGCGATTGTATCATCTTCAATTACGCTGATACATATTTCTTCTTGTTCGCCGTCTTTCATTACGGCATCTCCTCGATTACTTGTCCGTTATACATAGCGGCACTCTCTTGTGCTTCTTCCCAATCTTTTGCTTCTATGATGAAATGCTCACCATCCTCGATACATAGGTATTTTTTCATAATTAATTTAATTTAAATTTGTTTTTAGATTTAATAGTTTGCTTCTTTGATTTTGTCTTGGCTTTCGTAACTAAAACATTTCTCTTAGTTTTTGAGGTGTCTACTTTTCTGTTCATTTCAATTCCAATCCCATTTTAGATAATGCTTCTGTCCAGACTTTTTTCTGAGCTTCCATGATGTCATCTGCGATTTGCTCTCTCGCAAATTCAGACGTTAAGTTAGCCTGTTTGAGTCCGTAGGTTTGTAATACTGCCATTATGGCTTCTTTTTCTTTGCTCATTATATTCCTTTCCCGTAAGGGATTGCCTCTATTCTTTCGATTTCTTTCACAAGATTACCGATGTGATATTCTTTAATGGCTTCGTTCTTTTCTTCTTTAGAATCAAACTCTTTGTAGAGGTGGATTGTTTCAAGATGCAAGTCACTTTTATCAAGCCCTTGGGCTTCGATAGTCTCTAGTGGAGATGTACGCCCACTCCACTTATGAGCTAAATTATTATACGGATTCGTGAGTTGCTTCCATACTCTCTCCTCCATGATTGCTTTAGCTTGCCACCAGTTTTTAGAACGATGCTTCCAAGCGTGAGCTTCCCAAAGCATATACTTACCAGCACTTTGCCAGTATTCGTGACAATTAGGTTGAAAAGGGTAGTTGCCATAACTGTCATCAAAGTAAAGACCATACCCATCAAAATCATAACGTGGACTCCACCAATCATTACAATTAAAGTCACACTGTTCAGTAAGGCCAAGTCTAGCTCCAAAAAATTGATGCTTTTTTCTGGCTGGGCCAAGAGTTCTGTCATTGTCGGTTTGATAGTCGTAGCCCTCAAAAGATACAACCCATTCACCAAGTCTCATGTACAGCAACTCAGATTCATCTATGCGGAAAGCGGGGATTCCTGTTTCAACGTACTTCATATTTTCTTTGTACAGCGGTTTAAAATTTGAGTCAACAACTTTTCTTAATTAATTTATTAATAAGAATTGCAACAGTAGATGGGGAGATACCAAACCCATGAACGCCCGATTTTTCTCGCACAATTTTATCTAAATCTTTTACAAAATTATTAATTACCTTATCTTTGTTTCTTGCGTTAGATATTTTTTTCATAATTGGTGACTCATCAGAACATAAATCATAACCATAAATTTTTCTAAACTCGTCAAGTGATTTATAGGCGAGATAAGTTTTGTAAAAAGGCTTCTTAGTCGCTTTAATCCATTCCCACATAGCTTCTTTATCATTTTTTATGTCAGGTGCTTCCGCATGACATTCATAGCATAGAAGAACTAAATTAGATGGCTCATCTGTTCCACCGAACTGCCTAGCTTGGATATGACATCTTTCTATACTTTTCTCTGTACTTGCACACCTCCAGCATCTAAATCTTAAATTTTTAGAAGCAATTTTAAGCTCTTTTAACCTGCTCCAATCTGGAGTTTTATCATCACAAACTAAACCTTGTTCTTTTAATAAATCATTCACACAAACAAAATCTTCTTGCTTGTTCCCGTTGGCATCTGATAGCTTTATCTTTTTGCTTTTGTCAATAATTGAATCAGCCCAATCTACACCCATATCTGCCTCGTTAGCATTACTATTCCAGTAATCTACAATCTCAAGACAGGTAGTTTTTATTGGTTTGTATGGCATAGTTTTTTAATTAATTTAAAATTGATAGCAAATTAAAAGGGGGCGGCTCGCAAAGTGGGAGCAAGCCAACCCCCGATCATCGAACGACAGTCCATTAAACGTCCGATGAATTACATACATCAACAATGTTGACGTAATTAACTAGATCGTCACGGCACTCATCCATTCGCCATTTCCAGCTAAATTCTATGTGCTTGAGCATAGAGTAGCGGCGATTGCAGTCCTCTGCATCCTCAGTAACCATGACGGTTGGTTTTGTGCCCTTGAAGTCAAGCTCAACGCCCAATTCTTCGCCAAGGGTACGGATTCCATCGAGCTTATCACAGATGGAGTCATGGCGCATATCGCGGATATTCTCCAACAAGGTTTTCATTTCACCCTTAACCAAGCTGGCGACAAAGGCATCGTCGCTACGAATCTCTCTCTTGAGCCACTTATACTCAGCGCAAGCATCGGTAGCCTCTCGACGGTCAACATACTGCTGCACCAGTTTTTGAGCCTCTACTTGCTCCTTGAGCGTGTTTTTCGCCCAATCCCAGAGGTTAGTCCAGTTGTCACTGTCCTTGACCTTACCGAGCGATTTGGAGTTGATTTTGAACCCAAAAACTTTAGGAACCGAAACCCCAGTAACTTTTGCTATATCCTCAAGGAATCGGCCAAGGCGATGAGGTTCAATCTGACCACTACTGGAAAAGTTAACCTTACTGGCATCTGCATTGATGTAAAAACGGTCAAGCTCAACATAAATACCACTATCATTGTCAATATCAATTTGAGCAGTATCCCAAACAACAGACTTCGCATCATTCCAACTACGATTCTTGATCTTGTCCTTGTTTAGCACAAACTCTTTGGTCGAGTGCTTGGGAGATTTTTGTGATCCACCAGTGTTTCCACCACGATTTTGAGCGTAGCCAAACTCATGCAAAGGACGCTTTTCCAACTCGGAAAGTTTAAGCATCTTACAATCAAGACCTTCATCTTTGAGAAGTTTTCGGGTCTTTGTATTATTCTTGAATTTGGAAGTTGGGCGACTATCCAAGAAGTCAATCAGATACACCTTTTTATTCTCATTCTCAAGCAAGTTGAGAACTCTACCCATAACCCCACGACGATGCCCAAGGTCATTTTCAATGATTACGGTATTTTTGTAGCAGTTAATCCAATTTTCTTCTTCAATCTTGAATTTAGACGAGCGATAACCCTTTTTAAATCCATGTAACTGAACTTTTTCTTCGTCATCAACCCTGTTGATGTGATGAACGCTGATGGTATTGTCACCAATGACTTTACCGTTCCACTCCAGCTTGTCCTTGAGGACATTGCGGAGGGTGTATAGGCGACTTGTGGTATCAAATACTGAACCCCACAACTGTTTTGCGGCAAACATTGTTTTCGCACCATCGAACTCTTTTTCAATAGTTGCAGTCATCTCCTCTTTGACCAAGCGCAACTTGCTAATGATATTCTTGCGAGTATAGTCAGTGTATTGCAGATTCTCACGGGATGCAGCAATTTCCACATCACCAATCGTCATGTCAAGAACAAGAGAGTCACTGATAAACTGACCCAATCCTTCATCTTCTTCAGCTTGGCTCATATTAAGTTTCTTACGATCAAGTGGGTATCCAATGTTCCCCATTACAATGATAGCATCGCCAGTGTAATAACGATTCGCAGCGTGATTGTCCAGATAACGCCAACCATTACCCTCAAACATAACTTCATAATCTTCATAATCATACTTGGAAGTTGGGCCATTTTTTAATTCAGGACGAACCTTGAACCATTTGAATAAACTTTTGGATTTACTCCAAAACTCATCAACGTCCTCATATTTTACGGGTACAACAATTTCAATACCATTTTCTTCTGTGGTTTTCTGAGTATCAATCTTGGAAATTTGCCCCACTTGAGACGGATCAATAAAAGCATTGTAAATATGCTTCGTGCCATCAATATAAGAGTTGATTACAAAGTTATCACCGTATGCAAACGCAGACTTGGAACCAATGCCCAGCATACCTGTAACATCATTGCTGTTACGCTTGGTGGATTCCCCATAAAAAGCATACACGTTTTGAATCTCATCTTCATTCAAAGCAGGGCCGAAGTCACGAACCTTGAACTCCAATTTTAGTTGGGTAGGAAGTGTGACTTCAATCGGACGATCTGCACATCCTGCTTCTACTTGGGCATCATAAGCATTACAAGCATACTCACGAATAACTGCCCCAACCTTATCAGAGTAAAGTTGGTCGCGGAGGATTCCAAGAACGTGATGCAAGCCACTGGACTTGATCCCGAACTTGACTGTTTCAGTGATTCCGTTTGATTGTACGGACTTCTTAGATTTTAATTGTGGTTTCATAATGGACTGTTTCGTTTAACTGTGACCACATCCTATACTCGTTTGAAAAACGAGTCAAATACTTTTTTAATCTTTTTTTGGAAGGGTAATTTTAAATTAATAATTAATCATCACTCCAAAAAGAACGCTCTACTATCTGCACGGGAGCAATCATTACTGAGACGTTAAACTGCTTCATCAGTTTTTTTGCATCCTTTTTAGTTTTACAGAAACCCATCGTACTCCAGCCATACTGGGTTCTTTGTTGAACTTCATAAAATTTATTTTTCATAGTAATACTTACACTTAAAATGGCAGACAAGCAGGGACTTGAACCCTGAACCCTCTGCTTAGAAGGCAGATGCTCTATCCAGTTGAGCTACTTGTCCATAACTTTATATCCATGATGTTCTAAAACATCTTTGCATAAATTAATAAACTCACCAGTTAACATATCGCCTTTAGCTTGGTTTGCTTCTCTGCAAGTAACCCCAAGATTATTTAAATCATTAGTGCCACCCTTTGACCTTGGAACTATATGGTCAAGGTGATAATCGGATGTCTGTTTCAAATCTATTTCGCGCCCAGTTAAATAACACTTAGCTTTTTCAGGTTCTACTTGTATTTTATTTAGAACATCTTTGGAGTAAAAGTTTTTTTTGTAATTTCCCATTTGTTTTACCCTATTCATCTTTATGTCGTTTGAACTTCCTTTATATTTGAATCTAACCATCTTTCCTTTAAAGTTTCTTCGCCAGTTTTTAATAGATACTTTTCTAGCTCTTTTGTTGGTTGAAGTTTTTGCATTTTTAAAAACAGATATTTTTTTAGAAAGAATAACAGCAACATTATTTTTTCTATAATATTTACCCCGTTTTAATAGGTTCTCTGCATAAGCCTTGTTACAATAATAAGATATTGTGCTTTTACTACAATTAAGTTTTTGTTGTATTTGTTTATAAGTTTTTCCTTCAGCCCTAAGTTGTAAGACTTTTTTCTTTAGTTTTCTTTTTTGTGTACTACTCATTTATTTAAGCCAGACATCCCAGATATTTTCTTCTTTGCAATTCCATTCCATAAACTCTGCTATCTCAGTAAAAGAAATTTCTGTTCTTAAATTATTAGGTTTTCTTTTTTTATTTAAAACTTTATTTAAAATAGAATCTACCTTAGAACTGCTTCCGTCTATGTGGTCAATACTATCCTCGAAACTTTTCCAATATTTATCTATTCCAACCAGCATAACCTCCTCACCAAGATCATGCTCTCTTTCAGCTACACTCATTCCAAGTATGCCTGTTTTAAATCTAATTTGTAAAAGTTTGCCACCCCTCATTATACAATCCCATTGCGTCTCAGAGAACCTACTAACAGAATCAATAGTTCTACCTCGCATTTTTTTGTAATGAGTTTTATCTCCAATTTCAAGCATAAGTTTTTATGTCTTGTTTCATCATATAACTTACTTTGTTTAAAGCGATTGTTTCTAATTGTCTTATTCTCTCGCGTGTAAGATTAAGTTCTGATCCAACTTCTTCAAGTGTCATTGGATCACAATTATTTAAACCAAACCTTTTCACAATAATTACCTTTTCTCTTTCGGGTAGCCTAGATAAATAACTATTAATTAATATAGTATTATCAGCATCCTCACATTCTTTTGATGGTGCTAATTGTTTATAGTCTATCATCATATCTAACTTGGAAGTAGAATCATCTTCTTCAATCACCGGAGTATCAACAGATAATTCAGTATAGGTATTATTTAATGCGTTAAATGCGATAGCTTCTGAGACTTTGAATCTTCTTCTGATTATTTTTTTACTAGGCTTATAATTAAATCTGGATTCAAATTCTTGTATATATTTTTTAATTTCTGCTAATCTTTGTTGCAAGCCAACAGGAAGTCTAACGGTTCTACCTTTATTTTGAAAAGCTCTCAAAATGCCTTGCTTGATCCAAAAAGATGCAAATGTCGAAAACTTAACGCCTCTATCAACATCATATTTTTCAACACCTTTGGCTAACCCAAGCATTCCTTCACTAACAATATCTTCGTAGCAAAAAGAAAAATGAGCATTATACTGACGGGCAATCTTCATAACTAGCTTTATATTTGCGCCTAAAAACTTGTCTTTGGCTTCAGTTATTAATTTTTTGTTACCACTTTTTAAATATTGTCCGTATTTTTTTTCTTCTTCCTTTGTTAATAAAGGTGGTAAATTGTCTTCTGAATATATTAAACTATCTTCCATATTTTTATTTATCTTTAAGTTGTTTTTTGTGATGCTGATTAACTTTTTTATCAAGTATATTATAGAAATCTGTTAAACTAAATTCATCCCCTTTATGAAGGGCATCATTTATTGATGATCTATTAAATTTAATTGTGTATTTGTATGGAGTCTTGCGTTCTTTTTCGTATATTTTGTATTTAGAAATCATGGTATCAGACTCAGTAGAAATATCTACATCAATCATAGTGTGCCTCCAAACTTTTTTACTTCTTTTTTAAAACCGCGAATCTTCTTGGCTTGTTTTTCAAAACCATGTTCTTGGTATTTGTTAGCTTTTCTATCAAGAAGGTCTAGCATAGCTGACATAAGAAATTTATCCAGTATTCTTTTTAATTTAGTTCTGTCCATTTTAAGCGATAAGTGTTTCAATTTGTTCCATGCTTTCTTTTACATGGAGGTAATTTTTGTTGACGCTGCCCCCCAGCGTAATTTGGGTTGAAGATTCTGCTCCAAATTGGTTTGCAGCATCCTGTACAGTGGTAATGTCACCTATATTTAAAACAACAGGACTTCCCGATGTTTTTGTTAGTTTGATAAATTTACTCATGGGCCTTATTAAGCCATGAATTAAAAAAGAAGTCAAGCTAAATTATTTAGGAGGATCGAGAAAATCATAGTCTCCATCATCCCATCCTTCATCTTCATCCATTTCCTCGTCATCTTCATCACCTTTATCTTCATCACTTATATTACTTATCCAAGAATCAAAATCATTATCATTAACATCTTGTGGATCAAATGTTATCTTATAGCCAGTATCTTTGTCTATAACTAAAATAGTTATAGGCTCTTTTGTCTTGCTGGTAATTTTTTTAAAATATTTAAATAAACAACTATAACAAAGAATTACATCAAATGTAAAATCCTCATCGTCAGAAAAATCATTCTCACCAGCAGGTATGTAAAAATAAACTATCTTTTTTGAATTAAAAAGAGTTTGATAATCTTCCTTGTTATATTTAATTCCACAATCGTCGCACTCTATGAAAGGTGAGCCTACATCTCTTGGATAAATGACATACGCTTTATGCACCCTTTATTTGGTGACAAAAGTTTCCACCTTGTTCAAAAAGAAACGAGTAAAATCTCTTTTATCAATAACTTTTAAATCTTTACGGTTTGGTTTTTTTGAACCTTGAACGCAAACACGCTCAACTTCAACAGAACCATCTTTATTTTCAATAATATTTATTTGATACTTCTTCATTTTCAATAATAATTTTTTTATTCTTCTCTGTCAAGATATTTTTTAAACATCTTAGCAGTAACAAACATTCCTGCATTTTGAAAAAGAAAACTCGTTAAGCATATAAAACTTTCTTCATCATTAGATTCGTCTTTTTCACAAAATGCACTTAATTGAGGAGATAGTATTAAGTCTTCACCATCACCATCGGTTACAAATTCTTTATACTTGCCACTCATATAAGCCTCTAAAGCTCTAGTCATAGCTTCGATTGCCATGTCTCCAATTTTTTCATAATTATCTGTTTCAAGATTTACGAAATAAGCCCAGTTTTCTGACTCTACTCTAAATGTTTTAGTAGTCATATCACTACTTTATTTTAACTAAAAAATAGTAATTCGTCAATAAAAAACCCGCTTTGCAGCGGGGGTGATTATTTAATTTATTTAAATATAAAGAGAAATTTACTTCTTCTTTTTCTTCAACGAATCTAGTTGATTTTCAACAGAAGCCTTTACCCAAGGTATTGTGACACTTGCTCCATCTGTCGAGGCGTTAACGCCCAACATCCCATTTTTGTTAGCGTTGGGGCCAACAGTCATTGTCGAGGTACATCCTGTTAAAACAAGAACTCCGATTGCGCTTAGTGCGATTAGTGTTTTCATATATATAATCTCTTAACGAGTTCATTACTATACGTTTTTACTTATCAGAAGTCAAATTTTTTATTTCTTTTTTTAACTTAATTATTTCACGCCTCAAGGTTTGTTCACAATTATAACCTCTTTGACAATATTTTCGCAATTTTTGCATAGCAGGGATGTAATCATTTTTAAAACTTATCATTCCAGAATTTTCTAAAGACTTTAAAAAAATTTGACCGTCATCAAAAGTTCCACGAAAAATTTCTGTTTCCTTATCTTTAATTACCCATTGAGACGGACTTGCTCTATGATCCCAATATTTTTTCATTGTAATTTTCATAAATTAAAATTGCTAAAGCTATATCTTCCAAAGCCACTCCAGTGGAATCAAAAACCGAAAGACCGTCATAAAGATTCATTGATTTATGGTCTTTCAATAGCCTTTTAAGGCTTGTCACTTCTAACTTAGGCCACTCATTGTATTGTAGCTCTCCAGAGTGAAGTGCTTGCACTGGATCATCACAGATAATGTTAACTGCCCCGTCGATAACATTAGTCATTAACTCTCGTTTGCCTTTTGCATCTGCACCAACTGCATTAATGTGACAATGTTCTTTAAGATCAAGCACATCAATATAGGCTTCAGTTGAGGGAGTTAGTGTGGTTATCAAATCAGCTTCTTTAACTGCGTCTTTTATATTTTTATGAAATAAAAATTTCTGAGGACTTGAATCAGCAGATGATGAGTCTGACCTTATACAACTCTCAATAAAGTAATGGTATTGCTTTTTTGTGTAATTTTTATCGTAAAGATGTATTTCCTCTAAATCATAAAACAAGTGAGAGTAAGCTCGATAATGATAGATAGCCTGTTTCCCACAGCCAATAAAAGCAGCACTCTTTATATTATTTGGCATACAATGTCTTGCAGCAATAGCAGAAGTAGCAGCAGTTCTATATGCCGTAAGATTTGTGCAATCCATAGCTATTAAGGGCTTGCCAGTCTCCCTGTCGTTAAGAATTAGTACCCCAATAGTTGTGGGCAGCGAGACTTGATAATTATTTGGGAATACACCAATCCACTTTATTGAGGCATACTTTTTAAGTGCTGCTGGCATGGCTCTAAAATCTCCATCATCACCATCAAGATAAATTTTTGGAACCATATCCGCTGTTGGATCAGTAAAAGCAGACTCGATTGACTCTATTATTTTATCCCAATTTTTATGCAAGATATTTTTTACGCCAAAGTCATTTAAATATTTCATGCTACCCATTCCCTCCACATGTTCTTTATTACAAATTTTAAGTTTTTCCACTCTTTCAATCTTCTTATAGTGTATGGAAGCCATTGATGACCAAATGGCACATATATTCTAACTTTTTTACCTTCATCTTTCCACCTCTTTTGTAAATCTCTTCGTATTCCATAAAGAAACTCATACTCAAAATTATTTGAATGCAAAAGCATATCAGCTATATCAATCAATAATTCTTCATCATGGGTTCCAATAGCTGTTTTATTTGCATGAATCATGTTCGCAGCATAGTGGAAGAAGGCGCATTCAATGTCTAGTGGGTCTTGAAATGCGATAAGTGAATTTTCTTTATAAGCTCCTTTTACTATCCTAACAGAAACATTATTTTTTTTTAACAACCTTAAATCTTCCTTACTTCTGTGGAGGTTAGCCTGTATTGCCACTCCTACATTATTAAATTTTTTATTTAAAGATAATGCTTGATTGATTGTCATTTGCGTAATAGAGGAGTCCTCCATGTCCAAACGTATCGTATGCCCAAAGGTTTTTGCCAAATTAGCTAGTGATGATAGAGAGCTATAAGAAAAAAGTGGATGAAGTTTTATTCCAAGTTGTGAAGGCTTAATTGATACATCAATCTTTTCATCTTTATAATAATTTATTATTTCAAAATATTGAAATCGAGCTTTTAAGCAATCTTCATAACAGGAACTTGATTCCCCTAGATAATCTATTGAAACTTCATAACCTTGATCCATTAGCTCTTTTATCTTAGGTTTGGCTGAATCAAAATTGTGACCAGCAATAAACCTTTTAGCCAATGGATATAAAAGATTCATTTTAACATATCTTAGTCTTTGTGAATGTATTATTTGCCTCTAAAGACCACACAATATCGCCTCTTTTGCAACATTTGGTAGGCTTGAGTTCGATCTCGTCCTTATCGTTCATAATAAGGACTACTGAAGTATAATGCTGAAGATATTCCAGCTTTGCGGTTCTTATGCCCTTATTCTTTTCCACCTACATTATTATTTACACGAGATTTGGTGTTTTTAAGGTCAAAAAGTTCACTATTTACTTTGTTTAACTCTTTTTTCCAATAATCATTAACAAGATCAACTTGTTTTTCAAGTCTTTGATTATCAGTTTTAAACTGTTCAATAATAAGTTTTAAGTCGCGATTTTTTTGTGCTTCTTGCAAATACATCTCTGTATATCTAACTGTGCTATTATTATTTCTTTTTAGTGTAGTGTTGATAGCGTTATCCATCTGTCTAACTAAATAAAATTGATAGCAAACTGTGATACAAAAACAAATAGCCAAAGAAAGTAAAAATCTTTGATAAAGAGATAGTTTATTCATGTCCAGCTAATGTAACCGTAAATGTTT
>CEQT01023755.1_pt1 | contig 11078 bp, 3 predicted proteins | sample 530951 | NCBI WGS metagenome assembly CEQT01 (sample SAMEA2621132, study PRJEB7988) | marine metagenome | biome: marine biome (ENVO:00000447); feature: surface water layer (ENVO:00002042); material: "saline water (ENVO:00002010), including plankton (ENVO:xxxxxxxx)" | depth 5 m
GTTGTAGTTGCAGTACCTGTTGCAGGATTAGGTCTAGGTGAGAAGTCACCGTTAGACACTGTAGACAACTGGAAAATCGCGGTCGCCTGAGACGATACGATTCCTTGGAATGCATTATTACTTGCATCTAAGAAACCTGCAGACCATATACCTGATATATCATTGATAGTAATAGTATTAGGTGATGCTGTTGAATCAAATGCTGACACTGTGCCAGATGCACCTGATGGTGTCTGAGTTAATCTAGCACCAACTGTGTAGTCAAATGATCCTGATGGTAGAGTCAATACTTGCTCTGGTTGAATAGTAACTACTGGGTTATCTACTAATCTAGTATAACCACCATTAGTCTCACCCATCTCAACGTTTTCGAGTGTTACTGTGCCAGTTACGTTAGTATCGAATGCTGCTTTATAAATTGTAAACTTAAGATCCTCATATTGGTCAGCAGTCCAAGTAGATGCGTTTTGTGATTTGAATAACACACCTGCATATGGTTGCTCAGATATTGTCCTGTTACCTGATTTTTCTACGTCACCCATTCTGGATATCCAGACTTGATATTCGTTAGAGTCAGATAGTAATACGAAACAATATTCAACCGACTGTTTAATATAAACAGGAGATCTAAATGTAAATCTTGTTGGAATCAATCCACTTTCTGATATCTCAACATCTGCAGCGTTAACTGTAATATCAGATAGAGGTAAGATATCTTTAGTAGGATTACCATTCTCCATAGTCCTTATCTGCATGGAAAGAGGAATGTTGGAGTCCTTAGTCCTAAAGAATAGATCAACAGAGGTAATCATAATACCACCTTCTTCATCCACAATGAATGATTGTGCAAGAGGGTCATACCAACCAATCTGTCTAGTCTCAGTCCTAGTAGAGTTTGTTAATACTCTTTCATCACTAACTGTGTCACGGACGATCTCAGCATTTCTAATTGCAAGAATGTTTTCTCTAACAGTCTGCAATGTACCTGTTGCTCTGTATTCTACGTCAGCAGATGAGTCAACTGTGCCAGGTGTCCTTTCATTTGAAGCACTAGTTGTCAATCTAATAGTCCTTGTACCTGTTGACCAACGTGGGTTGGAGTCAATTTTAGGAGATGGAATATAGAAAGTGCCTTTAAAGTTACCAACGTTGTCAGTCAATAGACGACGGTCTTTAACATATGCAGCAGCACCTGAGGTTAGACCTACAAGCAACTCACCAATTTTAATGTTACCTTGGAATTCACCGTTGGCAGTAGACGCCATCTCATCGACGTCAATATTTAATATGTTGGTGTTAGATGCATATGATGAAGGTAATGTTGCAGCACCTGTACCATATGGTGTAGTTACATAAGCATCATCTGCTGCAGCAACTTTTATCTTCACGCCACTCTCAATACCAACAACAGTCTCACCTACCACAAAGGGTATTTGATTACTGTTATCAATCGTGCTGTCAGAAGGTTGGTTAAATGTATTAGCACCTGGTGCAGTTACAACTTCGTTGATGATATTACTGTTACTACCTGTCTTGTTTAACTCAATTACTTTAGGTGTAATGTATGCTGTAATATCAACTCCATCAAAGAATGCATATACTCTAGTCCTTGGTTTCATTCTATAAACATCAAATGCAATGTTTCTAGATCTGATCCATGGGACAGCAGTCTGTGATAATATTGTGTCACCCATAGATTTTCTTTCAATCTTAGGTACAATTCTTGTCCTAATACCTTGTCTAGACTGATTCTCTGTGACTGCGAATGTGCGTCTTTCGTGAATAAATTCAAGACCTTGATGTCTTGTGCCGACCCAAGTACCTCCACCACTATGACTACCAGTCCTGTTGATGATGGTATCTGTAGAGATTAAACTTTCTCCAACCCAGTTAGTTTCCCAACCACCCCATTGGATAGGTGCAAAACCTGTATTAGGATCAATGTTTAACTCATTCTGTACTGATGAGAAATCTCCTTCTACATTCTCTACTCTAGCTGGAAGTCTATTTGTTTCGATCCAGTCGTCTGATGTAGGATTAAGATCAATACGCCCGATGAAAGTAAAGACGTTAAATGGGTTAACGTTCTCGGATCGCGAACAATAGGGCTGCTTAACGATTTCAACATCTGTATATGGTAGCATGCAAATGTTTGCAGGAGTTGTTGTAACATTAGTTGATTTTGTTTGGTTAATTTTTAGAGGGACATTCTGTGTAAAGTGAGAAGGTCTCAAGATTCCTTCTTTGAAATCTAGAGAGCATTTGTAATCTGCACTATTAACATCACCAATCTTATGATCAGTAAAGTCATCTACAACGAAACCATTCTTTAATCTATCAAAACCATTCTCGTCATAAGAAGCGGTATTTTCTGCTTTAACTTCTAGTAAAGATAATGCAGTATAATATTCAACGTTGGTGAGACGTTTCTCCATATCACCAATGTCTTTCATCGTATAACGCTTGATGATTTCTTGGTTAATTGTTGAGTCACGCTCAGGCTCAAACATGTATGCTCTATGCTTCAATGTCGCTAGACACATAGCATTTTGCATATTGTCGGGTGGTTGTGGATCTTCGGAAGAATTACCTTTAAGTAACTGTAACTTGTTATCGTGAGTTAGGAATAGTTTATCTGTCCTAGGTAGGTAATAATCAAAGTCACAACGGAATTCTGTTTCTGCCTTAGGAATATCAAACAATGTCGCTGCTGCTGCAGCACCTGCACCCTGTCCAGTAGTAGAGAATTGTCTTGCATCAAAGTCAAGAGTTGCACAAGTAACCTCGAAAGGACTACCAACTGTACCTTGTCCTGTTGCTAATTCACCAACTGCAGGTCTAAAGTCAATCTGATCTCTAACAGTTTGACTAGATCCTTTAAGTATAGGTGAAGGAATATCTGAAAATTCTATACCAGTATATGATTGACCAGAGAAATAATCTCCTGATGCTTCATGAATGAAGTAGTCAAACACTGCCATCAACTGTCTAGTTGGAGGAGTTGTGCCAGGTTTTCTTACTAGACGTGATACGTCATAGAAGAATGGGTTTTGTGCTTGATTTAATTCATATTGATTTGTGATAACTTTAGATCCTTTTTCAACAGATCCGTCAGCATCATCAATAGTTGCAGTCAATACGTTATTATCAGTGTCTACACCTGTTACTGTTTCGCCAGGACTAAACGCGGATCCGTTAAGATCAACATTATAAAGTCTTAGAGTTGAGTTGATAAATGATACAACTATTGCTCTTGCTCCACTTGTGCCTCCTGTGACAACTGTGCCAGGTGCAAAGAAAGTTGCCTCTGAGAGTACAATGTAAGGTATCTTGGGAGGGTTGTCATCTGAGGATTCATAGACTGCGTGGAGTTTATATACATCGTTGAGACCGAATGAGATCTCATTGTCTTCGATTCTTGTGCCATAAAGTCCTCCATATAGTAGACCAAATCTTTGGACGTCTTGTTGTTTTGCAGTCCTAGTGATTTTCATAGCACGCATCTTAGATGCGGTTTTAATTTTTCTAGAAACAATATTCTTAGATACCAGTGCAGTCAACTTAACTGTGGTAACATTTGTCAAACCACCAATAGTGATAGACTGTCTGTCAGCACCATAAGTAACTGACAATGCACCTGAGTCTGAAAGTGCTTCAATGTCTAAGTTTTGTCCTACAGAATATGCAGATCCTCCCTCAGCGAGGATAGTAAGAATATAATTATCATCATCTAACGCAGCAAACTGCTCAGATTCTGGAAGTGCAACAGTTAAACCACCTGATACAACAGTCTTGTTATCAAACGTCCTAAAGACAAAGAATGATTCATCACTAATAGATTTGATTGTCTTCTTAGGCATATCTTGAGACAACTGACCTGCAGGTATATTTTGTCCATATAGATATGGTCTATATCTTACAACAGTTGTATATGTGCCATCAGTTATAGATCCTTTTGTTAGACTAGTATCAACTGTAGCAGTCTGTGCTTGATAATCAAAGACATAAGGTGTAACACCTGTGTTATTTTGAGATGTTAGGTTGATAGCATTCTTAACTGCTTTTGTAATCACAAAAGTTTTTTCACCCTCAGGAGATGATAATCCATCAGGGCATAATACATCACCTGGTCTGAGGTCTTGCTCAAACTTAGATCCATTTGTACCTGTAATCTTAGGGGGAGATCCGTTTAGATCAACAGTAATAGATGCACCTCTGATTGCTTGTCTATCATTAAGTAAGAAGTTAGCAAGGAAACTTACAACAGATGATGCGTTATAACCTACAGCAGATCTTGCGTCAATAACTTTGTATGTATGGACAGCATCCAATGTGCCAACAACTCTACCATCTCTAGTGATTACTTCACCGTCAACGAAGTTACCTGATACTTGCTCTAGAGAAACTCTTGTGCCAGAAAAATCAGAAGTTACAAATCCAGTTGCACCTGATATACGTCCAACAAGTTTATCACCTGTTGAGACAGTAGTATTACCTGCAACAAAGTTGATACCTGTATACATCTGGATATCCATCATATACATGTCAAAGATACCTGCTCCTGATTTCTGTAGTTGCACACAGCGAGCACGTCCGATTTTTTGTCCAGATATACTAGCACCAGTATTAAGACCCCAACCGTCATATAGATCTACGATTTGGTAAGCATCTTGGACACCTTCACCAGTAAAGTTTGGCCATCCATATACGTCGAATACTTTTACATACTGACCCCATTCTAAGGGAATGATAGTGTTTTGAATTGCTTCAAAATCTCTTGGTTTTGGTAGATCAACATACTGAGGTGTTAGAAACTCTGTCCTATAACCTTTAATATATGCACGACCTGGTGATACCTCGATTGCAGCCCATTCTTCCGATGCTGCCTGACCTTCTCTAGATGATTGACCTGGTGTATATACACCATGATTGAAACCATCATTAAGATGCTCTCTTAAACTGACATCAAATGTGTCAATTACATAGTCACCAGACTCTTCGTATGTCCTTCTCGCAAGTGACTTTTCAAGTTGTGAGTAAGCACTTGTATTAACAAGTTGCTCAACTTTAGAATTTCTGATTCTAACCAATTCGATGAAGTTTTTATCAGTCTCATCTGTAATTGGTTTCTTAACAAGTGTAGTAGATATCTTAAATCTATGTCCACCTGGTGCTGAATAGTTTGATGTGCCTGCAGCATTGTCGTTTAGAGACGTATCATCTTCTGGGGTAACAATAGATTCTGATACTTCTAGACCAATTCTGTATGACGGATTGTTTGTATACTGGTCAAGAATAATGTAAGCACTAGGGACGTTTACAAAATGTCCACGAATAAAATATATACCCTCATTAATATATGCTACAGCAGCTACTGCAGTTGCATCAACAGGTAGTAACTGACCAAATGGTGATCCAATCTCAATAAGAGTTGTGCCGAAAGTTAATTCAGACTCAGATATTAACTGCTCGTTTTCTTGGAAACCACGGACGCTTGTCTCAGATACAGTGTCACCAGAGTCAATATACTTTACATATAGTGTAATGTATCCTCTAGTAGATTCAGTAGCAGGGATTGAATATAGGACTTTTGCACGAATACCAGATGTAAGTCCAGATATAATCTTTCCGCTTAGTTGAGTACGATATGTCTCAACGTCTACTCCCAAGAATGCTTGTTGTAAGACGATTGCTTGTACGTTTAAGTCATAACCTACTTGACCAGGTATGACCATTGCACCTTCTTTAAAGAAGTGCTGACCCATATTCTCAATCTGATTCTGTAGAATCGATTGCATTGTTGTTAGCTCTCTTGCTTGGATTGGGAATCCAGGTCTATAGAGCACTCGATAAAAATTCTTATCTTTATCGAAGTCGTCGAAATATGGACTAATGTTTAGGTTGGTATTCTGTGGCATCGTTAGAATTCGATTACGACTTTGATATCCTCAATTTGGTCGCCCGCACGAGTGATTGGTCCTCTATTATCTATGTAAATAATCCGACCGCTATTTGGTTGGATCTCTGGATCTGCATAACCGTTAGTAAATGCCATACCCAAATCATATTCAGTGTTGTTAATCACTCTGGTAGAGGATCCAGAGACGATAGGGAAGTTGATGTCTGGGTCACCTGATGTACCTGAGATAGATCCCACAACTGGGTTACCTCCATCAAACTCAGTCAAACTACCAGTAATCTCAGGGAAAATACCGTCGATTCTATTCTGGTAATACTTCAATACTTTTGTTGTGCTATTCCATGAAACAACACGACCTCTAGCAGTTACCTGCTGTCCACCAACTGTCCTAGATTGTGTTACGATCTCGTCAGTTGTGTAGTTACCTGTAAATGTAGGAGAGAATATAACTGCCTTTGTACCTGACAAAGTTAATTCTGCAGTCAATTCATTTGTGCCATATCTAAATGGATTAAGTAACAAACCAATACGACGATAGTCGTTATCAGTTGGGAAGTCACCTGATCCCTCAGCGTATGTAAACTTGGTGTTGATCATTGTCCTATATCCACCTAACTCTGTGTCAGGTGCTGCACCATGACCTACAGATGGAGGAATGATAACTTCAACAGATGCACCAGATCCTGCTCCTGCTCCGATACCGTTGATCTCATCAATGATAACTGTCCCGAATGTATATCCTGATCCACCAGATGTAACAGTAGCAGTAACAAGTTTACCACCGTCAACCACTAGTGATACACGTCCACCAATACCGTCTCCTTTAATAGGGACGTTTTCGTAGGTGCCGTTGTTGTAACCAGTACCTGAAGATCCGATAATAACCGTATCAATCTCTCCACCAACAGCATCAGAGATAACAGCAGTATCTTCCAACACTGGCATATATTCATTAGAGAAGAATTTTAAAACTTGTCCAACAGGAATAGTATAGAGATATTTCCAACGATAACCATCAGCAGTTGTGATGATAGATGTTGAAGTACCTGTAGGCTCAACAGTGGAAGGTTTTCCGTTAGGATCACCAGGAGACGTGCCGTTGAATATACACTTGTATACCTGATAAGATGAGTTAACAACATAGAAGTCTGCATCATAAAGTTTAGTAGCACCAGATGCAGCAGTCTTGGTAGCAGAATAGTCATGTCTATACATGTCATAGACGTAACCTAATCCACCAGTAGTTTGCTCGGGAGGAATCCAGTTTATTCTTCTTACAACTTGTATTGTGTCATTTGCTAAAACTCTCTTTAGGGAGATCATGTCAGAAAAGTTGTCAGCAAATTCCTGTAGCGAATCCGTTGGATCGGGCGGGTCATTCTCATTATCCCAGCTTTGAGGTCTGCCAATGAATACGTACAGTCTGTCTCTGGATGCTCCTGCTGCTAGATCGGATTGAGCCGAGTCAGGACCTTCCAGAGATTTAATGAATCTCTTGGCAGTAAAAATTCTAAACTGGTCGGTTAGTAGTGCCATTTAGTTATAGGTCTCCCATACTTTATTTATGGAGTTTTTAATCGTCCTCATTTCGGACTCTGGTTGTATACTCAGTAAAGATGTGCACACCTGTTGCACCTGATCCTTGACCTTGTATAGTTTCACCTGCAGCAAACTTAGTTGCTGTGTTAGATGCAGTAATATTCTTTACGTTTAAGAAAAATTCGCCTGTCCTTTCCCCTGCAGTAATACTTACAAAGGTTGCAGTAACACCGCTAGATTGACCTGTTATGATCTCATCAACGGCATATGCAGAAGCATTTCTATCTCTAACAGAGATTGCACCAAGAGATATATGAGTGTCTCCATCACCCAAAACTCCCGCTGTAACTACTGTTGCAAGTTGCGGTGGGTTTGCTCCGTCGTATAGTTTATCCGCTGCTTGGAATAAGGTGATATTTTGTCCACCTAATTCTTCCTCAATACCATATTTAGATGATGCTATACCACCATCTAGGTTTGTATCATTCTCAAATTCTGTGCCAGTATTTACTAGATCAATAATACCGTCACCAACTCCGTCTAATTCATCATCATCTTCAAACCCTTTGTTTAAGATTGCTGATAACGGATCAGTAAAAGTAACAATATCGTTACCTGGACTGTCTATAATAACGTGTGGTGATACACCTGTGCCACTAGATTGTGCACTACCACCAACAAACTGTATAGATGCAGTCTTGTCAGCAGAGTTACCACCATCAATAAATGCTAATTCGTCAACCTCAAATGTTAGATATAACTCATGAGCAATAGGATCCCAATCATATACAATAGCAACCCTACTTGTCGCACTAGCAACAAAACGTTTTACTTGGTCGGTAACCGCAAACGAATATTGAGAAACTCCTTGAGCATCGTCTTGCAAGTTGTCAAGAGTAACCTTTTGGTCAAATCTAAAGTTGACACCCCTGTCAAGTCCAGTAAAGGAGGTTGCAGTTTTACCTGTATATCTAACGATTTCTTTCCCGACCAAGAATTTACCTGAGCCTGGATACGCTGCAGTAGTCTCAACATTAATGGTGCTATCACTTGGTGCCACATTTGAAATGAGACCAGTAAGATTATAAACGACACTATTAAGAGATTGTCTATTCCTCTGCCTACGAATGAGATTGGTATCTCTAGCAAATATAACTTTAGGACTATTAGTATACCCATTACCTTGGTTAGATAGATCTATACTAGTAATGGCACCCAAGTCAATATCAGCACTTGCTGCTGCTCCTCTACCACCTCCACCAATAATCTGCACAATAGGTGCAGTCTCAAAAAATTCACCTTGGTTAGTTAGGGTAATTGATGTAACCTTACCAAACTGGTTGGGTGTAACTGTACCTGTAGCACCATCTCCACCGCCACCACCAGATATAACAACGTTAGCATCATTGAGGTCATAGTTTCTACCTTCTCGGGTAATAACCAGACCTGTCACACCACCAGTAACAGGGACTAATTCTGATCCAGAGCCACCGCCACCTTCAATAACAGCACTAGTGCCGTCAAAATAATTATCGCCCAGAGTTGTCATCTGGATATAGTCTATTCCACCAGTTGCATTTAAAAAAACTTTGCCTCGTGCACCAAGACTACCTACATCTGTTGATTCGATCTTTAAACGTAGAGGGTCATATCCTTCGCCAGGATCTAAGATCTCAACAGCAAGTATTCTATTGTCTTGGATTATAGGTCTTAAAACTGCCTCTCTTAGAGGTGTCCCTGCATTCTGTATAGTCAGTTTTGGAGGGTCATTAGCATCATATCCGTCCCCACCATTTTCGACAAAAATCGCCCTGACTCCAAACACACTGTTGAATTCGGGTCTAATAATTGCACCAGAGCCAGGAACTGTACGTGTCATACTACTACTATGTCACCTATCATGTTGACGTGTGATGGAATACCACACTGATACTTGTAAGTTGTGCCTGCACTTAATGTTTGTGGCACTGTCCAGAATTGGACTCCTGATTGAGATCCACTAACACCACTGACTGCAGATCCATTTTGAGATACATTAATTTCAAATGGATGTGATCCTCCTGTTGTGTTATTAAATCTATAAGTAAATCCTCTATAGACATATATTGTAGGATTGTCAGATCCAGTTGGTAAACCACCACCATCAAATCTATAACCAGCTGTTGCATTACTAGTGATTATGAAACTAATAGTTGGAGATTCGGTCGCAATCCATGCTGATCCATCATAGACTATGTTGTCATTCTCACTTGCTGAAGGGAATGATGCAGTGTTTGTAATTGTAAGAGTATTGCTTGAAACAGCAGTTGTGATACCTGTGCCACCTGCAATAGTAAATCCAGAGTTACTTGCAACAGCAGTATAACTTCCAGTGTCACCTGATACAGATTGCAATACATTCTGCACAATGTTAGGTGAATCGTTTGTTATAGTAATAGCACCTGCGTTGAGGTTAGTGCTAATACCAGTGCCACCCAAGAAGTTAAGAGTGTCAGTAGTTACTGTTGCAGATGTGCTACCATTGTCAGCACCAAACGTTTCAAATAGATTTTGATCAGGATCACCAAGTGCTCCTGTCATAGTAATTGTAAGAGTATCTCCTACCAATGCAGTGGAGATGTTTGTGCCACCTACAATATTAAATGTGTCATTTGCAGCAGACGCTGTTGTTGTGCCAGAATCACCTGTAAATGTTTCAAATAGGTTTTGTGTTGTGCCACCACCACCTGTTGCTGTCTCATCATTAGCAGGCTCCCATTTAGTAGATGTGCCATTCCACTTTAATACTTGACCGTCAGAAGGTCCTCCATTTACTGTAGTATCTACATCAGATAGTATGGAAATACCATCAGTGGTATCAAGAAGTTGTGTCCAACTGCTATGTGCAACATATGCTTTTCCTGTGTCATTTACATATCCAAGCATACCTTGATGTGCAGTGACATCAGGAAGATCGCTCAATAATGCATAAGGAGATGTCCACTTTAAATATCCATCTGCACCATCTACATATACCTTTCTACTACCTTGACTACCTGCTTTGAATTCAATATCTCCTGTTGTATCTGGCTCGATAACAATATTGCCTGCACTTTCAGAAATAATTTTAAATGCTTTAACATTAAGGTCTGCACTTAGAGAATCGAAGTGTGATTCTGTAAACGCAGTGCCAGTCCATCGCAACACTTGATCATTAACAGGTGCTCCGATATTAACTTGTAAGTTGGTATCATTTCCTAGGTTAGTATATAACTCATCAATGACGCTATTTAATTTAATAGCACCATCTCTCAGGGTATCACCTGTGCCGTCATTCGCAGCTGATCCAACATTTAGATTTTGCTTAGCCATGGTAGGTAGTTTTCTACAGTGTTATTTAGGTTGCATCGTATGTAACTGACGTGGTGTCATACTTCACTGCAGTAGATGAGAAGTCAGTATCGCCTTGTCCACCACCTATTCCTGATACAGATAACGTTGCAACGTTAGACATTAGTGGTGAGTTACTTGCATTATTAGCGGGTGCAGGTCCTCGTAATTCAACTTTATACTTGTAGTTGGACATGTATCCCAACGCAGTAAATGATAGTGAGTTGCTTGTTGCACCAGTAACTTGTGC
>CEQT01126030.1_pt1 | contig 11070 bp, 15 predicted proteins | sample 530951 | NCBI WGS metagenome assembly CEQT01 (sample SAMEA2621132, study PRJEB7988) | marine metagenome | biome: marine biome (ENVO:00000447); feature: surface water layer (ENVO:00002042); material: "saline water (ENVO:00002010), including plankton (ENVO:xxxxxxxx)" | depth 5 m
TTTAAGAGTTTTCCCAATTAAGGAAGTTTCAGATATTGGAAGAAAACACAATATACCTTTAATTATGGATAATACAGCAGCTCCTGTGATATGCAAACCATTAGACCATGGTGCAGCTGTAGTCGTTCACTCACTAACCAAATTCATTGGTGGTCACGGAACAGTAATAGGAGGATGTTTGGTTGATGGTGGAAATTTTGACTGGACAGCAGATCCAAAAAGACAACCACTGTACAATGAACCAGATGCAAGTTATGGAGGAGCAGTATGGGGAGAAGTTGTCCCTCAACTAACTGGAGCTAACGTGGCGTTTGCTGTTAGAGCTAGAGTATGTTTGCTTAGAGATTTAGGAGCACCATTAGCACCAGACAATGCATGGGGAATAATACAAGGTCTTGAAACTGCTCCATTAAGAATGAAACAACATTGTTCTAACGCTGAAAAAGTAGTTGATTTTTTGACTAAACATAAAAGTATAGACAGGGTAATTTATCCTACTCTTCATAAAGGAAATGTAGGTGATAGAGCTAAAAAATACTTTAAAGGTGGAAATGGAGCTTTAGTTGGAATAGAGGTTAAAGGTGGTGTTGAAGCTGGTAAAAAATTTATAGAAGCCTTAAAGATGTTTTATCACGTAGCTAATATCGGTGACGCTAGAAGCTTAGCAATTCATCCTGCCACAACTACTCATAGTCAATTGACTGAGGAGGAATTATTGGCAGCAGGTGTTACTCCAGGATATGTAAGATTATCAATAGGCATAGAACATCCAGACGATATTATTGCTGATCTAAAACAAGCTTTAGATGCTTCAGGTAAGCCTAGCCTGAAAGCTGTAAGTTAGAAATTTTATTTTGATAAAGAAAATAAATACAAGAACTTACTAAAAAAATTGAACTTATTTGGTGCAGAGATGCAAATTTGATCTGTGCACCATATAAAAGAGTAAGTATTCCTAATATCACTTGAATTATAAGTAAAAGCCCAATTAAATTTATTACTTTGTAAAAGTTTTTAATATTATTTTTATATATTTTAATCAACATATACAAATAATATACCATTATAAAATATGCTAAATTTCTATGCATAAACTGTACCAATGATGGGTCACTAAAAGCAGCTAATTTAAATAAATTATAAAAATTATTATCATCAGGAAAATATGAATTTCCCATTAAAGGCCATGAATTATATATTGTTCCAGCGTCCATACCTGAAACAAAAGCGCCAATTGATATTTGGCAAAATACTAAAAATAAAAATACAAAAGGAATAATAGGATTAACTGATTTCTCAGACGCATTAATATTTTTTAATTTTAAATAATTCCAAAGAATTAGTGAAAGTATTAAAAATGCAACTAATAAATGTATAGATAATCTAAAATGACTCACATCGACTCTATTTACTAAACCACTTGAAACCATATACCAACCAATAAATCCTTGAAAACATATTAATAAAAAAATTAAATATAAATTAACCAGATTTTTAAATTTTATAAAAAATGTAAAATATATTAATGGAATTAAAAATGCTAAACCAATTAATCTTCCTAAAAATCTATGTATCCATTCCCACCAAAAAATTACTTTAAATTCATTCATTGTCATATCGTAATTTTGTAATTTATATTCAGGTATTTGCTTATATAAATTAAAATATTCTATCCACTCAGAGTTATTTAAAGGAGGAAAAATACCAGAAAATAATTGCCACTTAGTTATAGAAAGACCAGAGTCCGTTAATCTAGTTAGTCCACCTACAACAATCATTAAGGAAATTAGCCAAAACATGAAAGTGAGCCATAGTGAAATTTGGTTTCTAATTTTAATATTATCTATGTACATAATCAGATAAATATAATAATTTATATGTATTCCAATTGATTAAATGTCGCCTAATAAGAATAGAAAACTAAACAAATTAAGAAAAAAACTAGATACGATTGATAATTCCTTATTAAAATTAATAAAAGAAAGAACCGAAATTGTTAAAAAAGTATTAGAACTAAAGAAATTTAAATACGAAATAGTAGATATCAAAAGAATAAAGATAATATTAAAAAGAATAAAAAAAAGATCTAAAATTATGAAAATTGATCCTAAAATAACAGAAAGAATATGGATTAATATGATTAGATCCTATATTGACTTCGAAAAAAGAAATTTCAAAAAAAAATAATTGTTATTTGCTGTGTGGTGGTAGTTTTTTTTCAACGAAAACTTCATGCTTGCGTGTTGAAGGGTTGTATTTTTTTGACTTAAGTTTAATTTTTGCTTTCTCTCCACCGGCAGGTTTTTTTACATAATAAAAGAAAGAACTATCAGGTTTACTTTCGGGTACTAAGCGAACTTTAACGTAGCTTTTTTTTGCCATAATTATTTTTTTAAACTTTTAATAATGTTTGATATTTTGTTAATTCTATATCTTACATTCTTTGCGTTTATAGATAATTTATTAGTTTCGTCAACATTATAGTCTTTACTATTTAATAATTTTTTTACTCCATTTATTGTCATTCCTTTATCTTTTAGCAAATATTTAATATTTTTTAAAATTTGTATAGTTTGATCATCGTAATACCTTCTGTTTCCTGTGAATATTTTTGGTTTTATTTGTTTAAATTCCTTTTCCCAAAATCTCAAAATATAAGTTAACTTTTTACCATTCTTATCTATTAGATTTAATACTTCAGCAACCTGACCTATTGTTTTATATTTGCTATTATTATTAATCATTTTTATTAATATAATTTTTAAACTCTTTTGATGGTTTAAATGTAATCACGTTTCTTTCACTTATTATTGCAGTTAATTTTGTCTTAGGATTACGACCGATTCTTTGCTTTTTTTTTTTTAAAAAAAAAGTTCCAAATTTTGATATTTTGACTTTTTTTTCTTTTTTAAGGTTATCCAATATTATATCAAAAAAATCTTCTAATAAAATTTCAGAAACCTTTTTAGAGTACCCTATTTGCATATAAATTGAATTTACAATATCTTGTTTTGTTAAGTTTATTCTCACTTTATAATATATTTTCGGATATTTTTTTTATTAAGTCCCCTTTTACAACTTTTTCACATACATTTAATGAATTTGCAAAACCTATATAGTCTGTTCCACCATGGCTTTTAATTACAGGAGATTCTAATCCAAGTAAAATCGCCCCATTGTATAATCTTGGATCTAACTTATTTCTAAATTCTCTTAAATTTTTAATATTTAATAGTGACGATAATTTTCCAATAATATTTTTTGTTAATGCTTTTTTTAATTCACTAGTAATAAAATTAGCAGTACCTTCGGCAGTTTTAAGAGCAATATTACCTGTAAATCCATCTGTAATTATAACATTTACATTTCCATCCATTAATTGATTGCCTTCAATATAACCATAAAATTTAAATAATTTATTTTGTTTTGCTGAAAGTTCTTGATAAGTTTTTTTTATCATAACATTTCCTTTCATTTCCTCAGATCCAATATTTAAAATTGCAACTTTAGACTCTTCATTAGGAAACAAGGATTTATGCAACGCTGAGCCCATTATACTAAAATCTATCAAATTTTTCTCATCACATTCTACATTAGCACCTAAATCTAAAACTACATTCATTCCATTTTTATTTGGCCATAAAGCTGACAAAGCAGGTTTGTCTATGTTTTTAATCATTGCGATATTTAATTTTGCAATTACAAATAATGCTCCAGTGTTTCCAGCCGATATTACAACATCAGACTCACCTTTCTTTACACTTTCAATAGACATCCACATACTTGTATTTTTGCCTTTCTTAGCTGCACCTAAAGCGGTATCTTCATTTGCAATTTTTTCTGATGTATGAATAATTTCATATTTATTTTTAATAGAATATTTATCTATAAAGCCTTTAATTGGTTTTTCATCTCCAAATATTTTATAAATGCAATTAGATGAATTTTTAGAATGAAATGAAATACCATGTATAACTTTTTCTGGTGAGTTATCACCACCCATTGCATCTACTGCAATCCTAATTGTATGAGACATAATAATTAGTCTTCAGTATCTAGTACTTGTCTTCCTTTATAGAAACCTGTTTTTAAATCCATATGATGAGATAGTCTATATTCTCCAGATTTTTTATCCTCTATGATATTTTTTGGAGATACTTTAATATGAGATCTTCTTTTACCAGCTCTCGATTTAGTTGTTTTACGTTTAGGAACAGCCATAATTAAATTTAAAGATCTAATATATTGTTTATAAAAGAATTTAAAGTATTTTTTTTGAGATTATTGAAATAATTATCAAAATAATTAACAAAAAATGCTGAATTTGAATTTTCATTAATATATTTAATAAAAAATTGACCTTTTAAATGATTATTTAATTCATCCCAATTTTCTATTTCAATTAAAATTTTGTGAAATAAGTTAAGATAATCTTTCATTTTCTTGTTTATTGATACATCTCCATATCCAATTTCTCTTATAGAAATTTCTAGTTGTCTAAAATTAAAATCGTAAATTTCTTGTAATATCTTTTTTGGATTATTTGGCTGATAATTTTTTAAAAAAAAAGCAAAATGTAACAAAAAGAAAGTTAACCTTATGGAAAAATTCTCATCAATATTGGTATTTTGATATAGAGATTTATTTCTAGTTAATTTAATTAAATTATTGTAAACATTAATGTAATTATTAGTCATATGTTTAAAAAATTACTAATTTTATTTATTATTATATCAGGTTGTACAACTAATAAAGTGGTCAAAAACCACGGTATTAGTTTAATTGATGAAAAATCAAAAAAATTGATAATAAATCAATCTAATAAGAACGATATATTGAAAATTATGGGACCACCCTCAACAAAGAGTGAATTTAATGAAAATATTTGGATATATATAGAACGAAAAAAAACAAGCTCATCAATTTTCAAACTTGGGAATAGAAAGCTAGTTAAAAATAATATTTTAATAGTTGAATTAAATGGTTTTGGAATACTAGAGGATAAAAAAATGTTAAATATTCAAAATATGAATAAAATTAGCTTTGAAAAACAAATTACCACAAGTGGATATACTAAGAATTCTTATATGTACAATTTACTTACGAGTTTAAGACACAAAATAAATAGTCCCTCAGAAAGAAAAAGAGTATCTGATTAAATATTATGAAGCAATTACTGCAAGTAAAAGTAAAGCAACAATATTTGTAATTTTAATCATTGGATTTACCGCTGGACCCGCTGTATCTTTGTAAGGGTCTCCAACTGTATCACCTGTAACTGCAGCCTTATGAGCTTCAGATCCCTTGCCACCAAAATTACCATCTTCAATATATTTTTTAGCATTATCCCAAGCTCCGCCACCAGCTGTCATTGATACAGCAACAAATAAACCAGTTATTATTACACCTAGTAACATAGCACCAACCGCTGCTAATGCTGCGACTTGGCCTCCAATTGCATATATAATAAAATAAAGAACTATAGGAGATAATACAGGCAACAAAGATGGAATAATCATTTCCTTTATTGCTGCAACAGTTAACAAGTCAACAAGTTTTGCGTAATCTGGTTTCTGAGTTTTTTTCATAATACCAGGAAATTTTTTAAACTGTCTTCTCACTTCAACAACTACTGCTCCACCTGCTCTTCCTACTGCTTGCATACCCATTGAGCCAAATAAATATGGAAGCATTCCTCCAATTAATAATCCTACTACAACATATGGATTAGATAAATCAAAGGTAACGATTATTCCTTCTAATTTTGAACCTGCTTCCTTTGAAAAATGTTTTATGTCTTCAGTGTATGCAGCAAAAAGAACCAAAGCTCCTAAACCAGCTGAGCCTATAGCATATCCTTTCGTAACAGCTTTTGTTGTGTTTCCAACTGCATCTAATGCATCCGTTGTTTTTCTAACATTGTTTGGTAATTTTGACATTTCTGCTATACCACCCGCGTTATCAGTTACTGGTCCATATGCATCTAAGGCCACAACCATACCAGCTAATGCTAGCATTGTAGTAACTGCTATAGCAATACCATATAAGCCTGCAATAGTATTTGTTATTAAAATACCGGCAACTATTATTAAGGCAGGCACTGCTGTTGCCTCCATAGAAACTGCCAAACCTTGTATTACATTAGTTCCATGGCCAGTCGTAGATGAGCTAGCAACACTTTTAACAGGTCTATAATTAGTTCCAGTATAATACTCGGTAACCCATATTATTAGACCCGTAATCACTAAACCTATAACTCCACAAAAATATAAATCTTTACCATTGAATTCTTTTTCTCCTACATTGTAAATTTTATTAAATCCTAAAACATAATCAGTTAGAGGATACAATAAAATTAGAGAAGTAATTGCTGTAGCAATAAAACCTTTGTATAAGGCATTCATAACATTTTTACTTTGTCCTAATCTTACGAAATAAGTGCCTAAAATTGATGTAATAATACACGCACCACCTATAGTGAGAGGGTATAACATCATTCTAATGTCTCCAACAAAGAATATTGAAGCTAATACCATTGTTGCAACGATTGTTACTGCATAAGTTTCGAACAAGTCAGCGGCCATGCCTGCACAATCACCTACATTGTCACCAACATTATCTGCTATTACGGCAGGATTTCTAGGATCATCTTCTGGAATACCAGCTTCAACTTTACCAACTAAGTCCGCACCAACATCCGCGCCTTTCGTGAAAATTCCACCACCGAGTCTTGCAAAAATAGATATTAAAGAGGCACCAAATCCTAAAGCAACTAATGCATTTACAACTTCTCTTTCATCAATACCTAATTTTAATAATATATAATAATACACTGATATTGATAATAAAGCTAAACCGGCAACTAGCATTCCTGTCACTGCACCAGATTTAAAAGCTACATCTAAACCACTTGTAAGACCTTTTCTTGAGGCTTCAGCTGTACGAACATTCGCTTCAACGGAAACTAGCATGCCAACGTAACCAGCAATTCCTGATAATGTAGCGCCTATTAAATACCCAAGACCAACAAGTGGACTAAAAGCAAAACTTATAATAACTAAAACCACTACACCTACAATTGCTATAGTTTTATATTGTCTATTTAAATAAGCTTTCGCACCAACCTGTATAGCTGAGGCTATTTCTTGCATTTTTGTATTACCTGAGCTTTTGCTTAAAATATTTTTTCCAGTAAAAAAGCCGTAAATAATTGATAAAAATCCGGCTAAAATTGTATATAACAAAATTGTTTCGCTTGATGTATCCATAGAATTTATAAATATAAAAATCGGACATTACAAAATAAACAATAAAAGGCAATAACTAACTTTTTAAAAAATGTGTGAATATCCTTTATATTTGCTTAATTTGAATACTTTTTTAGCTGAAAATATATGATTTCTTCCCTTTTTAGGTAAAATCTCACCTATAATAGTTACTTTATGATTCATTTTTTTTGAAAGACTAAATATTTTATCTCTATCCTTTTTTTTTGCAGTAAATAAAGTTTGATAATCATCGCCGTGAAAAATAAAATTAATTTTGTCTTTTTTTTTTATTTTTAAAAAATTTGACAAATTTTTTGATATTGGAATTTTGTCAATATTTATTTTAAAACTTAAATTTTGTGTGTAAATTAATTTTTTCAAATCATCAAATAAGCCATCGGAAACATCTATAGAGCTGTTTGCAAACTTATTAAATAATTTAATTAATTTGTATGGTAGATCAGGACTGTAATATTTATCTATAAAATAACTTTTCAATTTGTTATTTAATTTAAATTTATTATTTAATAATTTAAGTCCCAAAAAACTATCGCCTAGATTTCCACTAACATAAATATCGTCGTATGGAGCAGCTTTATTTCTTTCAACTATTTTTTTAGAATATCCTAATGATACAATGGTAAAAGTACATTTTTTCGAGCTAGATGTATCACCACCTGAAATTTTTATATCAAATTTTTTTTGTTCATATTTAAGACATTTTACAATTGATTTAATTTGTGATTTTAAAAAAAGGCTTTTATTTCCACTAGCAGAAATAAAATAATATTTAGGCTTCACTCCTTTGCAAATTAAATCTGATATTGATGATCTTAAAATTTTTTTTATTACTAAATACGGTTTTTTAAAATTTAAAAAATGTACACCTTCATTATATGTATCGATACTTATTACAACTCCTCTAGACTTATCAAAAAAAACATCATCTTTAAGTTTTTTTGCACTAGGATTACTTGTTGCTAAACTAGCAAAATAAGTGTTAATTAATTTAAACTCCTCCATTAAGTTCTTATTCTTTTTGAAACTTTGTCTAAAATAGCATTTAAAAACTTTGTTTGTGAATTGTTTACAAAGAAATTTGATGCATTAAGATATTCTTTTATAATTATTTTCGATGAGATATTTGGTTTGTATAAGAATTCAAATATTGCACTTTTTAAAATAATTTCTATTACTTTATCTATGTTTTTTAAATTGATATCATCTTGTAAGTGATTTTTGATTTCATCATTAATTAAATCACTTCTTTCAAGAGTGCCATTTACAACATCTTTTATAAATTTTTTGAATCTATGGTTTGGAAAAGTAAGATTTTGATCATTATTGTAGATTTTACTATAAAGTTTTTGAACAACTATAACTCTTGGATTTTTTGAGGGTGTAAATTCAATTCTCATATTAATAAGACAACACTGATATCACTGCTTTAGCAGCTTCATTACCTTTTTTAGTGCGCTCTAAAGCTTGTTTTTTGGACAAGCATGTCAAAACTCCATTACCGATAGGTTTACCGTGATTAATAGACAAACTCATCAAGCCATTATTAATTGATTGTGAAATAAATTCAAAATGAGGTGTTTTGCCTTTAATCACACATCCTAATGCTATAGCCGCATGAAAACCCTTTAAATTCTTTGAAATAATAACAGGAATTTCGAAAGCTCCAGGGGCATTATAAATTTTAAGTCTATATTTTTTTGATAAAGTTTTAAGACAATTAATTAATAATTTGTCAGAAATATCTTTATAATAATTAGCAACAACGATTAATATTTTTTTTTTCATCTAATTATTTCTTGTTTTGTTATCTTTATATCATATCCATCTAATGCAACTACTTTTTTTGGTGATCTAGTAATTAATATCATTTTTTTAATTTTTAAATCTTTAATAATTTGTGCACCTATCCCGTAATTTCTTATAAAATTATCTTTACTTATATCAGATTTATTCTTAGTGGAAATTTTTTTCATATTAGTTGATATGGTCTTAACATTTGTATCTTTTATAAAAACTAAAACACAGTTGTTAAATTTTTTAAAATAGTTAAGTGTTTTTTTAAAGGAATTAGGAATTTTTTGGTTTATTAAATAGTTTTGAATTACATTTGAAGAAATAACTCTTACTCTAGGCGTAGTATTTAATTTTAAATCGCCTTTAATTAAAGCAAAATGCTCAGATCCATCCAATAAATTTTCATATAATTTTATTCTATATTTTGTATTTTCAATTTTTAATTCAGATTTTTTTTTCAATCTTACAAATTTTTCTTTTTTTAGCCTATATGATATTAAATCTTCAATCTTCCCTATTTTGAGATTATGTCTTTTAGCAAAGTTTAATAAATTTTGTCCTCTAGCCATAGATCCATCCTCACTCATGATTTCACATATTACAGCAGAATTACCCTTTCCTGCTAATCTAGATATATCAACAGAAGCTTCTGTGTGTCCTGCTCTAACAAGGACACCACCGTCTTTTGAAATTATAGGAAAAACATGTCCTGGTGATACTATTTCATTTTTGTTTACATTTTTTTTTGTAGCTACTTTAATAGTTGTTGATCTATCTCTAGCTGAAATTCCTGTTGTAACTCCCTTCTTAGCCTCTATTGACACTGTAAAGGCCGTTTGATGTCTTGATTTATTAACTGGTGACATATAATTCAAATTAAGTTTTTTTGCTTGAATAGAATCCAAAGCTAAACATATAAGCCCCCTACCATACTTAGCCATAAAATTAATTTTTTTAGGGTTTACAGAAGAAGCACAAAAGACTAGGTCACCTTCATTTTCCCTGTTCTCATCATCAACTAAAATATACATTTGTCCCTTTTTCGCAATTGAGATAATTTTATTTATGCTGCTAAATTTATTTTTTTTCATTTATAAACTTCATTACATATTTTGATAGAATATCAATTTCAATATTTACAAAATTGCCTACCTTTAGATTGGACAAGTTTGTTAATTTAAGTGTATGAGGTATTAACCATACCTGAAATTTTTTACCTATAATTTTTGAAATTGTTAAAGATACTCCGTTTATTAGTATAGAAGCCTTATCAACTAAATATTTTTGGTGGCTATTAATTTTAAATTCATAAATAAACGCTTTATCTTCCTTAATTTTACTAATTAACTTTGCTGTCGTATCAACGTGTCCTTGACAAATATGTCCTGATATATCTTGACCTCTTTTCAAAGGTAGTTCTAAATTTATTTTGTCACCAATTTTTATATCATTAAATTTTGAACGTTTTAATGTTTCATCTGATAAAAAAAACTCTAAAATATTATCCTTTATTGATATAAGTGTAAGACATACTCCATCACATGATATAGACATGCCTAAATTTTTTTTATTTACTTTTAAATTACTTTTAAGAAAAATATTAATACCTTTTTCCCTATTATTAATTTTCTTAATTACGCCAGAGTTATAGATAATTCCATTAAACATTAATTATAGTGCCTTAAAATTATATCATTTTCTAAGTAAGTATTAACTTTGTTAGATTTACTAAAATTTTTTTTAATTAACTTTATAATATTTAATATTTTATATTTTTTTTTAAATGATGATATTTTATTTGATTTAAAAAGGTAAAAACAATTGAATAACCTATGATTTAGGAATTCTTTTGTTAAGAATTTTCCACCCTCTACCAAAAGGTAATTAATTTTTAAGCTTTTAATTTTTTTCATTATGAAAATTAAATCTAAATTATTATTTTCATCAATAGGACAATAAATCAATTTAATTCCCTTTGCTTTTAAAC
>CEQT01013436.1_pt1 | contig 10967 bp, 13 predicted proteins | sample 530951 | NCBI WGS metagenome assembly CEQT01 (sample SAMEA2621132, study PRJEB7988) | marine metagenome | biome: marine biome (ENVO:00000447); feature: surface water layer (ENVO:00002042); material: "saline water (ENVO:00002010), including plankton (ENVO:xxxxxxxx)" | depth 5 m
AGCTGACCCAGCATCTTCCCACGAAGATCCATTATACACACGGAGTTTTGAAGCTGAGGTTACATACGATAAATCACCAGCACTAAGCGGATTACCACCACCGTCAGTTGTAGGGTTGTTTGTGCTTATCTGATAAGTGTTACCGAATGCGTTTACGTCTGTAAGATTATTAGCAACCGTATTAACTGAGGTGATTGATCCACCCACGTTATTTACGTTAGCTATATTTGTTGAAACATTATTTACATTACTGCTATTGCTATCAACGGCTGTCACTGCACTTGATATACTGTTTACACCTGTAACGTCTGACGCTATGGCATTAACACCTGATACGTCACTGGCAATCGCGTTTACGCCTGTTACGTCTGATGAAATCCCAGCAACGGTGGTTACGTTTGCCGATATACCAGCTACAGTGGTTACGTTTGCAGAAATGCCGCTTACGCTTGTTACATCGGACGAAATTCCATTTACGCTAGTAACATCGCTTGATATGCCAGCCACAGTAGTCACGTCACTAGCTATGCCAGCCACACTGTTGATATTGGCAGAGTTACTACTTACAGCGTTAATATTTGTAGCGTTACTATTTACAGCATTAATATTTGTAGAGTTGGCATTTACAGCCGTAACGTCTGATGCAATGGCATTAACACCGCTAACATCACTTGCAATTCCAGCAACGGTAGTCACGTCACTGTTAATTCCTGCAACTGTTGTTACATTGGCTGCATTTGTAGACACCGTTGTAACGTCGCTGGCAATGCCAGCAACCGTTCCTAGATTGTTAGCAGGGCTTATTTGCCCAGCAACTGTTTGTAGGTTGTTGTTAGCTATTTCTGGGGCAACTGTGGCTACATCTGTGCCTTTTGCTAAGTCTATTCCATACAGTGTGTTACCAGTTTGCCAAATAATAGCTGTGTCTATATTTGCGGCTACGCTTACGCTTGATGATCCATTGTTAAATGTTAATGCGTAAGTGCCACCAGTAGCGTTTTGAATTACATACCAACGCTCTGTAGATGGTAGCCCAATAGTAGGCGCTGATGACAAACCACCATCTGTAAATCGCAATACCCTATTTCGTGCTTGGTTTGTTTGATACAGCGTTGTTGATAGAGTTATGTTACCAGTAAGGCTTATCTCTTCTACACCTGACACAGCCTCATCAATTAGGGCTAGCGTATCGCTGTTAAGTTCAGCACCCCACGTATCAGCGAAGTCACCTGTGCCAATCAAACGTAATGAAAGGCGTTCTGATGGTGTCGAAGCCATATTATACTCCTAAATTGTAAACCATTGTTGCGCGGCTGGTGCAAAAAACAGTTTGCTTCCAGACGCTGTAATTGTTGTCGATAAACCGCCGTCTATTGTTTCGTTAGCTTGGCAATAAATTGTAGCAGTATTAGCACCACTATTTCTTATACATACAAAGCTACCAGCGTATGCTAACGGCAATTTTGCGCCTGTTCCTGACGCTACTGTGGTTAATAAAATTAATGTAGCATTTATATCGGCCGCATCGGTTGCAGTTGCTCCCAACGTAACCATACTTTGCGTGGGCAAATCACTGACATAAGGTAATCTGTCGCGCTTTCTGTTTTCTAAGTCAGCAACCGCCTGATCAATCGGCAAATAAGGCATATCACGTAACGACTACCGATACGTCTAAATCCCAACGCACCTCATCGTCTGCTTTATGTAATACCTCTATCTCACCTTCCGCTAACCGCAACCAATATAATTTATCACCATCGTTTTTTAGAAATTCGTTAGCCATTGCTAGGCATACACACCGCAACAAACGTGGGCTAAAGTTAGTAAGAAAGTTTGTTGTATTTGTGCTCGACAGCGCAGTAGGTTGACAATAATACCGCCAACGGTAAGCGTATGTTTGATCGGGCGCTATTGGAAAAAAAGCTTTATCTGCGTCTATATAAAACTGTGTAGGTTTTCCCTGTGTAATATTACCACTTGTGTCATAAGTTCGCCCTGCTTCTATAGCGTCTAACGTTGTGTGGTTCATAGCAAGCTTTTCTGTGCCGCTATAAAACAATGAACGTGAGCCAATAAAATCAGTCGGCACGTCAATGTAGTCTTGACCAACAACCATATTGCCAGTTGTTAGCTTTAACATTTCACGCACACGCAACCGTCTATATATAAAGTCTTCCGCTTCACTTAAAATTGTCGTTGCTGAAAAGCTATCGTTATTAACCCAATTTCTAATTGAACCATCAGTAGCTTTATTTGCAACTAGCGTAGTGTAATCCATTTTTTATAGCCTTAATTACTGTTGCTGGCGGTATACTAGCACTGCATATAGCCGCTTTCGTTGCGTTATCTTTGTTGCAATAATCAAAATTAAAATGCAGTCGGTGACATGGAAAACACGATGTATTATGCGGCAATAATTCTTTCGTATTTTTCCAATGTTTTGTGAGCTGTTTCGGCCCACTATGACTGACCATAACAACCTTATGGTTCTTTTCCATGCAAACAGCATTTAAAAGCCCTGTTTCTGGCCCTACAACAACGTCTGACACTTGCGCGATAGACATAGACGCTCTCATCGGCAACGTGCCACACTGAGCCGCTATGCGCTCTACAGACCCATATCTTTTTTCAACCTTTTCCAATGTTGCATCTTGCAAAGTTATGGCTTCTTTATCGCCCATCAACATGATGTAAGAATTGGTTTGTTCTAACAGCCCTACAAGCACATCTGACATATGCGGATACCATTTATGCACACTTGACCCAGCAATAGCCCAGCATATTAACGGCGCGTCAAACCTTTGCCGTATTTCTTTGGCCTGTTTTTTTTCATCAGCCGTTGCATGGAAAACGCATCCACGAAAATTATACGGCACGTCAGCAAGATCATGGGTAATTTCCATATAGTTTTTATTAAACAACTTATGTCTTGCAGACTGCGGCCAATAAAAATTAGCGTGGTCTTTATCTAAAAGTAACTGACCTTCAATGCTTGCGCTTAAATTAACAACCTTATCGTATTCGGTGCTTATAGCTTGCCAATACTCTAGTAAATCTTTGCTTTTGATTTGGTTGCGGTCCTGCACTACCAATTCATCAACATATGGGTTCGTTGCATTTATAACGTGTTGCGGGGCTTGGCAGTTTAACGTGATGTGGTAGCCTTGCTTTTTCAAAAGCGGAAATATACCAGCACATATGATGTGATCGCCCCAAGCACCAAAACGAATTACCAAGCATGATTTTTTGGGCAGCGGTTTTACTTTCGTTTTATGATTAGGACTTAGCACTAATAACTGATCACGCTCTTTTGTTATTACGCAATCATCATAAATTTTTAAAAGTTTTCTTGCTTCCTGTTCGTCTTGATCAATAAAAACAATAAAACCATTAGGCTTTATTACTCTTCTCCAATCTTCAAAAGTATTCCCAGCTGGGATTTTAGAACCATTTATTACAATCGCGTCTAATTTTGCATCAGCTATTAGGTCTACCGTATCTGCTAACAAGAAATGATCATACAATGGTGCATCGCCACCAATTTGCATAACCACACCGCGCGTGTACGGAACAATAAACCACTTAGGGTTTTGTATTTTTGTGTCCATATTTGCTTGATAATGTACCTTTTAGATAATATATTATCTTTATGTGTAACTCAGGAGAATTGAAAAATGGTTAAATATACTGTTAACAAGATACAAAAACTACCAGAGTCAAATAAAATACTTGCTTCAATATCGCATGATACAAAAGAAGAAGCAGAGGCTTGTGCCCGCTTTTTTGCTAAAGCTTTCCCCTATTCCAACATTTCTTATGAGGTATCGGAGAATTAACATGGAATTTTACGTAGAAACCCAAGGCTTAGAAAACTACTCCGCGCACGAAGAAGATCTAGACTATATTCCTACTCCCACCGATCGCTGGAAATTTAAAAGCGGTAAAAGTTATAAAGTTCTAGGTTGCGAGACCGTACAGCAAGCTGTAGCGCGAGTTGCTTTTCATAACGCAGTCTTACCAAACAGCGACTTTATCGAATTTCCTTTAGTCGATAGCGTTAAAGATTTTGCTGAACACCAAGCGCAAGTATACGCCGAATACGAAGAGATGAAAGCCAATGACGATCCAATGGCTGACGATTATCTTGATTGGCGCAGTAAATATAAAACAATTCGTTAATGAGAATAGGGGCTGGCGCGAACCAGCCCCATTCAATTATTTACCGCTATAACTCATATTAGCTTTTCCCATTTTTCCATATGGGGCTTTATCAGCCATACCAGCAAATTTTATGTCCGACTTATCTGGCATAGAACCAGCAGTTGAAGCATTTTCTGGAGGGCAAGCTTCCATAATAGACTGCGAACCTCTACCAGCACCTCTTAATATAGCCATTCTATTTCCTTTCCAATTAAGCGGCTGATGCCCACTCGACAATACGAGCGTTTGTTGCATCATCGTGAACAAGACCGAAGCCTTCTAGTGCATACCAAGCCATGCCCATAGATCTTCCGTAGTCTGATGGTATACGACCACGAATTTCTGGTGCCATAGCTATAACCTCAGCTACCGTGTCAGCGCCCATGAAATAGCACCAATCAGACTTACCATTAGTCCAAGCAGTACCATCTCTAGCAGTAGCCGCTGCACCGCCAGCTAAGATTTGTGTTTGCTCAACAAAGCGCATTGCTTCAAATCGACCAACCTCACCATTGGTTATCTTTCGGTAACCAGTAGTTGTGTATTGATCGACTTGCTCTAACTCATCTTTGAGTTCGCGGTATGTTGTAGGCCTTGAGATAGCGATGTAGTCATCACCCTCGTAAGCTGGAATGTTCCGCTCTTTCATCAAGTCAGAAATTTTACGCACATGCGTTTTATTCAAAGCATGATCATTGTTACCTGTTGCGGTTCCATCTGTGTACAACGTACCAGTTGATGCCGCGGCACCTGTAGCAACGTATTTAAGCTTTGTTTGCCTAAATTTGCTTTCTGCTTCAGTGTCGAGTGTTTCACGACAATCCCTAGACAAAACATTTCTTGTTACGTCCATGACATTGTGCTTACCAAGCATATCAGTCAAAGATGTAAACGGAACTGAGTTGCCCCATTCAACAACCGTAGCTGTTGCTTGCTTGATAGTGAAGTTGTTTTCCGCAATCGCTGTACCTTCAGTTAAGGTTGTTCCAGCAGTGTCAATTTTGGAATACACGTTCCAAGTAACATTAGCACCGTTGTTCAGACCTTTATCTGAAAAGTCTTTTGCGTCACAGAATTGACGGAATTTCGTTGAAGCTCGTACTTCCATGCGTAAAACTGAACTCAGTTCATCAGCATAGAGATAACCGCCCAACGTGTTGGTGGACCATACTTGTCCGGCCATTTATGCCTCCTATTTCTTAGGCGTTGCTAATAAACGACTTGCCCCCTCTCTTCACGCATTTGCCTAATTATCTCCGATTGTGTTGGAGATTTAGGCGCTCCACGTGCTGGGGTAGCCGCGCTCACTTTTCGCGGTTGTTTTGCAGACCCAGCCTTACGATTTTGCTTTTCAGCTAAACCGTCAGTAGCATTTTCTGAACGTCCAGATAACCATTCGCGAGTCTTTTTCCCACCATCCATAAGCAAATCACGGTACGAAGTAACACCGTAGCCTTGTTGTTTAGCTTCACGATATGCACGCCACCAATCATTTAGATTTCCGTGTGACCGCGCCGAATCGTTAAGCAGTTGCTCCGTATAACCAAGCCTCATTAATTCTTCTTTAAGGTTTTGGTTAACAAAGTTTACCGCTATAGATTGAAGGTTTACGTCCTCTTTAATTTCTGGATACTCATTTAACGCATCATTTAGTGCGGCTTGATGTTCTGTTTGCTCTTTTACAATTTCAGCAGTCATACGCGCTACTTGGGTTGGGTCTACTTGCTGACCGCCCCCACGATTTTGTAAAAGTGACTTAACCGTGTCTCTTACTTGCGCTTCATCGCCATACATTAACGATTGCGTGTAAGCGTCAACATTTGCATCATCGGGATTGGTAGATGCTTGTTGCGGTTGCGTCTGTTGCGCTGGCTCTTGTTTTTGCTGTGCTTGCGCTAACATCTGGTTAGCTTGATTTGACAAGGCCTTTGCATCTTGAAAACGTTTATCGGCCGCCCTAGACTTTTGGGCTAATGCAATAATTTCCGCTAACGGCTTACGTTCCTCTTGTCCATCAATGATAAGAGTATGTAAGTCGCTGTCGCCCGTAGAACTAGCTTCAGTTTTAGGCTTGGGTTGTTCAGCAGTAGACCGCCCATTGTCGGGTAGGTTTTCTGACTGTTTACCGTCCTGCTCCTCTGCTTCTTCTTCGGTTTCTTGATTCAGTGCATCCAATGAGGGTAGCGCTGACTCTTCTTTTAGTTGTTGGCTTCTGCGTGCTGAAATTTCATCTTCAATATTATTTCGATGAAAGTCCTGCGCATCATACTCAGGCTTTTCTGCCTCAGTCTGTTCTGCTTCAACATTAACATCCTCATTGAGGGTAGTATCTGTTTCCTCAGACATTTCTTTTCCTTGGTTAAAATTAAAGGCTTACGCCTTACAAGTCCTCGACTTGTTCCTGATCGACAATCTCACGGTAGGCTTGCCTGCCATCGTTTACGATTTGCTCGATGTCTTGTTGCATACAACTGAACCTTTTAATTTCAGCTTGTACGTTTCGTATTTCTGAACCTTGTTGTTCTGGGCAAAGATTTACTAGTTTTTCTTTCAATTCTTCAACCCTATCAACCATGCGCCCTAAAACATATTTAAATAATGGAGTTTCAAGTTCTGCTTCTATATCTGAACCAAGACGCGCTAGTTTAAGTAACTCATCATTTTGCAACATAATTTACATAACATTAACATTGCTGGTGTTCGGCATTAAACGCGACCGCGCAAGATCAAGTTTAAAGTTTTGTTCTGCTAATGCGGCTTTGCCCTCAACATCCATTTGCGCTTTCCGCGCGTCCATCTGACCTTTCATTTGTGCTTCGGCAAATTTCATTTGTCGGTCTATGTTTTTGTCTTTTGCCTGACCCTGTAGCTGTTGAATAATTTGACCCATTTGCCCTAACTGCGCTTGCAGTTGCTGTATGCGTGGATCGTCTCCCTGACCATCTTTAAAATTTAGGAACCGCTGCCCATCTTTGTAACCAGCTTTGCCAAATATTTCTGACGCTATCGCTTCCACGCCTGACGTTTCCAACACATTAGGCCCATACAGTTGCACCAATGGTGCTACGAGCTGACCAAATGTTTGCATAGCGAGAGCAAACTTGCGACCTTGCATTAGCGGGTCTGTGCCACCAATACCTACGTTAACATTTACCGTCAATTCGCCCTGCAATAAATCATCAGTAATTTGGTTAATTCCATACTTCTGAAACAGATCTGCTTTTTCAGCCGCTAGCGCTAACACAACACTGTCAGTCTCATATGCTTGTTCTAAATGCACCATCTGACGCAATACAGGCTCAACAAATGACTCGCTAAATACACGCAAATCGTATTCCATTAGCGTGTTGCTTTGCCCTGACAACATCGCCATACCGCCCACCGTTTCGTTCATGCGACGATTTGATTGTATACTGCTATTGTTAAAGTTGCCTGCAAGTTCATCAAAATCTAAATTCAAACGATCTTGCTCACCATAAGCTTGACCATTTACTGGCGGTGGCGACATTTCCACTACATCAGTAACCGGATCATCCATGGTTATAACTTTTCCAGGTGATCGGTTCATTAACGCTGGCACAAGCGCTTTATTGCCACGCCTTACTTTCACCATTGGCGTTAAGCTAAACTTCAAAGCGTCCATGCGTAAGTTTGCTAGATCGTTAGACTCTTGCTGTAACGGCCCCAACATTTCAACACGGCTAGATGGGTAAGGTTTAAACGCTTCTATGTTTGAATAACCAACAACTATTGGTCTATTGCCGTTTTTACAATGTAAATAAACTTCTTCAACTGGCACAGGATCAGTAAGCATAGCTACCGTTGCTAGCGTGTAGTACTGAAAGTCTTGATCGCCTCGCTTTACAAAATTTTCATGCACAAACACAACTTCGTAGTCATCAATCGGTGCGTCTGTGTCACGTCTGCTTGGACCATCAAACATATTTCGTGCATCGTCTAAGTCAGCCGCATCTTCTTCTTTGCCTTGCTGTAACGTAGCATCGTCTAATTCTTTCCACGCTGGTTGCCCTGTTTTGGGGTCTGCGTCGACCATCATTTGTTTAACATCAATAGCAAACATTGGCCTGCGTATGATTAAATATGGACTGCTACCAACAGGGTCTAACCAATCAGCCGCTGGATCAAATAAAACATTTTCTGGTTCTATCGGCTCAATTACAGGCTCGTCTTTGACCACCTTCATTTTCGGTTGAACGTCTAGGTTGCCATCTTCTTTGATTATCGGCATACCATTTTCATCTTGAACAACTTGCTTGCCGTCTTCGGCTTCTGCGTAATGCCAATAAATCTTAGCGGCTGTTATTCCATAAATATCGGCCGTTTGCCTAGCGCCAACTACAAGGCGAAACCAAGGCACTGTTTTCTGCAGTCGGTAATTTAACAATTCTTGCATGATACCAGCAGACGCTAACTGATTTGGGTCGTTGTCGTTTTGTGGTGCAATATTAACTACGTCTGAAGTACTAAAAAAAGCTTGTGCGGTGATTGCCTCATTTTTACGAACATAAGACCTTATCTTTGGTCTAAAAAGACGTGAGCGGCGTTTGAACGCGTCTGAGTTATATTTAGACCCAGAGGGGTGTTCATTATTGAACAGATTTAAGTTTCGCTCCCAATCATCTCTGTGCGCGGCCTGCACATAGTCTACCGCATTGTCGTAGCAGTTGCGACTAAGTTCTAACCAATCCATTTCATCGTCGGGGGATATGCCGTCACCATTATCATCGACTGCATAATCCATAAGTTTAGAGTCCGCAGAACCGTCTGTAGTACGCATTTCAATTCCTTACCACGGGGCTTTATTTGCTTCTTCGGCATATGCCGCAATGTCTACATTTCCACGTCTTAGATTATGACGCTCTAAAATTTCACCACCAGCCCTCATTATTGCATTTTCAAATGTTATGCTGGGATCGCTTAAATTAATTACATAGCCCATATCTGCGCTTAACGCAGGGTTTCTGACTATCGCTATTCCGTCACGTACCGCAACTTGCCATCGGTATCCTTTGTAATGACTGTCGAGTTGTGCGGCCGCGCGCGAAGCCATATTTATTTCTGTCGGGGTTGGTATTCCAGCTACATCACGATAGATCGTGACGTTCTCACTTCCATCCATATTTTTGTCCTGCGCGAGGTTCGCCTTGCACAAAGTATCGGCCAGACTGATCACCGTCATATGTATCTGATGGCTTGCCGAACTTATACACCCACGGATAATACGCTTTTTCGTAAAAGTCTCGATCGTCTTCTAGCACGATTGACTTCCATGAAAATGTTGTACTCATTTTTTCTTTTTGCCTTTTTTCTTTTTATGGTATGGCATTTAACTATCCTCAAAATATTCGGGTTCATAAAAATGATCCTCCGCGTGGCGGTGATCAGGAGATGCAAACGTAAGTAAAAATGCGTCTGCTAAGTCTGGTGAGCCGCCCAACCGCTGCTTTGTTTTATCTTTGGGTTCGACTTGTATCTTGCCGCTTGCTGTCATTGCATAACGTGGGGCGGTTAACTCACCAATAAGGTCTGGATCGTCTATCATTTTGCAGTCTAAAGCTTCTAGCCATTCGCGACCACGAAACCAAAGTTCGTCTCTAAGCCTCATAAATCGCGCCCTGACGCTTGGGCTTTCTGCTACATTTATTCCGATAGCTGGCAAGTCTTCGTCTTGTAGTATGTCAACTACGCCCGACCCAATGCCGATGCTATCAATTAATATTTTCGCTGGTCTTTGTGATGTAGGTGTCTGCAAGTATTCATCTATCACCAATCCAGCTACCTGCGTAACGCTTTTATTCCTCCAACTTTTTACTGGCTCTAACATAACATTTCTCTGACGTTTAGCTAGTGCTGTTGCATCATCACCAAACCTCGCTACATCTAATCCCCATGTTGGGAAACCTTCTAATGGCTCTACATCTCTGCGTATTGCTGACTCGCACAATGCTAGTGATATAATCGCATCGTCAGACTGTTCGGGAAAATCGCCCAAAACACGCACAGCAAATATAGCAGAGTCAGTGCCGTATTTGCTTGCCATCTCTTCAATAAATTTAGGATCAACGCGAGTGCTGTCAGCACAGCTTATACGTTTTGTCCACCAATTTGCTCGTTGAGAATGAAACGCATCAAAAAAATAACCATCGGTTCTTGTTGGGTTGCCAACCATTAGCGTCTTAGCGCCTTTGGTTGACATAGCACCTTGACCAACTTCGAAAATTACTTCGTCTACACCTGATGCTTCGTCAATAATAAACAACATATTTTCAGAATGAAAACCTTGGAAAGCTTCTGGTTTCTCTGGGCGACTCACGCGGGGAACAGAGAAAGCAAGATCAGGCTTTTCTTTCAAATAAAATCTTGTAGCTGTAAGTTCAAATAAGTCTTGTAGAAAGTCGGGCATCTTTCTGTGCCACGTTGCTAACTCTGACCATAAAATATCTTGTAGCTGGTGCGATGTAGGCGCAGTTACAGCGACCTTGCTGGGACATTTCGTATACATCCACCATAATATTGTCCAAGCCGCAAACGCTGATTTACCTACACCATGACCTGACCTACAAGCTATGCGGTCTTCAGTGCATAGTGCTGTCAGTGCCTCCGCTTGCCACTTCTCCGGAGTTACGTTTAGAGCCTGTTGTACGAATTGCGTTGGATTGGTTCTCCACTGCGTCCCCAGTTGCTCCCAATGTTCCTGTAATCCAGTCGTAGATTGAACTGTTAACATTCGCCTCTATTTCGTGATA
>CEQT01006874.1_pt1 | contig 10918 bp, 11 predicted proteins | sample 530951 | NCBI WGS metagenome assembly CEQT01 (sample SAMEA2621132, study PRJEB7988) | marine metagenome | biome: marine biome (ENVO:00000447); feature: surface water layer (ENVO:00002042); material: "saline water (ENVO:00002010), including plankton (ENVO:xxxxxxxx)" | depth 5 m
TCAGTATATGTCACATGATTAAACGGATAAGATGGCTCACCTAATGTACCTGTGCTTGCTGGTTGATTTATTTTTTTATCAGGATTTGATGTTTCTATATTTGAATGTAATGCTACTCTATAATCTTCTAACTCTTGATTAATTCTATGGGTTCTTAAAATTACGCTAGTAAAAGGATTTTTTGTATCTGTAAAATTATATTTTGATTTATGTTTTGCTGATGCTAAAATATTAGTTGTAGGCAAACTATATTCTAATAAACCTTCTTTACTAAATTGAGTTCTATTTTCATTAGGATGTGACGAATAATTTATTATTGATGCAAGTGTAATTTCTTCTTCATTTACTGCATCAACTATTCTTGGTTCGCTATAGGGATCTGTATATTGATTTGTATTAATACCTTTGCGTTTTCCTTTGACTACAATTTCTGCTTTTTGTGCTATGTCATCTCGTGATGCAACAAGATATGCTTTGTGTTTTGCCCAAGAACTTACACCATGTAATTCATGAAGTTTTGTACCATCTTCTATATTGTCTGTAAATATTTTAAAATGATTTATTATCTTACTTTTGTTAATACTATTTGCACGTTCAATAAACAATGGAGGGCACGGATCATGTTCTCTTTGTTCAGGTGTTCTAGGATCAAAAAAACCTTTTTCACTATTTGCAAGTCTTTCAGGAATGCCCCCTAATGTGCCAAGTACGACTGGTTCTTGGCCCTCTACACCATCTCTAAAAAATCCAAATACGTGTGTTCCAGGAACCATTCCAGTTGGTGATCTACCTATACCAGACATTGAAGCAGATGTTATAGGGTTTATTACATCTGCCCATGGCAAATCATCGGTTGGTATTCCAGATCCAGATGTTTTATCATCTGTATGCCATCCAATACATCTTACTCTAACACGACCAAGATATAATGGATCATGACGATCTTCGACAACACCATAAAACCAAACAAAACCATTCTTACCCATGAATGATTGAGTATCAAATTCTTTGAATGCTTGTGCAAAATTTTCCATTAGGCGCTAAGTCTCTGTTTAATTCTTCTACCGACACCAAACTTCTCAGTTTCTTTTGGGTCTCTTGTTGCTTTTGTGGGTTCTTTAACTATAATACCCTCTTTATCTCTGAAAAGGTCTATGAGTTTTCTGTTTCTAGGTATGTTACTTTTCACCCATGTCATCACCTTTTCAAGTGCTTTCTCGGAAGTATCTATACGCTGACCCTCTCGCTTGAGCCTAAAATACTCAAAGTCTTGTACATTTTGTATCTTTTTATCTGCAAAGTCGCTACTCTTAAACATGACTGTGTTATTTCTATTGTTCAATACAATATTCACTTGTCCATCTACACCTTTTGGTAAATTACCTTTAATTACATTGTACATAGATGTGGCGGCACCTGTGTGTGTTGCAATCATAATATCATCAGGCACTACTCTATCTCGTTCTTTGTTTTGCTTGACTGCAATATGATAGTTTGTGAGTACCCACGTTATATGAATATCTCTAGGTTGATACCCTGCTCTTAATAACATAGGCATTGCTTCATCGATCTCATCAGTATCTTTGAATGTTATGTCAAACATGATGTTAGGTAATCTGTCAGGTCGTACATCTCTCAAAATCAATTGAAGACTTCTGCCTTTGATACCCATCTTTTTAACTGCCATGTGTAACTTGAAAACATCGTCAGGATTTCTTAAATTTAATCCTTTAAGTTCAGAATATCTTTTCATCTCTGATGACAATCTGATAAATGCTTTTTTCCATTCATCAACGTCACGAACTTTGAAGAGATCTTTTTGCATAAATTTCTCTGAAGCAAATCCTTTACCAGATCCTGCACCTCCTGCAAGAAAAACAATCTGTCCATATTTTTTGCCGCCTCCATAGACAATGAGTTTTTCTTCTAACGGTACTGCGGTCTTGAATTGTGTGTAGTTTAACATTTTACTCCTTAAGGTTCTTCACCTGCTTCATCTTCATCATATGTGTTTTCATCTGCTACAAGAGCATTTAAAAAAGATTGATCTGCTCCTGCATCTAGCAATTCTTGTTGAGACACACCAAAAGCATCCTCAAAATATTTTAATTGTTCTGTTAGGTTATCTTTGACTAATTTCATATCCATATAATATGAATCTCCAATAAATTTATGACTTAAATCAGTTACTATATAATTACCTGCATAATATCGATGTTTCTCTCCCTCAAAATGTCCTGATGGTAAATCAATAAAGACTAAATCTCCAATTGTTCTTGTTTGATTTCCTGGCACTCTTATAGAAAGAACAATATTTTTCATCTGTCTATTTCGAGACATGTTTGGAAGCAACCATCTTTCAGTATTTAAATCATAATTGGTTTCACGTCCCATAATATTGGATAATAATTTAACTTGAGATCTAGAATCTCTTTCAAAATTAGTTGTCATAAATTTATAACTTGATTCTGCACTGCCATAAGCAAAGTGTTTTTTTGTTATAAATGGGTTTGATTGACCATATACATGTGTAAATTGATTAAAGTTTTTTAAATAATCATAGTCATAAAATTTTTGACGTACTCCAGATTTTCTTGTTTTCTTTTCAGATCCTGCTATACTCTCGCTTGCACCTTCGTTATCTAACGCTCCTACTCTCATCGTTACTGGGTCATATGTTAATAATCTAGAGTTGTACATACCACCGACTAAATTTGCAACGACATTGAAAGTAGATTCAAATTTAAAAGATGTAATTATATTTTCTTCTGATGACAAATCAAAATCTGCACCTTCCGCCAATGCATTAGCAGGAAATAAAACATATCTATCAACAACAGGATCTTGTTCAAATTTCAATTGTTGCGATTGTTTAAATTTTTCTAATGTTGATGCAGTTTCAAGTTGTTCAAGATCTTTAACACTTGTTTTAGGTTGTAATAGACTTTCTAAACTTTTAAAATTGAAACCATCTTTATTCTCATAAAACATAAATTTTGCACCAATATTAGACCCTCTACCTGCTACAGATTTTTTAGCCACAAGATTTATACATTCAAAAGGTCTAAACATACCCATAACCATGTGCATTGGAAATAATGATGAATCTACATTTGTTTCATCAAGTCCATGAATTGGTTTTTGAAATGTTACGTTTTTTTGTATGTAATCATAATAGATGTCACTTACAATCTCATGACCAAATTTTCTATATGATCTTGAAACTTTATATTTTAAATTAGCAATATATTCTTCAGATACGAAAAAAAGTACATATGCCTGTTTTTTACTTTCATCAATCAACTTAGGTGACATATTATACACTACAAAATTTTTATTTTGTATGGAAACGTTGTTTAGATTTTTCGATCCAAATTTGATATTGATTCTCTCTTGACCTATGATCGGAATTCTTTCTTCAAAACCTCCAATATCTAAAATTGTAATATCACCATGTATCACATTATCATTGAGAGATTCATGTATTGAAAAATCTACAACAATACTAGGATCTAATTCAATTTGTTGATCTCTATAATTTGTTAATACAACACTACGTTTTGCTTCAGCAGTTTGTTGATTAGATGGTATCGATTCAGCCATATAATGTTCTTGATTCTTCTAAAATTTGTTGAGCATAAACATCTTCAATAAGAATAATATTTCTTTTAGATTCATTTTCTAAGATTTCGTAATCAAAATTACTTATACTTTTTCTACTTGTAGAGTTTAAATTATCATAAGTTGTTTTATCAACATGAACTGTTTTTTCTAAAATTCGTTCTGTACTAGCGGTAGCAGAAACTTCTGTTCTAAGAATTTGTTCATAATGATGCACGGTATTTTGTGCTGACTGAACACTACCGTATTTTTCTATAATAAATTTTTCAAATTGTTTTCCAAAAAAAGGCCAATCATAATAAACATCAAAAATATCGTTTGCATATAAAATTAACCACATGAAATCAACAGAACCATAATACAAATGTGATAGCGTATCTGGTCTTTCACCCTCTTGAACTTGATATGGATAATACGATAAAACATTAGATAATACTCTTTCACGTATGAAATTTCTTCTAAAAATATCTATTGCCAAATATTCTGTAGATGGTTTCTTTTTGTCTAAATCGTATGTAATCAATGGTAAATTTGTGAAATACTCTGACATACTATCCCTCTAATTTTTGTGCTATGTTTCTAGACATTGCAAAATTTTCTTTAAATGTTATATCCATTTTCACATGTTGAGGAGCACCATTCTTAAAAAATACTTGTTGTCCTCCTTCACCATAAGTTATTTTTAGATTTAAAATTGATGATTGACCTATCTGATGTATAAACTGATTTTTTGTTCCGTTAGTTTTGTAAAACTTTATTGTATAAACATGTGGATAATTAAAAAACGCTGACTTCAATAAATTTGTTTGTGCCTCTGTTGCTGGTTTTGTTTTTATATAGGATACAGTAGTGCTTAGACCACTTGAAAACTCATAGGCTCCAGTTTTAAGTTCTTCGATTTGATATTTTTCTACATTTTTTTTATTTTCCATATTTGGTTTGTGATAATCAGGCAACATACCTGCTTTTAATTTAGTAATGATACGTAGTATATTTTGTGATTCTGTCTCATTTCTAGGATAAAAATCAAAGGCGAATGCATGTTGTCTTCTTTCTTTTACACCAGCAAACACAAGTGTAGAGTATGGGTTCCCTGTTTTTCTCATTGAAAGTGATGCTACTGATGCAGTTTTATCTTTTGACATTAACAAACTACCAACCGCTTCGCCAATGTTAAATGCCATTCTAGTGTTTAAATCTTGATTGATGTAACGATTGACATTAGGTGATAATTCGTCTCCAACGGTTGTTGCGATGTTACCATAAAAATTCATTGATTGTGAAAGTGGATTATCATTTCCTGAAACTATACCAGGTAATTGTGCTTGTAGTCTTGTTAAGATATCTGAAGATTCTGAATTCAATAGAGCACCAAAAAAACCAAAATCGACTTTTTCATGACTTGCATTATATTGTGTTTTTAATGATCCTTTTGGAAGATATAATGCAAATGCATTTTTTGATTCAAATTTAGATACAGATGTAGTTTGTTCTGTAAATTCAGTTAATGCATCTCTGTTTTTTGAATTTGTGTTTTTAAATTCATATTCTGTTATGACCATAAAATGTTGTACTTCTTCTGTTGCAACATTTTCAGGAAATTTTTCTATAGTATTTACACCAATGCTTTGTTTTATATTATTCAATTTTTCAGATGGAGTCATTAGAACTTCTCCACAATATTGTATCTATTGTTATCTTGTCTTACGTTTTCTCTTGTGTAAATTTTTGACTCCGTAAATGTTAAATTTAATATTGTCGATACAGGAGCAGAATTTTTATGAAAAGCAGGTGCTCCCTCTGTTTCGTAATCAACTGAAAAACTTGTGATGGCGGCATCATTAATACTTGGCAAATGTCTTGTTCCTATTAATTCATCACCTGCTAATCTAAGATCACCTTTTGAAGTGAAAAAGTCAATATAAAATCTAAAAGGTAAAAGTTGTAATCCTGTTTTTTGTTCATACAAAAATTCACCATCTTCATCATATTGAGCCTCAACCTCATCTTCAGGTAGCATTGAATTTCTTAGAAATTTGATAATATTTGTCAGTTGTTCAGAATCTTCTTTTTTCAATGGAGTAAGTCTAAATGAAAAATTAAAAGTTTTAAAACCAAGACTTTTAAATACACCTGTAATATAAGGGTTTATTGCTTTATTTGTAGCAGAGGTCACTATCTGACCGGCAGTTGCCTTCGCATCACCTGTGCTTATTCCTGGTATCATTTCAATTGATTTCTTTGCAACGACTTGTCCTAAAAGACCACTATTAAAAGAACCTAAACCATTCAATAAAGACTTTTTAAGATTTTCAATACTAAGTTCTGTTGCTATACTTGAACCAACACCTACCGCAGTAGCACCTAGTGGCCCTAAATTTGCATCTGCATATTCAACTTTATAGTCATCAACAATATCTAATGGCATTGGTAAAGCAATTGTTCCTCGCATTTCTTGCTTACCGCCTGGTAGTATTTCCTTTGCAATTATGTAAGTAAAATGTTTTTCTTCGTCCGATCCTAAAGTTGTAGGAAAAGTGAAATCATTAACTCTAGCATTACTTTTAATAGCACGAACTTTTTCGACTGGGTTTGACATTTTTCTCCTAATATACATAATATTTAGCATGTCTTACAAAGGTCGGTATAAAGTTAAAAATCTTGATAAGTATAAAGGTGATCCTACAAGTGTGACATATCGTTCATTATGGGAACGTAAGTTTATGTTATACTGTGATGATAATCCTAGTGTTTTAAAATGGTCAAGTGAAGAAATCGTAATTCCATATCGATCACCTATTGACAAAAAAGTTCATAGATATTTTCCTGACTTTTGGATTCAAATACGAAATTCTCAAGGTATCAAAGAAGGTATTCTAATTGAAGTAAAACCTAAAGCACAAACAAATCCACCTAAAAAGAAATCAAGAGTAACAAAGAGATATTTGCGTGAAGTTTATACATACGGTATTAATGAAGCCAAATGGAAGGCGGCAACTGAATATTGTAAAGATAGGGGTTGGAAGTTTCAGATTTTGACAGAAGAACACATCTTTGGCAATAAATAATAGTATGGCTGAAAGAGAAAAATCATTTCTTGAAAAACTCAAGGATGCATTAAATAAAAGTCAAGGCAATGTTAAAACAAGAAACGCAAGAGATTGGTTTCAAAGAAAAGCCAGGGCATTAAAATCGGAATTAAGAAGCAAATTTACGAAAGTAGATACTGCTGATGAATTCTATCAAAAATCTAAAAAGATAGGCAAACGTAATATTGGACCTGGTTCAATGTTTGCATATTTTTATGATCCCAAATATAAGAAAGAATTAAAATACTATGATAGATTTCCTCTTGTTCTTGTATTTGATTTTAAGCCAAATGGTTTCATTGGGTGTAATATGCACTATCTACCTCCTCTCTTGAGAGCAAAGTTAATGGATGAGATCGATAAAGCACGAGGTATTAATTGGAAAGCATTGTCAAGAATTAAAGAAGTAAAACCAACAGTCAAAAGATATTTGTACAAACACATAAGTTCTAAGGTCGTTGAAATTGCAGATGACGAAAGAGAAATAGCATTGTTTCTACCTACAGAACGTTTTAAAAAAGAAAGCAAACTCGTAGTTTGGGGACATAGTAGGAGCATGATCAAATGATAGACATAGGAGAAATAACAGATTTAACAAGGTTTCATCCTGCACCAACAAATAGATATGTTGCAACAGTGACAGGTCCAAGAAAAAGAACACCTTTGATTCCAGGTTTAGACACGAAAACATTAGCAATAAGATGCGAATCCGCTGAATTACCTGGCAAATCAGTCCCTACAAGTGATGCAAGATTGTATGGTCCAATAAGAAAAATACCCTATAACTTAGCATTTATTGACTCTACATTTACATTTGCTTGCTCAAACGATGAGATGATCGAAAAAAGATTTTTCGATAAATGGGTAGAATACATGATAGACAATGACACATTTGATGTTGAATACTATGATAGTTTAGTGGGTCAAATAAATTTAAAAGTTTTAAATGAACAAAATTCAGTTTTGTATGAAGTTGATTATATAGATGCCTTTCCAATAAACGTGGGTGCAATTAGTTTAGGCTATGCACAAAATGGAGAATATGCAAAAGTAAGCGTAACATTTTCATATAGAAAATGGACTAGAAAAGTATCAACAATAGAATCAGCAGGAGGTTTTAGAGATATTTCTGATTTTGAATCAGAAATAATACTACCGTGACACAGGCTAACTAGGAGATATTATGGCATTACCGGTGCTTAATGCACCAACACATGAATTGACTCTTACATCTAATGGTGAAACGATAAAGTTTCGACCTTTTTTGGTGAAAGAGGAAAAACTTTTGTTGATGGCATTAGAAAGCAATGATGATGACGAAATGATGAGAGCAATGAAGCAACTCATCAAGAATTGTGTTTTGAGTGATATTGATATTGAAAAAATACCTCTTTTCGATGTTCAATATATTTTTCTACAAATTCGTTGTCAATCTGTAGGAGAAGAAATAACATTAAGATTTAAACATCCTGATGACAAAAATAGTAAAGGTGAAAAATGCGAACACATTCAAGATGTTAAAATAAATCTAAAAGAAATAAAACCAGAAGCCAGAGAAGGACATACAACAAAAATAGATTTATCACCTGATATAGGTGTTGTTATGTCATATCCAAATATAGATATGATGAAATCTTTTTCTGCTTCCGAGGGCAATACGGAAGTTGCACTTGAACTTATATTTGATATAATTATTCAAAATATTGAAATGATTTACCAAGGTGATGAAGTTTTTTATACTGAAAATCATTCTAAAGATGAGATGAGAGATTTTTTGAATAGTCTAAATTCAATGCAGTTTAATCACATAAGAGAGTTTTTTCAAACAATGCCTTATCTTAGACATGAATTTGAATACACATGTGATAAATGTGGTTGCAAAGAAAATATAAACCTTACTGGAGTAGAAGATTTTTTCGCATAAGCCTGTGTCACGAAAATCTTCAAAATCATTATGTCACTAATTTTAATTTGATGCAACATCATAAGTATAGTTTGACTGAATTAGATAATATGATACCATTTGAAAGAGAAATTTATGTAACGTTATTGATACAACATATTAAAGAAGAAAACGAAAGGTTGAGAGACCAGCAAAATCAGAGATAACATGGCAAGAAAAACCTTAGGAAAAATGGAATTTGAATCATTAGTCAAGTCCCTTCAAGAACAAAACAAAGGTCACATTGCGGCTCAGCAAGAGACAACAAAAAGTATTAGAAATCTGCAAGCATATTTTATTAAACAAGATAGAGCAGATATGAGAAGAAGACTTGAACAAGGTCTTGAAGAAAAACGTGAGGCACAAAAAGTTGTAGGTGGCAGTTCAAAAGGTAAAGGGTTGAGCAAAATTCCTACAAAAGGCCTTCTTGGTAGATTTATGGATTTTATTTTAACTGGTGCTTTAGGAACTGCAGGCAAAGGAATTTTTAGATCAATGTGGAGTGGAGTAAAATTTGGTGGTGGTTTCTTCAAAGGTCTTGCTGGTTTGATGGGTGGTCTCATTCTCGCACCAACAATATGGGAATCAATCACAAAAGGTTTTGAAAGTTACGAAAAAGATAAAGACATAGCGAATGCAATAGACACATCTATTTCTACATTTTTTGATAAGGCAGGGTTTTTTGGTGCAGTTGGTGCTGGTGCTTTAAGTTTTGGCTTGTTTGGAGGTCCAAGAGGTGCTATTGCTGGAGCGTTAGTTTTTGGGTCTTTATCAGCAGTTAAATCTGCTTTAGGAGAAGATACTACACTTGGTGATTTTTTCACTGGCAATGCTGGTAAGTTTGAATCTGCTCTTAGTGGTGCCGCTTTAGGAGCCGTTGCAGGATTTACACAAGGTGCTAAATTTGGTTTGAAAGGTGCGGTAGCAGGTTTATTAATTGGTGCAGGTCTTGGAGCGATAGGAGGTTTGCTTGTATCAAAAGATACAAACATAAATGCATTTTCAATAATGACATCTGTGTTAGGAGGTTTTGCAGGCGGTATGCTAGGATTAAAAGCAGGTGCTATGTTAGGTGCAGTTGGAGGTCCTGTTGGAATGATAGCAGGTGCATTATTAGGTGCCGCCATTGGTTTAGCACTAGGATCATTAGCGACTGAAGAATCTAATGCAGAAAAGGCAATAAAAAGCATGGCAAAAAAAGGTGCCAGAATAAAAGAACTTTCAGCAAAAACATCATTATCTAAAGATGAACGAGCAGAATTAGCACAATTAAACAAAGATGTAAATCAAGATATTAAAGACACAGGTCTTACTCAAGATAATGTAATGAAAGCCGCAAGTGCATATTCCGATGGAGATTTTGAAAAAATGGGAACCGTTGTAGAAATGGTTGCTGGAAGAGAACTGCCTGAACAATTAAAACGATTAGGTGAAATATTAGGTATTCGATTAACAAAATTAAGTGATTATTTTGAATTTGGTAATGAAGGATTTAATCTTTTACTCAAGAAAGATTTGAAAACAAAAAATCCATTAGGTGAAGAAGTGACATATCCTAAAGGATCAGTCCTTGATGTTGTTGTTGGCCAACAAGGCGGTCAGTATATGAATGTTTCAGATCCTATTGAAAGAAATATTCAAAATCGTTTTGTAACATTACCTGCAGAACATCCTATTAGAAAAGAAATGCAAGAAATGTCAGATCGAGGTGATGGTGATTTCTTTAAAGTTCATAACAAATATCTTGATGAATTAGCATCTTTTAGAAGAGGGTTTGGAGCATTTACTAGACCACAATTAATTCAAGTAGGTGATCAACCAACAAGTCAGGGTCAAGAATTAGTATTTACAGAAAAAAAATTCAATCAAATTATCAGTGATATTATTGATAATAACAGATTGAAACAGGAAAGAGATGCTATGATGGCAATGATACCTGCGATGACATCACAAGGGGGTGGAGGAACATCTATGCCAGTCATCAATAACTCATACTCATATCAAAACACGGAAAACACCGTGAGAGAAATGCCTACCACCAGTTCTCTAAACATGATGACGGCACTGGCATAGATGTTTTTATAGATTACTCGTTGGCTAGTTTAGCAAAATACGACATCTCTTCATCTTCTTCACCAGTAGTTTCACCAGTATAATCTTCAGCCGTAGTTGGCTTCTCAGTTGGTGTTGTAGATGGCTCAGCAGTTTTATACATCTGGGTCACCTTTGGCGAATCAAGACCAAGAACAGTATTCAATCGTTCTTG
>CEQT01047566.1_pt1 | contig 10900 bp, 9 predicted proteins | sample 530951 | NCBI WGS metagenome assembly CEQT01 (sample SAMEA2621132, study PRJEB7988) | marine metagenome | biome: marine biome (ENVO:00000447); feature: surface water layer (ENVO:00002042); material: "saline water (ENVO:00002010), including plankton (ENVO:xxxxxxxx)" | depth 5 m
AATTGTTTATCAATTTTTCCTAAACGTTTAAGAGCTGAGACAATTTCCTTTCCTGAATAATTTTTAGCAAATTGAGGTAATTGCCTTACAATGCTCGGCGATAATAAAGTAAAACTCTTTTTTACCTGATTTGTTCCACGAAATATTTTTAGGTAAAGCATCTCTTGATAAAATTCATTCATTGGCTTCAAAAGTTCAAGCATTGATGAATTCTTGGATACCAGTGATCTTCCTAGCTTGATTGATAAAAATGTTTCTCTCATTCCTAGGCTATTGAAAAGTTGATATTTTTTGTAACCTCTCGATGAGCTAAGAAATTCACTCACATTGTTAGCGGTAATTTCATTATCAGTGCCTAGATTTAAGCATAGTTTGTCAATCTCATTTTTAAGGTTAAAAAGCGAGTCTCCGTATGCCTCTATAATTTTTTTTGTTATTTCTTGCGAAACGCTTGTTACGCCATTCTCATCCAAAAATAATCTGACCCATTTATTCATTTCATTTTCAAAAGGGGTTGAAACTGAAATCACACCAAGGCTAGAACTCAAGGACTTAAGAAATTTGTTTTTTAAACTGAAATCTTCATGAATGATTACAAGGTAATGCGACAGGTTGGGCTTTAAACAATAGTCCAAAAGCTCATCTCTAGTTTTTCCACGTAATGAATTTGGATTTCTAAGGATAAATATTTTTTTTGAAGAAAATAAATCCGCCTCGTTCAGCTTATTTATCACATCTTTTGAGCCAATGTCATCAACCAGAAGAATGTTTTTATTAACAGCTTCTTCAACAAAAATGTGACTCTCTAGCTTTTTAATAAAGAAATCCTGCAAAAACTGATCATTACCTATTAAAAGATAGACAGGTCTGATATTTCTGTTTGAAAAAGAAAAAATCGCTTCATTTAAATTCATATTTTTTGCGGTGGGTTTAGCCATATTAAAACATTGAAAAAGAGATTACACCCATAATGATACAGTAAAATCCAAAATAATAAAGTTTTCCTCTTTCAAGCAATTTGATTAGCAATCTAAGGGCTAAATATCCGGACAAAAAAGATATGAGAACAATCGTAATTAACTGAGGCGTCATTGATTCCCTAATGACAGGATCTAAATCTAAAAAAGTTATAATTGTAGCTCCCAAGATGGCGGGAATAGCTAAAAGAAAAGAAAACTGAGCAGCATCTTTCTTTGGTATACCAAGAATTAATGCTGTTGTAATTGTCATTCCTGACCTAGAAACCCCAGGGATAATTGCTAAAGCTTGTGCAATTCCAATTAGAATTGCTTTTTTTGCGTCCAATGGTGAATGAATTTTATTTGATAAGAATGTTAAGAAAAGAAAAAGTCCAGTAAACACTAAAGCTAGTGCAACATGTTTTTGGGATTCAAAAATGGCTAAAATGAAAGATTTGAAATACAAAACAAATAATATTGATGGAAGAGTTGCAAGCAAAAGGATTGCAAAATATTTTTGAGTTTTCTTAGATCTAAGTGTGCTTATGATATGAATAATTTCACTTCTATAAACAATAAGAACACTGAATAAGGTACCTATGTGTGCAGCAACTTCAATTAAATTACCTGAAACGTTTATATTTAATAAAAATTGTACAATTACAAGGTGCCCTGAGCTACTTATGGGCAAAAACTCGGTGAGACCTTGTAAAGTACCAATGATTAAAGCATCAAAATAGCTCAAGAGCCTTTCCATCCCATGACTGCAAGCATTCTTCCTGCTGTCTCACCCTGCCTTCTATACGAAAAAAAACTGCTTCTATTGCAAAATGTGCAATGAGCATCGTTTAAAATTTTTCTCTTTTTTAAACCAAGTGATAATAAGTCAGAAATTATTATGCTTTTTAAGTCACAGCTATATTTCTTTCTACTCTTCCTTGACAGAAACTTAGGGTCAAAAAGATGTATTATGTTTTTTTCTATCTCAAAACAACAATGACCAATTGCTGGACCTAAAACTGCTTGAATATTTTCATTTTTACTTCCACTCATTTGAAATAAATCAATTGCATTTTTTACGATACTATTTACCGAACCTCTCCAGCCCGAGTGAACAAGTCCATAAAGCTTTGTCAAGGGGTCAAAAAGAAAAATTGGAACGCAATCAGCAACCACTATTCCTAAGTTATAACTTTTTGATTCACTTACTAATCCATCAGTATCATTATATTTGAGTGACTTTTTGGCAAATTGAACATTTGAGGAGTGGGTTTGAGATGGGAATCTAAAATTTTCATATTTTAAATTGATGTCCTCAATAAAGTTTTTCTTGTTAGTATCTGATTTATAATTTCGATCGTTCGTGGAAAAAAGTGCTACCAAAGCTTTTTCATTAAAAAATTCAGAATAATCAATCATCTTAAAATGAGTTATGGATTTGTTTTTTGGACAACCATAAGCGTATCCATAGCAAGAACTCCAGCTTTTTGAAAGCTATTACCATTAAAGTTAATTAATTGAAAAGCTGAATTAATTTTATTGTTGCTTTCTAAAGGATAATAATTAAAACCTTTTCCTTCATACATTTCAATTTCTTGCAGTGAGTTTTTAAAACTGCTTCTAGACATATCATTTAAACTCAAACTAGTTAAAAACTCTGAGGTGAGATTTCCTAATTGATATTGATAGTAATTTTCAAAGCTAATTTCAAATGTATCAATGTCAGTAATATATAAATTAGATATTATCGACATTCCCCTAAGATGAGGGCCTATATTTTCTTTGGTTAAAATTTCAAGTTGCTGCCAGCTTGCGTTGCCAACAATTTTTGTTTCAAAATTATACATGGGTATTTGAGGACCAATGTATTCTAGATCTTGGTGATTTATAGGTAAATAGATAGCTTGAATAGTTTTTAAAACAACTTTAGATGAATCGTTTGAACTCATTCTTTTTTTATCAGGCTTTGGCAAATCAAAAAAATCATCAGCTGACACATCAAACAATGCATCAAGACTGTCAAGGTCCATTCCCAAAGCTACATCAAAAGTTTTTTTCTTTTCCTCCAATTCAAATGCTACTTTTCGGAGATATTTAAATTGTCTTCTCAAATTTTTTGGCTCGCCAGTATACCATTCTGTAGCTACAACGTTACCACCTAGCCTATTAACCTCATTAATAAATGCATCAATTTGTATCTCGGTTTTTTTATTAGCGGGAGCAACTACAGCGATACTATCAAGCCCAAGATGCTTAACGATATATTGGGCTGCAATTCTTCCCTCAACTGTATAACTTGAACTTAAAAGGAATGCATTTTGATTTATTTTTTTAACCTCAGTTTCATGTCTATTTGTTAATAAAACAGGTATGTCGGAATTATTTAATGAACTTAATAATGAAATAGACTCTGCATTATCAAGCGGAGAGATTATACCCATAAGCTGATCAACTGATTTTAGCTCATTTACAACTTTAATAGTTTCAATATTATCACTTTTAGTATCCTTAGCTAAAATCGAAAGTCTTTGATTATTAAATGAATTTGAATTTTGACCTTTTTCAAAACCCTTTAAAAAGTAATTACCCATATCAGAATCATCACCTGACAAAGGTACTGCTAGGCCAATTGTTAGAACTGGTGATGATGGTTTGTAAGACTCTCTAAGTAAGCTCTCCATTAAGTCTGAAAACTCATTAGAAAGCATAGAGGGGTCAATCTTTCCCAATGTTAAAGCGGCTGCATCAGGTAGACCATCCATAATTTGCGAAAACGCAATCGCTAGCAAGTGAATATTTACTGCACTGGGGTTAGATTCAAAAACCAAAAGCTCATCCAGCAAAGCTTGAGGTAATTTAATTTTAATAAGTTTTAAAAGTTTTTTATCTATTTTTATATCAAAGTCTTTATTATCATTTGACTGTTTTGCCCTCGAATACATTCGATATGCGGATTCGTAATTTGAGCTATTTACGTATAAATCACCCATACTTTCCATGATAAATGGCAGGAATGAGCTAGCTGGATAATCGGTAAAAAGTCTTTTTGCTGTAATCTTAGCAGCAGAAGATTTATTAAGTGCAACTTGAGATTTCAATAAGAGTAAAAGTGTTTTTTCATTAAAACCTTCATTGTTTAAGTCTATAATTTTAGAAGAGATTTCTTCAGCAATAGCAAATCTTCCATCATTATAGCTAGAAACTGCTTCTTTAAACTGTCTTTCTGTCCTCTGGTTTTGCAACCAATTTTGAGCTAATCCGCTACTCAAAAAACTTAATAGAAGAATTAATTTTAATCTATACATAACAAATTAAATATACACTATTCTAATCATTTTTTGATTATAAACCTCAAGCGAGGTTAAGAGATAAGATTTTAAAATAAAAATTTATTTTATTAAAAAAAATTCTTTCTAGTAGGGGGGTTGTGTCAAAATAATTGAACATACTCAAAAAGAGTTAACCTTACCTCAACAGAAACACCATCTTTTTCGATAAATTGGTAAAGTAATATTCCAATTATCAAAAATAAGGTGATTAGGCTAATTTTGGGGAAAATGTGGACTTTGATTTATTTTTGTTGGTCAATTAGGTGTTGCTAAGTTTTTTTCTTTGAAGTATTACTTCCCTCTTATCAAAACCTTGAATTTCCCAACCTTGTCCACATTTCATATCAATAAAGTCTAAAATCTTTCCCTCCTCTACTTTATCATCGCTTAATTTTATAAACATAATATTTGTTCCAACTAATATTATGTTTCCTTTTCCCCAACTACCTTGCTTGCTTACTTCTCTCATATATGCTTCCTTGTTTTATAATGAATTTAAACTTTTAATTAAAATTACAATTGTGCAAAGATCAACCCTTGCCCACCCCCATTAAAACAATAAGATTATGTATTTATCTATTCCAACTCAAAATGGTAAAAGATTAACCATTTGGTTCAGAGAGCCCTACTCTACCGTAACGCTCTTTGCTAGATTTCTAGGCTGGTCAACATCACAACCTCTTAAAACTGCAAGATGATATGCCAGTAGTTGTAAAGAAACAGATGCTAAAATAGGAAAAATTTTTGGATGAGCTGCAGGAACATCAATTAAATAATCAGATACCTTTTCTAGATCTTTAGTTCTTTTATCTGTCACCGTTATGATTACACCCTTTCTAGCTTTAACCTCCTGAATATTTGAAAAAACCTTTTCAAAAGTGCTATCATGAGGGGCTAAACACACTACGGGCATTTTTTCATCAATCAATGCTATTGGACCATGTTTCATTTCTGCAGCTGGATAACCCTCTGCGTGAATGTATGAAATCTCTTTAAGCTTAAGCGCTCCTTCTAGTGCTACAGGAAAATTTAAACCTCTACCCAAATATAAAAAATTCTCGGCTTTAACTGTTGATTTTGCAACCTCTAATATTTCACTTGATCCTTTTAGAATAGTCTTAACCTGATCTCCAACATTCATAAGCGATTGTGCAAATTTTTGACCTGTAGAGGTTGAAAGATTGTTTTTTCTACCAAAACAAAGCGATAATAAAAATAATACCGTCACTTGAGATGTAAATGCTTTTGTTGAGGCAACTCCAATTTCAGGACCAGCATGTGTGTAAATCCCGCAATCCGTCTCACGGGCAACGGATGAGCCAACTACATTACAAATACCTACAGTAAGAGCTCCATAATCTTTAGCCTTTCTAATTGCCGCTAAAGTGTCAGCTGTTTCACCAGATTGAGAAATGCCTATCACAACAGTCTTAGAATTGACAATGGGTTTTCTATATCGAAATTCTGAGGCGTACTCAACATGAACAGGTATACCTGCATATTCTTCTATTAAATATTTTCCAATTAAACCTGCATGCCATGAGGTTCCGCAAGCTGTTATGTAAATCCTGTGGGCATCCTGAATTCGATTCATCTGATGACCTATCCCGCCTAAATGCGCAGTTCCGTCGATTGGGTCTATTCTTCCTCTCATAGTATCTCTGATAGTGAAAACTTGATCATGGATCTCTTTAAGCATGAAATGAGGAAATTTACCTTTTTCAATTTCATCAATACTAAACTCAATCTCAGTAGTTTCTTTATTTACTGCTATATCATCTTTCATCGATCTAATTGAATGCCCGTCCGAATTAATTGTTACTATTTCATTTTCATCTAAAAAAATAACGTTTCTGGTATGTTCAACAATTGGGGATGCATCGCTAGCTATAAAATATTCTTTCTCTCCTACGCCAAGCACCAGAGGGCTTCCATGCCTCGCAGCAACGATCTTATCCGGCTCATCAGAGCAAAGTGCTACTATACCGTATGTTCCAACTACCTGCTTTAAAGCAGCCTCAACAGCTTGTTCGAAATTCAAACCATCAGCATAGTAGATATCTGAAATTAAATTCACCAAGGCTTCAGTATCTGTTTCACTTTTAAAATCAAATCCTTTTCTTATAAGAACTTCTTTCAGAGTTGAGTAGTTTTCAATTATACCGTTATGAATCAAAAATATTTTCCCAGTTTTATCTTGATGTGGATGAGCATTCTTGTCATTTGGCTCTCCATGGGTAGCCCATCGAGTATGCCCGATACCAATAGAGCCATTTACTGCATTCTCACTAATCTTTTTTTCAAGCTCAATAACTTTTCCAGCTTTTTTAACTGATTGGATAACAGAATCGTTCATTAGAGCAATACCAGCTGAGTCATAACCACGATACTCTAGTCTTTTAAGTCCGTTAATTAAAATTGGCACAGCATCCTTTTTACCGTAATAGCTAACTATTCCACACATAATTTTTTCATATTATTATTTAAAATTATATAATTAAAGATTGAGAAAATATGATTTGAATCACTTTTTAATTTTATTCCCACTCAATTGTACCTGGTGGCTTTGATGTAATATCGTATACTACTCTATTAACACCTTTAACATTATTTACAATTCTATTGGAAACCTTGGCTAAGGTATCCTGAGGAAATCTAAACCAGTCTGCTGTCATTCCATCGCTGCTTGTAACAGCACGAAGAGAAATTAAGTTTTCATATGTTCTTTGGTCTCCCATGACGCCAACAGTTTTAACAGGTATCAATACTGCAAAAGCCTGCCAGATTTTATCATATAAATCGTCTTCATATAAAGCATCAATAAATATTTTATCAGCCTGTTGTAAAATTTTTACTCTCTCTTTGTTTATCTCACCTATAATTCTTACTGCTAAACCAGGACCAGGAAAAGGGTGCCTAAAAACAAGCTCTTTAGGAAGACCCAATTCAACACCCACATTCCTTACTTCATCCTTAAAAAGCTCTCTTAAAGGTTCAATTAAAGAAAAACTCATTTTATCAGGTAACCCACCAACATTATGATGGCTTTTAATCGTGTGAGAAGAGTGTCCAGAGGTAACTCCACTTTCAATTACATCTGGGTAAAGGGTGCCTTGCGCTAAATATTTTACATCTCCAAAATCTTTTGAAATTCGTTCAAATGATTCAATAAACTGATTGCCAATAATTTTTCTTTTTTTTTCTGGGTCCTTTACATTTTCAAGCTTTGAGAAGAAAATGCTGGAATCATCAAAACTATGAATATTAACTCCAAGACCCTCTTTTAAAGAACGAACACATTTTTTCGATTCACCCAATCTCATCAGTCCATGATCGATTAATACCCCAATGGATTGCTTGCCAATTGCTTTGTGAATTAAAGCTGCAGCAACAGTTGAATCAACGCCTCCGCTAACTCCAATGATGAGCTTATCATTACCCACCTCATTTTTTATTTTTTTTACCTGATCACTAACGAAATTTTTAGGCGTCCATTCAGTATTACATTTTGCAATTTTAAGTAAAAAGTTTTTCAAAATCTCTGTTCCAAAATCTGTGTGATCAACCTCAGGGTGAAATTGAGTTGCAATTCTTGAATTGTCTTTATTTGAAATTGCAGCAATAACATCATTTGAGGACTTTGCAATTACTTTCCAGCCTTCTGGAACTTGAGTTACCTGATCCATATGACTCATCCAAACATTGATATTTTTCGGAATTTTTAAAAAAATTTTATTTGTGTTATCAACTGATAATTTTGATAATCCGTACTCTCCATTTTCTTTAGTCTCAACTAAGCCGCCATAATTATGGGCTAAAAGCTGTAAACCATAACAAATTCCTAATATTGGAATTGGTAAGCTAAATATTTTTGGGTCAATCTCTAGGGCTGAACTATCAAAAACACTTGATGGGCCCCCTGACAAGATAATTGCAGCTGGGTTGAGATTATTAATTTCTACAGCTGATGTGTTATGATGTAAAATTTCAGAATAAATTTTTTGCTCTCTTACTCTTCTGGCAATCAATTTGGTATATTGGGAACCAAAATCAATAATCATAATTCCATTATTTTTCATAGCTACTGATCAATTTTCCAATTATTTAATTCATCCATGAATTCGAAATCTGTTTGTACTGAGTGAATTGGTGTTATACTTACAAATCCATTTTTTACAGCAATTCTATCAGACTTATTTGTTTTGTCAGGGTCTTCTTGCTCCGCTGTAAGCCAATAATATGAAGATCCCCTAGAATTATTAAATTTCTCAAATTTATCATTAAAACTCATAGAGCCTTGCTTAGTGATTTTATAGCCCTTAATTGATGATAAAGGAATGTTTGGTATGTTCACATTCAATAAAATATGATTTGGGAGATTGTTATTTATAACAGAATTAACTAGTGTCTTTGAAACCTCTTTCGCTCCCTGATAGTTAAATTGACTGTCGCCATCAATGCTTAAAGCAATAGAATTAATCCCGCGAAATGTTCCTTCCCTGGCAGCAGAGACTGTTCCGGAATACAAAATACTTTGGCCTACATTAGAGCCTGGATTAATTCCAGAAACTAAGATATCAGGTTTAGTCTTCATAACTACACTCATAGCAAATTTCACAGAATCTGCAGGAGTCCCATTTACGGCATATCCTGAAAGACCACACGAAAGACTTATATTCTCTGATTGAAGCGGACGTGAAATAGTAATGGCATGACCTGCTCCACTGTGCTCTGATTTTGGTGCAACTACTGTAGTTTCACCAATCTCAGACATTGCTTCCCAAAGAGCTTTTATGCCTTCAGAAAAAATTCCATCATCATTAACAATGAGTATTGAGGGCGACTTCACTTTGATAAAAAATCAATTAATGTGGCCAGTTTTGTTTTCATTTCGCTTCTTGGCACAATGTGATCAACAAAACCTTTTTCAAGAAGAAACTCAGAAGTCTGAAAACCTTTTGGGAGATCTTCCCCAATAGTTTGTTTAATTACCCTGGGACCTGCAAAGCCTATCAAAGCACCAGGCTCAGCTAATATTATATCACCTAACATGCCGTAACTCGCAGTAACTCCACCAGTGGTTGGATCAGTTAAAATAGGAATGTACAACCCTCCTTCTTGGTGAAATTTTGCAAGCTTTGAGCTTGTCTTTGCCAACTGCATAAGTGATAGGGCTGACTCTTGCATTCGAGCGCCTCCTGAGGAGCAGATTAAAACAAAAGGCTTCTTTTTTTGCCTTGCCATTTCAATACATCGTGAAACTTTTTCACCAACAGCAGAGCCCATACTACCCCCAATAAATGAAAAATTCATAACTCCTAATATTACCTCATTGCTCCTAATGGTACACTCTACACAACTTATCGCATCATTTTTACCAGTTTTTTCAATAGCAATATCAAGCTGAGATGAATACTTCTTTTCTGCTTTGAATTCTAAATGATCAACAGATTTAATTTTGCTAAATATTTTGTTTAAAGATCCTTTATCAGATAATAAATCAAAATAAAAATCAGGAATCATCCGAAAATGATGACCACAATGAGAGCAAACAAAAAATGTTTTTTCAAGTTCAGGTTTATATTGAATATCAGAACATGAGGGACACTTTGTCCATAACCCACTTGGGATGTCTTTTTTAGAAACCTCTGTGGATATGTTTTTATCTTTTCTACTAAACCAAGCCATATTTATTTTGTTTTTTTAACATGAATATTGCATTTGAACCATCTGAGTAATAGCAGTCCTTACGATCAATCTCAACAAATCCTAAATCACTGTACAACTTTATGGCAGGTAAATTAGCTTCTTTCACTTCTAAAAAAACATTAGTATTGCTATTAAAATTTTCAAGGGCTTTTTGAAGAAGAAATTTACCATAACCCTGATGCTGAAAGGGGATGTCGATGGCAAAATTAACAATGTGACTTTCATTAAATATCTTTCTAATGAAAATATAGCCAATTATCGTTATTTTATTTTCAACAACATATATATTGGAATACTTTTCACCGTTTAATTCTTCGCTTATTGAATTATAACTCCAAGAGTCATTGAAAACTCTTTTTTCAATTTCGTATATCCTGTCTATGTCATCCGTGATTGCGCTTCTAAACCTCATTTAGGATCTATTTCAAATGGTGAAACATAATTTGACACAAGTGTATAAGGTTCATCAGACTTCCAAAGGTCATAATTTTTAATACTTAACTTACCTGCAACTTTTACAGAAGGATGAACAGACAATGCGGATTTTTGCTTTATTAATTTCTCACATCCATAGTGTACAATGTTTGATGTGGCTTCGATTTTACTCCATTTTTGAGCGATAACTTCATTTATCGGTTTTCTATTGGAAAATTTTTGATGAAACACTACATCTCTGTGCGAAAAGAGGTTAACTGAGAATTCATTAAAATTAATCATTGGGTCATTTGCAATTATTTCTAAAGTGGGAATTGGAATGATTGGAAGCCCAAGTGAATATGCAAGTCCTTTTGCAAAGCCAACGCCAATTCTGAGCCCAGTAAACGATCCAGGTCCGACCGATACAGCTATGGCATCTAAGCGATTTTTATCAATTTTTTGTTCGTTAAAAATATCTCTAATATA
>CEQT01012381.1_pt1 | contig 10809 bp, 14 predicted proteins | sample 530951 | NCBI WGS metagenome assembly CEQT01 (sample SAMEA2621132, study PRJEB7988) | marine metagenome | biome: marine biome (ENVO:00000447); feature: surface water layer (ENVO:00002042); material: "saline water (ENVO:00002010), including plankton (ENVO:xxxxxxxx)" | depth 5 m
GATACAGAGCTTTGACCTGTATCTAATTTTTGTATAAGAGCACCAGAACTATCTTTATCAACATGACATTTTTTAAATTCTTTTAAAAGTTTTAACGCACTATTTTCATTGGAAGTTGATGATACAGAGCTTTTATCTGAATATGAACTTGTATTACATTTCTCTAATTCTTGTATAAGAGCACCAGAACTATCTTCATGAACATCACATTCTTTTAAGTTTTTTAAAAGATTTTCTATTTCGTCACCAGCACCGCCGCTTTGAACATTTTCCAATAATGGTATATCTTTTTCTCCAGAATAACACTTTTTATGTGCTATGATTAAATAAGACATTACAATTGTATTATCATTTATAATTTCTTGCTTATTATTTAAATATAGTTTAGGTAAATATATTTCGCATGCATTATTTAAAAAGCTCGCGGCACCTTTTCTTAATATATATTTACCCTGTTTTTTTTTATAAACAGAACTATTTAATGGAAATTTATATAAATAATATCTTTTACGTATAGGTAATTTATAAACCATAGCAACGTTTGTATTTTTATTTTTATTTGTAAGAATTTGTTCATTCATTAATAATGTTATATTGTTATCATATTGGTTATTTTTAAATAAAACACATGAATTATCATGTAAAGATTTACATTTATTATTTGGATATATTTGTTTAATAAATGTTAATGTATCATGTTTATTTGTTAAATACGATTTTTTATTTTTACGATTATTTAACATTTTAAGTGTTTTAATTCTTAAATTTAATGGATTATAAATATAAGAAGTTTTATTTTTTTTATATTTTTTCTTTTTATATGCCCCCTTTTTTGTAGCATTTAAATTTTTTATTTTTATTCTGGGGTTATTTTTTAGGTTCATATAAATAATATATATATAAAAATAATATTGATATTATTTATATGTCAAGACCAACAAAAACTATGAATTCTTATAATATAGAGCATGTGGACGGGTATATTAATTTAACAAATCAACCATTAAATACATGTACCGATACTTGTGCTCTTACAATTAAATTTTATGATGATTCTACTAAATTTACAATGTCAAATAAAGGGGACAGTTTGTTATTTACTCCAATAAGTGTAAATAAATCTAATGTAATACGTTTTAATTCTACTGAATATATGTTAAAACAAATAGAAATATTTAAATCATCACTGCATACATATGACAACCTTACAGCAGATGCGGAACTTATTATGACATTTGTAACTACCAATAATCAAAGTCCACCTACTTTATTATTATCTATACCAATAACTTCAGGAATATCCACGTTAGATATATCAAAAACAGTAGAAAACTTAATAATACAGGCTAATACAAAAATACCAAATACAGATGATAAAGGTATTACTTCATATGGAGTAAATTTAAATAACTTGGTTCCTAAAAAAATACCTTATTATTATTACAAACAATCTGAAAGTAAAGGTATAGTAGCTTATTACGCTTTTGATATTAAATTATCTAACTCTACAATTGCCCTCTTTAAGAGAACAGTAGCGTATGAACACAAGATACCATTATATTCTTATGCGGCTGGAATAAGACAACTTGCACCAGTTTCTAAAAATCCAAATGGCGCAAGTGAAATAGCTAGTTCTGGAGATGAAATATATATTGATTGTAAACCAACGGGTGAAGAAGGTAAAACGGAAATTAAATTAGAAGATAAACCTGATATGATTAGCGATGAAATAAAAAGAGTTATTGCCATGTTTTTAAAATTTTTAATAGCTATTATTTTAGTTCGAATTATATGGTTTTTACCTAAATTATTAGATAGATCAGGGAAATCTGGAAAGGGTGGTAAAAAAAGTAATAATTCTATGAGCTTTAGTGATATAGAACCTAGTAAAACAAGTTATGGCGCAAAAGTTGGAGTAAAAATGGCGGAAAATTTTTTTTAAACCGTTGATCCATTATTTGGTTCTTCATCGGGTTTGTAAGATTGATTACTATTTGTGTAACTTGGAAGAGGAGCCATTTTTGAAATTACATCTTCTTCTAATGTTTTAGGCCATTTATTAAATGATTCAAATTGCATTTGTTTTTTATATTCAGATGGCTGATATTGATGAGCAATACTACCTCCATATTTAGCACGTTTGATTAATTCATATAAAGCCAGTAATCCTAAAATACCTACTATAGGATTTGTATTAAAGAATAAACAAACTACTAATAATCCTAATATAACTTGTACAACAATATTATTTACAATATTAACTAACCATTGAGGAACACTTAGATTAAAGACAATAAAGATTGCAAACAAAACAGCCAATACATTTTCTACATTTAAAAATTGAACTACCTTTTTTGACAATTTTTTAAAATTTTTTGATGGCGCCATATATTATCAAGTAATATTTTTATTTTATATAATTGAAACATTATAAAGGATTGAATGTATATTTAGTAATGATTAAAACGTATTTAGGATATAAAGGATATACGATTGTAAAAGATAATATAACCATAAAAGAGCAATTATTTATTCGTAAAGAATTAGAAGTATCGCCCAATAAAACATTAATGGGTCCCGCACCTTCCTTTCCAATATATCGTGAATCGGATACTAAATTATATGTTCCACGATATTTTGGGTTAGAACATTTTGGAGAACCAGATGAAATTAAAATTACAACAGGAAAAGACATTTCTCTATCATTTAATGGTGAGCTAAGAGAATATCAAAATAACATTGTAACTAAATATATGAATTTTATAAATAAAAATGGAGGCGGATTATTAGACGTTGAGCCCGGCAAAGGTAAAACAGTTATGGCTTTAAATATTATTTCTAAATTGAATAAAAAAACACTTATTATAGTACACAAATCGTTTCTATTAAATCAATGGATAGAACGCATAAACCAGTTTCTTCCTAATGCAAGAATTGGACGCATTCAAGGAGAAGTTATGGATATTGAAGATAAAGATATTGTAATTGGTATGATTCAATCCTTAAGTCAAAAAACATATGATACAAAAGCTTTTGAAAGTTTTGGCTTATCTGTATATGATGAGTGTCACCATTTATCAGCAGAAGTATTTTCAAATACATTGGTAAAAATAGTCACTATTCACACGTTGGGGTTATCTGGAACAATGACTCGTAAAGATGGTTTAAGTCGTGTATTTAAAATGTTTTTAGGACCTGTAATTCACAAAGAAGCTTCTGAAAAAAATATAGAAGTGTTAATAAAAGGGATTCATTATGAAACTACAGACGAAGAGTTTAATGAAGTAAAGCTCGATTTTAGAGGTAACCCAATGTATAGTTCTATGATTACAAAATTATGCACCTATAATCATCGAAGTGAATTTATTATAACAATAGTAAAGAATGAATTAAAACAGAATCCGAACCAGCAGATTATGATACTGGCACATAATAAAAATTTAATTAAATATTTACATGATTCTATTGAACATCATAATATTGCTACGGTAGGATATTACGTAGGTGGAATGAAAGAAAAAAATTTAAAGGAAAGTGAAAGTAAAAAAGTAATTATAGGAACATATGCAATGGCATCTGAAGGATTAGATATTAAAACATTAACTACTTTAATAATGGCAACACCAAAAACAGATGTATGTCAATCGGTAGGTCGTATTTTACGAACAAAGCATAGTCAGCCTATGGTGATTGATATTATTGATAGTCATACAATATTTAAAAACCAATGGAAAAAACGTCAAACATATTATAAAAAACAAAATTATAAAATTATTTTGACAAATCAAAACGATTATATTGAAAATAAATGGAAATTGATAGATAAAAAACCTAATTTCAAAAAAAAATGTTTACTTAAAATATAATGGCACCAAAAAAAAAATTAATGAATAACTTTTTAAATTCATTAAAAGAAAATAAATTTTTTGCTACACCATCACACATAATAGTATTAATTATTTATTTTATACTTATTGTATATACACTTATATATTTGAATGATTTAGAAAAATGCGAATGTTTTAATCAAAAAGAATATAAAACAAACATATTATTTTTAAAAATATTTGAAGGATTAGTATTACTTGGAATATGTGTAACCGGGTACTTTATTTTTAAATTAAAAACACAAAAAGGGGGGAGCAATAAATCTTTATTTGGAGTATTAGCAGGTATTATTTTAACCGTGTTATTTCATTTCTTTGTAGTATTAAATATATGGAGATTATATAAAAATGTAAATGATGACTGTAAATGTTCTGATAAATGGCAACAATACTTTTTATATTATCAAGGAATAAGTAGTTCATTTATATTAGCATCTAATGTAGTTGGATTTTTATTGTTGTTAATGGGGGGTTTTGTTACAACTGTTGGAGCTGTAAAAAAACTAAAATAAATAAATAATCATTGATTTATTTTCAATACACAAATCAATGATTAAATTTGTGTATGTCATTAATAAATCAATATAATAGTAAATTAATTTGGTAAATATGGATTAGATCATCCACCACGTTGAGAATTACTAAATCCTTCTATGTATGGTTCAATAATAGAATTATTATTTCCTCATCCACCACGTTGAGATTTAGATTTACGACGACGGCGTCGTGAAATGCGACGACATCTGCACTTACGACGACCACTACGACGTCTTCGTGACATTCCACGTTTCTTTGTCATACGTCGTTTTTTACGACCACCAGTGTATTCCATTTTGTTATATGCTACATATGAACCAGGATAATTGGCACGCGCGTTGAAATTAGGACTAGAATATGGAGCTGTACAACCCTTCATATATATTATGGTAATATTATTTTTTATGTAAATATAGAGATTCGCTCTTAATAATATTTTTATCATTACTTACTCTTAATGGTTTCCATTTTTTAAATTGTGATAAATATTCACAAGACATTGTTTGACATGTATTTAACATATATTTCATTTCATTTGTATCTTCAAATTCTTCTTCTGAGTCACTTTCTTCGATTGCATCTAAATTTTCATTTTCTTTAATATTTCTAAACAATTTGTTCATTAAAATACTGGTTTTATAATCATTTATTAATGCTGTATCATAAAATATTTTTTCATTGTTTTTCATATAAAATAAATTATAAATATCATTTTTGATATCTGCTTCAACATGAAATATTGCTTCTTGTACAAAATATTTTTGCTGAAGAAAGGTAGGTTTTTTTGTAAATGCATGTAGTATAGAATAAATTGGATAAGGCAAAGAAGAAATTGTTTCTACTGCTTTTGAATAATCTGTATGCATAAAAGGCAGTCCAAATACTACACATTGTTTTGTATATGATACTTGTGAAATCTGGTTTTGAAATATATTTTGTAAAATATTTAGTTTTTTTTCCAAAGGAGATAGATGCATCCACTTGTGTTGGTATTGAAATATATTTTCAACCGAAAAAAAAGATTGATTATTTGTTTTTATTAAAGTACCATATAAAATTGTTCCGTAAAATAAATCATCAGAGCAACATACGTTATATAAAAAACAATTTGTAATATGATTTCCATTATATTCTAAAAATACACATACATTATCTCCTTTTAAAAATGTAAACCATGCGAAATATTTTCGTCCTTTTGGTATTAACATATACAAATCGGCTTTTGTTGAATTACGTATGGTTTTAATAAAGGGAAATTCGATATTAGGAAATCTTTTAATAATTTCATTTTTATTATAATTGCTTAACATTGATATTATAATTACTCGTCTTTCTTTAATTCTTTTATGTAATCATTTAATTCTGTGTCCATACTAGGTTGTATTTTTTTTTCTTCTTTTTCTAATGGTATAGTATTTATAATTACATGTTCTTGTTCAGGCTCTAAATGTTTAGATTTTAAATTATTTTTTAATAATATACATCCATAATGGCTTACCCCTATAAATAATAACGAAATAAATATTATTTTAAATAAATGAAAAAACATATTATAACTAAAGATTTACTTTATCACATAAAAACGAATGTATTTCATCTGTTATATGTGGTATGTAATTGGATAAAGATTCAAAATAAATATTTTCACTTGAAATACTACCCAATTCTACTATTAGAGACAAATCCTTGGATATTTTATAAATAGTTTTTGTCACTGTATCTTGGATATGATTTAATGGTATGTGGTATTCTAATTTATCCATTGTAATCTCACTATTATCAATTAACATTTTATATTGATTTACAGTAACCGTTTTTACAGGCATGTCTCTAATAACACATGATTTAATTTGATTTTTTAAAATAATATAAATTCCATTTTTACTATAAATATATTTAATTATATCATTTTTAACTTCATTTAGTTTAGAAAGTTCTACGTGTTGAGACGATAATCCATCTATATATATCTTCATATATAATTATATATGTATTGTTTAAACGATTTAAAACAATACATTACAGATTATATATATGACCACTTATCAAATTGTCCTAGTAGATAGATCCGGAAATTTAAAAGAAAAAAAAACAAAAAATATAGATACGTTGTACAAAGTATGTAATTATAGAAACGATAATCATTTTTCGATGCAAACTACATGGAAAATTAATGTAAACAATGTAAATTACAACGTTCAATTGTGGGCTAAGGACGATGGTAAAGCTGGTACTGAAAATAAATATGATTTTCCTCCTCCGGTTGATAAATCATTATATTTTGGAACATGCTGTTTAGTGAATTATCAAAAAGATAAGGCAAGCAATTTATCTATATCTGTATGGAAACAAATATATGAAAAGTTATTTGGTGGTTTTGAAGATTTAGGTGATTGTGATAGCGAAGTAAGTGAAGACAGTATCGATGAACATGAAACAACAAAACAAGGATATTCTAAAGAAGATAATTTTATTGTGAGTGACGATGAAGATTGTGATATATTTGATGAAGATGAGTTGATAGAAGAAGAATGTTCTGATACAGATGATGATGAATAATTAATAAATAATTGAACCATATAAATGAATATTATATAATATAACATATGTATAACATAACTAATCCAAACGAGTTTCGTTTTAATATTCGGGCTAAATTAAATAAGTTAGTAAATAAAGAAAAAATGAGCGTACATTTAGAAAAAGGGGTATTTAATGCATCCTTAAAATCAGCGCATAGTAAAAATATTGTAAGAAAATGGAATAATGTATATTTTGTACAATTGTATGTAGATAAATTAAAGTTTGTTTTTCAAAATTTAAAAAATCCAATTATTATGAAAAAATTACTTGACAGAGAAATAAAAGCTCAATTATTTGCATTTATGACTCACCAGCAATTGTTTCCAGAAAAGTGGGAACCATTGATTGAAGAAAAAAAAATTCGATTAGAAAATAAGTATTGCCCAAAATTAGAGGCTTCTACAGATAATTTTACGTGTGGAAAGTGTAAATCAAAAAAATGTACATATTATCAATTACAAACACGGTCGGCAGATGAACCTATGACGACATTTGTTACGTGTTTAAATTGCAGTAGTCGTTGGAAATGTTAAAAAAAAAATACTATATTTTATTATGAAATATAATACATTGTCTATTATTGGAGATAATTTATTATATACAAATAATGAAAAAGTAATATCACTTGCAAAACAAAGTGATGTATTATGGATTGGGGGAGATAATATAAATAACTTAATAAAAAATAATTGGAATATAGATAGTATTAAATCATATTGTAATACTATTTTTTTTCAAGAAGATGGTTTTGGTTTTTTTTATCCAAAAAATCCAGACGACGATCCAATTTATATACCAAATATAAAATATAAATCTTCTGCTATAAAAATATATGATGCTGGTCCTAAAAGTTTGGAATATTTGGGTACATTAATAAAAAATAGCAAAAATATTATTATAGAAGGGTCTATTGGAAGTATTGATTTATTTATTTCTTTATTAGCAAAATAATATATTTATTGTCAATTGTTTAAAATATATAAACACACATTAAAATGCATGCGACAAAATTTATGAACAAATTCCATTATACACAAATTATAAAATAGTAAAGAATTTTTTAACTACTCAAAAATGTTAAAATATTATTAACCAATCAGAACAATTTGCACATGTACATGGCTGGCAATTAAAACGCCATGATGATTATCCAACTACTGATAATGAAATTACAAAAGAATGGAAAATATATAATTATTTAGTTAATAAAATTGAAGTAGAATTGTTTCCATTATTTGAAAATTTGTATCATTTAAAAAAAAATAAGTTAACTATAGATGAATTGTTTGTTGCAAAATATAGTGGTGGGGATTTAAATGTTCAAAATGAACTAAAACCTCATGAAGATGGTAGTGAATTTTCATTTATTATAGCTTTAAATGACGGTTATATTGGTGGTGGGACTCACTTTGTAAAACAAAATAAAACCGTTCATTTAAATACAGGAGATGTAGTTATATTTTGCGGGCAAACGAAACATGCAGGTCTACCTGTTACAGAGGGAGAACGTTATATTTTACCAGGCTTTATCTATTATGGAAAGTGTTATCAGCATAATCGTTAGTGTATATATATACATTTCTTTTTAATTTCAGGTAATGGTGATATATCTGTTTCATGACGTATATACGAACGATGATATACATAAATAATAAACGATTTTCGTTCTGCTTTTAGACGTTGTAAATTTAAATTTCCGTCATAAAATATTCTCACTTCATCGTCATTTACACCTCTGTGTGCACCTATTTTAGTTATTACAGTATTGTTTTGAAAACTTTGTTCCAATTCATCTTTAAATGAAATATTTAAAGGTGTACTATCAAAGCTTTTTTTTTGCAAATTGTTGATTTTTATTGTATCCTCACAGTTATTTAAATTATCAAATAGCAATTTGTTTTTTTCATCACGAGGATCTGAACATTCCATTATTTTATCTCGAAGAAAACATTTTGTATCAAGTTTCGTATTATTAATATCTTCATCAAATTCAGATGGATCTATTTTAATTTTTTTTACTACCGATTTAAATGTCGTCGATTTAAATTCACTATTTTGAGATTTTTTTAAATTCATACCTGACGGGGTGTCAGTAATTGATACTCCTGATCTTATTTGGTCCATCATATAAATATGTGATTCAATTTCACGCATCGATTTTTCAAGAATATAAATTTTTATTTCCGTATTTGTTCCTGATTCTGGATATCCACACATTCTACCAATCAATCCTTGATTTAATGTATCGCCATTGCTCTCACACGTTTCAAATATAGAATGTACATTAGTTTTTTTAATTCTACCACCAGCAGATAATTTTCGTTTAAATGTTATTATTCCGACTGTATTTTCAATTATCTGATCTAATGCTTCGGCTTCAGATAAATGCCAGTAATCTTTAAAATCTTTATTTTTTTTCCATTTCTGGTCGAACTGTTTATATGATAGTTGATATTTGTGAGCTGTAAGTCGTAATTCATAACATTTTTTTTGGCTTCGAGGTTCTCTAAGTAGACATGTACTTTTCTTTTCACTATTTCCCCTATTTTCATTTATCTCAATACAAACTTTATTAAAATGAGCCATTAAATCATTTGGTCCTTCTTTTTTAGAATATTTAACAAAACAATTACTTTTATAAAATGTTTTTAATCCTTTATAATTTTTACCAGGATTCTTATAAATAATGGGGTAGGGTTTATTATTTTTTTCATGTGCATTTAAATCGCTATATCCTGTAGCTGAAACATTTATTAGTCTATGTTTACCGTCATTTGAAATTCCGGTTGGATCAATATCAAACATTTTTAATAGCTCTTCTTGACGCTGTTTGTCAGATTGTCCTATATGCGATTCATCGAATATAATTGCAGTATTTGTTAATTTAAACTCCGATAAAACTTCTTTTTTTTTTTTCATTTGGCAGCAAAATATTACTTCGATATTTCTTATTATCCCACTTGCTGTTTTTCTCACATATGATTTTTCCTTTTTATTAAACATAGGTAAAGTCATAAAATAATTTGTTAATTTTTCTTCAAATTCAGAATTCCGCTTCAAAGTATTTTCCCATTGTTCACGTAGATAATTATCAGAATATGCTGAAGATATAATAACATTATTCACTATATCATACAACAGTATGATACAAACCGAAAGCAGAGAACTGTCTGATTTTCCACTCATCATTTCCGCGACTAAATTCACTTTTTTATGATTACCATGACTTAAAGCTTTATATATTTCAGTGGCAGCTGAAATATCTTCAGGATAGAATGTTTGTGGAACATCGTGTTGTAATTCATGAGACATATTTTTTGTTTTCTTTTTACGTGAATGTTTCTTTTTACTCCGTTTAGTTGTTTCTATATTCATTTTACTCATGCAACAATATATAAAATTATTTCAATTTTTATGTATGTATAATATTATCACGCATATCCATTGGCCAATAATATTCAAACAAACTATAAAAAGTCATGGTAGTTACAAATTCAGACATAGAAACTAAAGCTATTTCCTTAGACTTTTGAGATAAAACATACATTGTGACTCCGGATGATGCGGTAGCAATCAAACACCAAGAAAAAACTTTACAATAATATGATTTAGATGCCATATTATTGTATATCATTATAGTATTTAAAAAAAATCGTATAATATATATAATGGATCATCAAGACTGGGAACCAGTTATTTTACGAAAACCGGTTACTGTTACTCATAAACCAAAACCTAAATCTAAAGGAGCTAACTATTTAGAAAATGGTGAAGAATTTAATGTAGCAAAGGTAACTCCGGA
>CEQT01013714.1_pt1 | contig 10753 bp, 9 predicted proteins | sample 530951 | NCBI WGS metagenome assembly CEQT01 (sample SAMEA2621132, study PRJEB7988) | marine metagenome | biome: marine biome (ENVO:00000447); feature: surface water layer (ENVO:00002042); material: "saline water (ENVO:00002010), including plankton (ENVO:xxxxxxxx)" | depth 5 m
TCTGTTCCCGATGATACAAATCTAACCTTATCCATATGCTTGAATCTCTTCTTTACTCTTTTTGCGAGTTCAATTTCACCTACGTGCGGTGCTCCGAAAGATGTACCTTTCTTCATTTTACTGTAAACTAAGTCAATTATTTTTGGATGAGAATGGCCGTGGACTAATGGACCCCAAGATTGAACGAAATCCACATACTTATTTCCATCAACATCTGTTACTATTGCACCGGATGCTTCTTCAAAATATATGGGATAGCCGTGAACAGATTTGAAGGCACGAACTGGCGAATTAACTCCGCCAACAAGATGGTCTAAGGCGTCAATATGCAACGAATTCGAAACACTTCTATCCATTACATCACCCTAACAAATTTTTAGCAAATACTTCTCTTGAGTGATAACTTACGATAATATCTGCTCCAGCTCGTCGAAAGGAGTTCAAGATTTCAACAATAGCATTACCTCTTGAATCTTCATTAAAAGAATTCATCAACATTGAATATTCACCACTTACGTTGTAAATAGCAACAGGCCTATTCACTCTATCTTTCACCTTCCTTACAACATCAAGGTATGCTATTGCAGGTTTAATCATTAGTATATCAGCACCTTCTTTTTGATCTTCTAGAGATTCCATTATTGCTTCTTCATATCCTGATCTAAAGTCCATTTGATGGCTATTTCTGTCACCAAAATCAGGAGAAGAATCAGCAGCATCTCTGAAAGGTCCGTAGAATGAAGAAGCATATTTTACAGAATATGACATTATTCCAGTACTGGTATAGCCATTTTCCTCAAGAGCATTTCTGATCGATTTTATTCTCCCATCCATCATATCCGAAGCAGATACGTAATCAGCGCCAGCTTTTGCATGCGAAATTGCAATTTTGCATAATTCCTCAATAGTCAAATCGTTGTCTATCCTGTGATTATGATCAATAATTCCGCAATGGCCGTGGTTTGTGGCTGTGCACAAACAAACATCTGTTAGAATAACAATTTCATCCCCAAATTCGTCTTTTAGTTTCCGAACAGCTTCTTGCAAGTGCATATCATCCATTGAGGCTATTGTTGCATTAGCGTCCTTATCATGAGAGTCAATAACAGCAAACAACATGTGCGATTTGATTCCAAGGTCCATATCAGAAGATATTGTCTTTATCAGAACATCAACAGACTGTCGACTTATTCCTGGCATGGTTTTGATTTCTTGATCGATATTTTCACCTTTGACGACAAAATGTGGTTGGACAAGGGATGACTTGATGCTGGAATCGAAAATTAGGTTTCTTCTCGATATTGTCCATCTATTTATCCTTGGTCGAACTTTCATCTTCAACACTCCTTCTTTGATTCCACCACATTTTCAAAAATTCGGAGGTTGGTCCTTGTAATGCTTCAACTTTAGAGCCAGCGAAAAATGGGGTTGATTCAACGGCTTCCTTGGTTGTTTGGCCCATACAAAGTATATTTCTAGGTATGGGTAAGCCGTTTTCTTCCCATGATTTTGCCGACGAGGGTGATGATAGTAGTAATACATCGCTACCACTGATATCACATTCATCAACAACCCTTGATTTATTTCGATATCCTGTCCAGATTGTAACATTGAATCCAACGTTTTTCAGACTGTTAACCAAGTTATCTTTCGAAACACTTGATCTTGGCAACAAAAACTCGGTAGACTTGTCAAATGTGGAATCTAGGAATTTGAACAACTCCTCTGAATTACGTGATTTAGCGCACAAAGAAACAGTGACTCCTTGTTTAAAGCAAGCCCTTGCTGTACCCTCTCCGATAGCAATCCATTGTAACCTGCTAATGTCTTTATTCTCTTTCGCAATCTCCACCGCACACCTAGCAGCGAACGGCGATGTTAGAACCAGAAACGGCCACTTATTTTTTGGGATTGACCTGTCAATAAATTCTGATGGCCAATTATTCGCCAAAGGCTCAAGATCTAAAACTGGCAAATTTACGACATTTATGCCGCTGAGAATCAGGTTTCTTGATAGTCTATCTGAATTTAATGTGGAGACTATTTTTGGACCAGATCCGCTACTTTCTATTTGCGCAATTCTCTGGTTTTCAATTACAACGTTGAAAGAACTAATTTCACCTTCAAACTCAATCAAGGGAAAACGCATCCCAACAGAGTAAACCTCTCTCCAATTTGAGGGTGCTATTGTGGCATTAATCTGAGAACCTGTTGCATTAATACCGCATGGAAATAGACAACCCCCTCCAAGCTGCTGAAGAATTAATCTTTCATTTTCTACGTTGACTCGAGTGTTTTTATGGTTCAATATTTCCCCAACTTCTCTAAATTTCTCTCTATTCTCGGTCTTGCAGTGCACGGCAATTGCTCCTTGTCCAGGAGCAGTAGGCCAGTCTTTCTCTTCAATGCGGTAAGCATTTAGATTTAGGAAATTGTCGTCTAACAAACCATCTTCGCTTAGTCTTTTTATTCCAATTTCAGCCAATATTATTGCGTCAAACCTTCCTTGTTTTAGTTTCGACAGCCTAGTTTCAATGTCCCCTCTTGCTGAGATTGGGATTACATCCGGTCTACGGCTTAAAACAAAGCTCTGTCTTCGACCAGAAACGCTACCTACCATTCCATTAATTGGTATTATCTCCAGTGCATCATCAACACTGGTTTCAGTGTTGGTTGATAGCAATTCTTTGAGTCTCAAACCTTTTGTTGAATCGTTGAATATCAGTAAATCGTTAGTGCATCCCCTCTCGAGGTAAGCGAGGTTACAAATCCCTTCTTGATAGGTCACAGGGACATCTTTTGCTGAGTGAACGGCAATATCGATATTATCGTTCTTTAATTCAGCATCAATCGAGTGTATAAATTGACCAACAGCTGATGACAAATCACCTCCAAGCGATCTGTCTCCGCCTGAAGATAGACTTACTATTTCAGTCCTCAAACCCCTAGACTTCAGTAAGTCACTAACTTTTCTTGCCTGCCATAGAGCAAGTTGGGATTTTCTAGTCCCAATTCTAATCTTATCCACTCAAAACTCTCCTACAGAGTAGAGTTGTGTATTTCGATTAGTTTCTGATTTACATTATCGGCGATGTGCTGTAATAAATTTGGACTAATTTGTCTTTTAGACGACTTTACCATATTTTCCAAAGTCGTTGTATCGAATGGTTTGCTCTGTTTACAAATCCATGTTGCGATTTCTCTTGAGAATGCTTCCATGTTTGGCTCTGAGTTTTCTCCTTCAATTGAGTTTTGCCAACCTTTGCTTAATTTCTCGAGTGTTGAATAAATCTCAGTGCGGAATTTAGCTTGGCTTCTATCGCTCAAAGCAGACGTAAATTTATCTTCTATTTTTTGGAGCAATTTCTCACTATCTTCTATGGTTTCGTTGTAATTCCATTCTTGGCCAAGCTTGTGCGACATCCTAATCCAGTGTTCCATTCCTAAGAACTCTCCAGATTCGACTGCTGAAATATCAACCGACGGTGGCCAAGAGAAGTCCATAACTGTGGCGTTTTCTGCGGATGGAAGGGGATTAGATTCGTTGAACGTTACTTCAGAACTTCTGATTGTGGAAATAATTAGTGATGGTTTGATCTGTTTCTCTAGATAATCATCTAGGGATATGACTTTTGCATATTTAGTTATCTCTGGATACCTTTGAGTGGCTTTTTCTGGGTTTCGACATGCGACTACTATCTTGCTCATTCCAGAGGAACCTAGGACTTCAACTGCTTTTGCTCCCATATCACCTGATCCAATTACCAGTGCCAGTTTGTCGCTATTTTGTTTGACCTCTCGTTCAAGCGATGCTTGCGCAAGAACCATCATAGATTCAGTTGTTTTGTTGAAACCTAAATTTTTCCTGACGATTCGGTTTGCAGATACTACATGGTCAAAGAATGATGAGTTGAATAGTGACAGTAATCCGTTCTTCTTGTGCCATGAAACAGATCCTCTGAATTGTGACATGACTTGCAATTCACCAAGTATGAATGAGTCTAATCCGCTGCATACTTCAACAAGTTTCCTCCATACTGGTAAGCCGCTATGATATTCAAACGGGGCGTCTTTCAATCCTGAGCAGTGTAAGATAGCTTGTTCAAGATTTTCGCATGATACTCCAAACCCTACGTAGAGGACTCTGTTACATGTCGAGAGTTCAAAGACCTCTGTATTGAGTTCTTTTTGCAGGGAGATAACGAAGTCCTTACGTTTATTCTTACACAATCCTTCTGTTGAAAGATACTTCACGTGTTCATAGTTATCGTTGTCTAGTTTCATTGAGACCATGCTTAGGCCTTCAATCATTTTCTCTGGATGAGATTTATTTCCTTCAATCTCATAACTTGAAAAATGGGTGATAAGTCTGGATATATCGATTTTAGGTGAGCCTAAATTATTCACCAATCTCCCCCCCTTCAAACACTCTCGGAGATTGGGGTTTATCAAACCAGTTTATTCATGGATGGAAAATCCCCAAAAGTGCAACTTTTAGTGATAAAAATCTAACGCAATCAACTGGTTTAGTAAAATCAAAATATTACATAATTAGCATAAATTCAATCAACCCTAAACATACATTGGCTTGGTTTTTTGAAGAATTTGTGCCTATATTTAGCTATCATCATATATCCTATATCTCTGATTGGAAGAGGTATCAACCATACAATTGGAAACCACATTGAATAATACCATCTCATGTATAATAGACATCTTATCCCTGCTGCTGATCTGATGTAGGATTTACCATCTTTTATCAGATATACCGAGTCTGCCTTCCGCTGGCGCTCTGGCATACATGCAATCATTTCTTGTGCTTCTGTTGAAGATATTGGTCTGTAGTAAATCCTCTTGTTTTTTGATAAACGTTTGTCAATGAAATTTGCTAATCGGTGACAAAGTCCACAGTCCCCATCAAGAAGCAAATAATCTCTATTTTTCATTGTAAAACCTCCTCAATAGGCCACGTGTTGACTTTCACACCATGGGAGGCATGAACAAATTCAGGTTTTAGAACATCAATACCTAGGTTGTAATGTGTAGTCAAAGTATTGCATGTTATATCTACTTCTGCGTCTTCAAAAACCCAAGGTTCGTGAAGTGTAAATGCCCTGTGAACCTTTCCTTTGTGATAAGTGTATAGAGAATACCTCTCAAACAGGAAGTATTCGAGACTATCCAGTTCTGCTTGGCGTTTTCCCCCAAGTAATTTGCAATAACCTTCTAACCTAACACCGTTACTTTTTCTTTCAGATCTCCAATCATAACCTTGAGTATTGGATTTTAGTTCACATTTGGCATATTGATATGGCAGACCGTAAGATCTGTTTGCATGCCAGCAAGTAATCCGACTTTGAGCGTCTAATGTTAGAAATAATACACCAGGGATGCCATCTTTTTTGACGTATGTTCTGACATTAAATTCAGGAAATGTAGAGATTCCAGGAACAGCAGGAAGTAGTCTTGGTCTAACATTTCGCATAACGAACGGAATCGTTCCAACGTATGCCTTACCTTCGAATAGATCGATTTCAAGACCTTTTGGAACATGTTTTGAAATTAATTCTATATCTACTTCCCAATGCATAAATGTAAGATTTCTCCACTCCTGAACAAGTGCATAAGGTCTTGTTGGCAATGTGAATGGGACATGATTCCTTGTGATTTTTTTCCCCATCTTAAACACTCATAGAAGTCCTATATTGAAAGCGTGAATTATTCCATTTGCCAATGTCCATGCTGATATGGGAATTAATGCCCAACCTAGGGCTTGAGAAAATGGCCCCGACCCGAAGGAACCAAATGCTTGTGAAATAGGGCCTCCCCAAGAAGATATGAATCTAATAATTAACGTGAATATACCGGCTGTAATAAAATAAGCAAGCAGCATTAAAGGGCCAAAAATTATGTTAAAGCCTCCTGTCATTAGCATAGCAGCAACACCTTGTGCTAGTATTGCAGGGTATGCAAGCCAGATGAACCAACCCATCCAAAATCCGATGAGCAAATCTCTTTCCGTGTCTTCAACATCTTTCCAGTTGTTAAAACCAGTAGAGTATAACCTATGCAGCACCTTAGCTGTGAATCTAACTTCTCCAGGTGTACCGACAATTGCAGCCCTAATTGCTGCGCTGACGAACCATACTAACAAGCCAATATCTAGCCAAGACCTTAGATCGTTATCACTTGGTATGAAGGCAGCAATCATCGGTAGAATGTTGACAGAGAGGAAACTAATGCCACCGGCTAAGATTATGCTACCCCACGAAGATCCCGGCAATAACGGTTCATCAGGAGCCTCGTATTTTTTGCGTGGTAGTGCAACAAATAGCATTGCAAGACCTGGCCCCCAAAGAAGGCTAAATACTGAGGTTGGAGATTGCAATCCTCCCGTCCCTATACCATCAACAGCATCGATAATGTCCTCTGAACTTGCTGTCGCAGCAGAAGTAAAGGTAACATGCCCAGCAGAATCGATAACGACAATTGAATCTGAAACACCCATTGGCATTCTCTTTGCAAATCTACTCTCTCCGTCATCGATAAGAATTGGCCAACTTGCATTGGTTATTTCTGCAATGGTGTCCAAATCATCCATTCTGACATTTTCTCCGGTAACTACCTGCACAGCGCTAACTCTATCTCCTAATCTATCAACAGCATTTTCAATTTGTTTTGTTTGATCCACTGCATTGATAGAGGCAGGTAGCGTTATGCCTACAATTACAGCTTCTTTACCATCCAATAATTCATCAAGAGAAACAGACCCATTACCATTTTGATGAAGAATGAATGAAGGGGATCTTGTATCTGACGCGACAATTTCTTTCCCTCCTAAATCTGGTATGCTGCTGGCTAAAGGTATCATTAGGATGGCCATGATTACTAAGGCCCCCATCAGAGGGAGAGGTAAGAGAATACCTTGACGTATTTGTGATCCCAAATAAGCGATGATTGCAATAAAACCAGATATCGACAACCAAAGGAATGCACTAGCCATCGGAGTATCTTCGGATTCAACATTAAATCTGATAATGCCTTCATGGTCACAATTTTTACCAGCGATTGAGTTAACGATCGTATCTACTGTTTTCAGACAAACAATCAACACATTGTCACCTGCTGGTAATTTGTTTTTTCCTGTGAAGACCTTTGATGGTCGCCCCATGTCATCTGTACGTTCGACATATTCGCTGGTAGCTGTGAATCCTTCTGGTCGCATGTCTTCATCGTAAACCCGTTTTTCATCAGGCTCAACTGGTCCATATATGTTCATTGATGTGAAATCTTGGTCCAGATCGTTGAAGCCCCACGGTAGAGTCGCAGTAAGTTGAATATGGGCAATGCGTGAATCATCTACTGTTACTTCAACTTCAGGTGAAAACAAATTTCCTCGTATTTCTATACCACCTGCAAAGACACCATCTCCTCCCCATTCCAGATTGATATTAGCAGGACAGGTTGTTGATGCTGTCATTGAATATGTGACTATGTCACCAGGTCTTGCCGTAATGTTTGCGATTTCGATCTGAGTGCTCATATTGTGTGCTTCAGCTGCTGATTCGTAGACATTTTTTGTTACAGAACCAAAATAGGAAAAATCCCCAATCTGTAATTGAGTATCAATCGTCACGGGGTTACTGGTTCTACACTGAAGCAAGGGAAGACCGGTTCCAGCTTGAACATATGCAGCGACGTAAGTGCTGATATTGAATGTCCCATTAAAACCCATTTCTAAGGGCGGCATTGAAAGTGGGCCAATAGAAGCACTTTGACCTGTCCTAATAAGCACGTTACCCATAGATGCCGCTTCTCTATCTCGTGTTAGGTTGACACTCTCTTCCACTCCCGATAGATAGATTCTGTGGAGATTGTTTACATTCCATTCTACGAATCCCGGTTCATACAAATCATCCTCTGCGTCTGCGTTTTTGACAATAGGACTTACCAACGTTAAACACATGCACAGAAGGGCAAATAATGCAATGCTCCTTCTCTGCATGTCCTAGCCCATGCATTACGGGTAGAAGAACCCACATCATAGATGTGGGAAATCTAAGTAGTACCACATTAGCATTATTCCAAATGTTATGGCTGCGGCATTGACAGTACCTTTTGTCATAAATCCTCGATTTTCCAAAATAGCGCCAAGATAGCTATCCATTTGACAACCTAACCAACCAATAACAGCTACTGCAATTGCGAGTTTGGCATCTTGTTCCATCAAAAACGCAAGTATGGCAATGATTGTTGAACCAGCGGCTGCTGCTAACTGACCATTAGGTGAAAAACCTCCATTCAATCCAGGTTCACATTTTTTGAAATTGGTGATCATTCTTACTCTATTGTCAAGGCAGCCTATCTCCGAAGCAAAAGTATCAGATGCTGCAACTGCAACCGCTGCAGAGAAAATCCATATTCCATTGTCATGATCGGATAAAACCCATGCTACAATTGCCACTATACCTGGAAGCCCACCATTGGCAATAACATTCCCCCAACTCCTATGTCCATCATCTGATTCTGAAAGCCCCAGAGTTAATTTTTGTTCTAACCTCCATTTTGTGGCTTTGTGAGAACTTCCCAAGAAACCGAGTAGAATGATTAGCCAAGTCCAATGTCCTAAGCCGCCTACTACCAAACCAAGTCCGGCAGCGGCGTAAACTCCCAGTCTGTCCAAAACTTTGAAGCGTTCAGATATTACTATCAGAATCCCGACAATTGTGAAGGTTACCAGTAGGTTACCCTCTTGCAAACCAGGCTGCATGACGTCAACCATAACTCGGCCCCTTCCATTGCGAGGAGAATCACCGTCTATACCTTGCCCCTCATTTTGATTCGTAAATTATGATTACGGGAGGTGAAATCTGTCACGGTAAATGCATAACTGAGGCTAGTATTTCCTTTCCTATGTAGAAAAGGACTCCTATCATAACTAAAGTCCATGCCAAATTTGCAATAACCATGACTGCAAGAGGAGTGCCAGCAAACACATTGGATACAAGAACGCTAGAACCATTCCACAGCGAATGCCCTGCAATTGCTAAGGAAATCCCAACGACTGGGCTTACAGGAAGTTTCCAAGTTTCTTCTTGAGGCTTGTATAGCCAATTTCTTACCTTAGTGCCAAAGGTAGATGTAGATTGATTAGTATTCTTTACTGCCCCACTACCACTGTCGAAAACCACCCAGTTTGCTTTTTGTTGATTTTGGTGTGGAGAAATTCCTCTCTTGATACAGATATACCAACCGATTGATACCCCTGATAACCCTGTCCAGAAAGCATGACCAGGTATTGATCCAATTCCTCTGACTATTGCTGTTAAGGAAAATCCAACCGGACCTCCTGCAAGTGAGATAAGTATGTATTGCAGATTTTCTAGCAAGGCAAAACCCAATCCAACTGAAAAACCAATCTGGAAACCCCTTTTTGGAGAATCGATGAGTTTGTACAATCCAAGAACGAATGCCGCCTTGCATAATTCCTCGCCTACCGGTGCACTAATAGTCAACAGCAAAAATTCACCAACCTTGCTGGAGATCTCTATTCCCGCTGCTGCTAGTAATAGGGGAAAAATAAGTGAATTTATCGTTATGGCTGGAATTGTTGATAACATGCCTGATACTAACATTTTTTCTCCATCAGACTTTGTAGTAATTATTTGAAAGTGCTTTGTCGAGAATCCCCACCATGCGTGAACGGGTAACGAAAAAGCGAACAGCCAAGCAGGTATTCCAACCAATACAGCAATTAAAAACCACACAGGATTATCTGAAAAAAACACAGGAAGCATTCCTAAGAAAGCGATAACTATTGTTAGGGAAAATAGAATCCAAAGAGTTGAAGTCTTCGGAAATTCTAGTGGAGGTGAATCTCTAATCAGGTGGTGGGAAAAAGTTGTAGGGACTGGTGTAAATAAAATTCTCGATTTTGGTAAATAGTGCTGATTTTTACCATACTGGTCTGCTGATGCTAGCATAATGTGAGTTAGCTTAGGCCTTCTCGAGTAAACAAATATGAGAACTAAAGGTAAGGAACAGATTAATGAAAAAATCGCGAGTTCAGAATCCCCCAAAAATAATCCGTATAGAGCTGCGACTGACAGGTTAGCGATTATGTAAATTAAAACTACAACACCTAACATCTTCCAAATTGTATTCCATGGTGATGATTGGCTTGCGAATGTAAGATTACTTGGGGGTGGTTTAAGAGGTTCTACTAATGCTTCCATGTGTTGGTCCTCTCAGTAATTCTTGATGTCCCCGCTCAGTTCGCCCATCAATCGTCACTGAAACAGCAGTCCGCTCAAGTGCGTTCATCATCGCAGGGGTTGATGCTAGTATGCGACTAAAATTAATCATCCGGTTGAAAAACATCAGTATATTAGTTGATATTCTAGAGGGAAGAATATGGCAATAATGGATTGGCTCTTCGCACCTCGCATTGATCACCGAGGGTGGTCGACTCCCAGCGAAGCCTCAAGAATCTTTTTACTAATTACTCTTGTAATCGTAGGCTGGTGGTCCTGGCAGTTCTCAGACGGTAGCATAGTTATGTGGGTAGCAATTACGCTTCTTTTGTCAACTCCAATTTTATCCATCGGCTGGTTCTTATTATCCATCGTCGCTAAAAATCGAAATTCTAGATTGCTGACGCCAAAAGTTGAGAATGCACTGGAAGCTAAGGGTAGACTTCCAAATCATCTCAAGAATCCATAAGTCCAATCGTGCGGCGGCGCAAATGTCTCCT
>CEQT01050258.1_pt1 | contig 10740 bp, 20 predicted proteins | sample 530951 | NCBI WGS metagenome assembly CEQT01 (sample SAMEA2621132, study PRJEB7988) | marine metagenome | biome: marine biome (ENVO:00000447); feature: surface water layer (ENVO:00002042); material: "saline water (ENVO:00002010), including plankton (ENVO:xxxxxxxx)" | depth 5 m
ATCTAACTGAAAAAGATATAACCGCTATATCTAGTTGGAAGAAGAAGCTGAAAAAAGTTAAAGGGTTAACTAAACAACAGATGCAAATGTTAGCGACTTTACCAACTCCAGTTATAACAGCTTTAATTAATCAAGTTGGAATGGTTGTTGCTGATACTGAAAAAGATAAACCAGAGATAAAAGAATCTCCATACGTTGCAGGTAATTTAGATATAGTCGCAAGTATTATTGATAAGATACATACTGACTTAAAAAAATTGTACGTAAAAGGACAAGGTGAAAGAGCTTGGCCAACGGTCGTAGCATTAGCAAAAATGGCGGGATATAAAGTATCTAAAGAAAAACAAGCCAAAGGTAAAATGTATAGATACGATATAAAAAAATAATGTATAGATTTGCAGAAAAAGAATTTGGGGTTTATGAAGGATATACTTATCCATTAGAAACCCCTTTGTTGGAAGGAGAACCAGAACTAAACAAACCAAAACGTAGTGGTCCAGATGACCCTAAAAAGTTTGTTGTTTATGTTAAGGACCCTACAACTGGAAATGTTAAGAAAATAAACTTTGGTAATGAAAAGGACTTTGTTGGCGGTAATGCTAAAATTAATAATAGAGAAAGAGCAAAAGCATTCTCTGATAGACATAATTGTCCAGCAAAGAAAGATAAACTATCTGCAGGTTATTGGGCTTGTAGATTACCACAATACGCAAAGGAGCTAGGATTAAAAGGTGGCGGAGACTATTTTTGGTAAGCCTTACATAGAGAAAGGCGATATAAGAGAATTTGACATCACAAAAGATGATGACGAATATGTTTGGCACCGCGATGCAGAAGATCGCGAGTGTGAAATATTAGAAGGCGATGGTTGGTGTTTTCAATACGAAAACTGTTTACCATGGGCTTTAAAACCGGGGATGATATTTCATATAATGGGCAGTGAATATCATCGATTAATAAAAGGCAAAAACAATCTTAAAGTGAGGTTAATCAAATATGAGCAAATTAACAGCTGAAGAACAAAGACAAGCATTAGCTGCTAGACTTGACCGTATTGATGAGAAAATCGATAAGATGGCGGATGCCGTTATTGCTCTTGCTCGAGCAGAAGAAAAAATTATAACACTTACATCTTTCAGTAAACAACAATCTGAACAGATTCAAAATGTTATAAATAAAGTAGAAGCTTTAGAAAAGAAAGTCGAATCTAATGCTTCAACAGTAAATATAATAAACAAAATGTTCTGGATAGTCATGGCAGCTGCCGCAACAGCTATAACTGGAATGTTGATAATGCAATAAAGAGGTATACTATTATGCAAAACATGTTTAACGACGAAATTACCCAAAGCATTGCTAAGACTGTCAGTGATGTTTTAGAAGGTAAGAAACCTGATGTAAGCGATTATGTCAAACAAAATAAAGATGGTCAATTTGAAGTTGTAGATGCAAAAGGAACTGTGTTAAAAGCTTTTGGAAGAAAAGATGAAGCAGAAGGATTCGCATACAAAAACTTATCTAAACTACAAGAAGTGGAAGAACCAAGAGCCAAAGGCGAAAAGGAATTTAAAAAAGCTCACGTAGTGAAAAAATCTGGCGAAAAAGAGGATGGTACAGTAGTAAAAGAAAGCTCTAAAGTTTTAAAAACTAAACTATCTGAAGAAGAAGTCGAAGAAGATAAAGAAAATGGATATGTAAATATCCCAATGGAAGAATTATCTGATAAGCAAAAAGAATACCAAGCTTTCTTTAAAAAAGCGTTAAAGAAATTTGATGCAGATTCTCCAGCTGATATGGACGATGAAAAGAAAAAGGAATTTTTTAATTACATAGACAAAAACTATAAGGCTAAAAAAGAAACAGACTAATGAATGAGCTGGATAAGCTGATTGATAGTATTAATACTTTCAAAGAGATTGAAGATATGATTCAGTCTAAAAGATATACGGAAAGATTAATGAAAAAACTGGGAGAAAACGTACAATGAATTATTTTGGAGAAGTTAGAAACAATTTAAGAAACCTTTCTGAAGGTAAAGTTTCTATGGCTAAACTAAAAGCAGGATTAAAAGTAAACGTTATCCATAAAGGTCGTTCAGCTAAAAACTTTGGAGTAGATGGTCAAAACGTATATGGTTCACCAGTTAAAGTACTTGGAATTGGGGTTAAACCTTTTAAACAATTACAATCAAGAAGTCATATATTAGCTAAAGATTTAAAAGATTTAAAAAACAAATACAAAGAAGTGTTTAATAGTGAAGAAATTAAATTCGGACACTTCTTTAGTTCTTTAGATAGATTAAATGCAGCGGTTGATATGATGATTGACCAAGATAAAAAACTTCGAGGACCAGGCGGATTAGTTTGGCTTTGGAAAGTTCTAGAAGGAGAGAATAAAAATCATGTAGGATTTTGTTATCTTACTCGTGAACCAAACTGGGAAGTTGACTTCCTAAATAAATCAACAGAGTTTATATTAGAGACATAAGAAAGCTATCATAGATAGTTATATGATGAAAATATTTGAAGAGCTAAATGCTAAGAACTTTAAATTGTTCGCAGCAAAACATTATAATAACCCTGAATGCACAGATGCATCAGAGTTTGAGGAAGATCTTGCAAGATTTAAATATCTAAAAAGATTACTTAGACGATATGAAGAAGCAGAGGATTTACAAGAAAGATTAATCCTAAATCACTTAATCGTCATTTATAATGTATTTGGTATACCTGCTGCTAACAAAATGATTTGGTATAAGATTGATGAATCACACTGGCATTATATCAAACCGTTCTTAGTCTTTTTAAATTATTTGCCAGAGAAGGAAAAGTTAGAGGTTCCATTAGACCCTTTAATTGTAGAAAGACTTAGAAAGATATGAGTATATTATCGAGAGCAGCAGATTTAGGATATGCCTTTAGGTTTCTAAAGTTGTTAACTACGCCTTGGAATAAATTAAAAGCTTATGAATTAGGTATAGTCGATGAGAATGGAAAGAACTTAAAGAGAGCAAAAGAGCTTAAAACAAAAGAAGAAAAATCGGCATATACTATTTTCCATAGATTGGTATTTAATATTAAAAGATTATTAAATAAAATACCAGGTGGAAAAAGTACATTAGCTTCTTATGCTGCAGCTTTATACCTGATAAAAGAACATACAGGTATGAGTGAAGAAAAGATAGAAGAGATAATAACTAAAGTATTAGATGATAATTTAGAAACTGATTTAACAGAAAGCCAATGGTTTATAAAAGGTGATACATTAAATCCTGGCATATATTGTTTAACAAAAGATGTAGTTTCTATGAATACTGGTGAAGCGATAGCTAAAAAGAATTCAAAGATTAGGGTAGAAGAACATACTGAACCATATTCTAGTTTCTTAGGAAATAATATTTATAAGGTTCAGCACGTTTTAACAAAACAAGAATTATATATAAGTAACGAGGATATAAAAAGATGAGACGTTCATTTAAAGAATACTTAAAACATTGGGAAGATGCAGCAGCAAATTCTGTTAGCGCTGGTGGTATTGCAATGCCAGCTGATATGATGCCCAAAGATAAGCATAAGAAACATAAAGATAGAGTTAAGAAATCCATGTACGATGGAAGAACTCGTGAAGGTAAAAAGTTTGTGGAAAGAATGCTAGCACGTAGAGAAGCTAGATTAAAAGCAAAAAATGAAAAATTTAAAAGCGATGCACAAAGAAAAGCAGCATTCGCAAGCGGATATAAAGGTAAAGATAAAAAGAAAAAATAAATTATGAGTAAAATATTGATTGGCGTTATCGTCGTTATGGGTATAGGTTCCTACTTTCTCTGGAGTCAAGTCCAACATCTAACAGAATTAAATAAAGCATTTGAAGTAAGAAATGCAGAACAAATTGCAACAATTGCAGCACAACAAGAACAGTTTGTAAAACAAACAACAGCACTAAATAATCTTTCTAAGAAGAATCAAGAGATTGAAGCTGATATGAATAGATATTTAGATATTTTTAGAAGACATAATTTAACTAAATTGGCAGCAGCTAAACCAGGTTTAATTGAGCCAAGAATGAACAAAGCGACAAAAGAGGTATTTGATGGCATTGAAAACGATAGCAATCTTATTTCTAATCTTAATAACTAGTGCATGTGCAACTAGGTCAGTAGATGTTATAAGTAAACCAATAGAGATAGATATAGTACAACCGAATCTACCTAGAGGATTAGAATTAAGAGAACCATATTGGTATGTGGTTAACGAAGAAAATTTAGAAACCTTTATTGATGAGGTTAAAAAACAGTCTGGCGGTAGTGTAGTTTTTGTTGCCATGACTATAGCAGATTATGAGAATATGGCTTATAATATGCAAGAGGTGAAACGATACGTAAGAGAACTTGGCGAAGTTATAGTATATTATCGTTCCGTAACTATTAAGACTCCAGAAGGTGAAGAACCAGGAGTCGGTATTGAATGGGAGAAGAAAGAAGATGCCAACAACTAGAATGAAAGAACAATTAAGTGATTATGGTAGAGCTGTTATAGCAGCGAAACTATCTGCAATCGCTTACAAAAACGAAAAGCCTGCAATCACAGCAGCAAAGAAATTAGGATTTGCATGGGTAAAACTTATATCCCGTGATGGTGCAGAAGTCCTAGTAGCAAAAGACCGTAATGATATTTGGTTTGCATTTAGAGGAACAGAACCTTCTAAACTAAACGATGTCATGGCTGATTTAAATGTAATAAAGAATGCAGCAAAAGCTGGCGGTCGAGTACATAGTGGATTCCAACAAGAAGTCAATGACTTATGGATGGACATCCTAAAAGAATTAGAACATAACGACCAATTAAAAGTACGTAAAGATGTTTATATGACTGGACATTCTTTAGGTGCAGCAATGGCAACTATTGCAGCAACACGTTATCAACCACACGAATTATTTACTTTTGGTTCTCCACGAGTTGGTGGACCAAGATTTATTAAAAATATCAAATGCCCACACTATAGGTTTATGAACAATAACGATATAGTATGTCGTATTCCACCAGCATGGTTAGGATTCAGACATCACGGGGAAATGATATATTTCAATTGCGACGGCGAACGTCAAGCAAAACCAAGTTGGAAAGACTTATTCTTAGGAATATGGAATTCCTGGAAAAGATTTAAATTCTTTGATGGTATCGTAGACCACGGTATGCCGAACTACGTTCAAGCTATTGAAAAGCTATCTAAGAGTAAATAATGTATTGGTTACTAATTCTTTCACTTAAATCAATTTTAAGTTCCATCATAGGAAGTTCTTTCTATGGTTGGTTTCAAAATACTAAACTCGGAATATGGGTACAAAAACAAGTGACCCGATTCATGGATTACTTTGCAGAAAGGTATGACATTGAATTAGCAAAGACCGAGTCCAAATTCAAAAAGCAATACCCGCTCATAGCTGAAAGATTAGAACTTTTAGAAGACGAAATAAAAAAACTGAAAAAATAGATTTACAAATCAGCTGATTTGTGATATAATAACTAGTTATGAATGGGATAAATGTAATGGAAATAAATGTCACTAAACGTGATGGTACACAGCAAAAGTTTGATTTAGAGAAAGTCCATAAAGTATTAGAATGGGCTGTAGAAGACATTACTGGAGTTTCTCAATCAGAAATAGAATTAAAAGCAAACATACAACTTTATGATAAAATACCTGCTTATGATATTCACGAACTACTTATTAAGAGTGCCGCAGAACTTATATCGGATAGTACCCCGAATTATCAATTTGTTGCAGCACGTCTTATATCTTATAAAATAAGAAAAGAAGTTTATGGTGATTATCAACCATGGCCACTGAAAAAAATTATAGAAAAGAATATTGAACGTGGTGTATATGATGCTGATATTCTAAATAAGTATTCTGACCAAGAACTTCAAGAACTAAACGATTATATCAAACATGATAGAGACGACACATTCACTTATGCAGGAATGGAACAGTTTCGAGGAAAGTATTTAGTACAAGATAGAAGAACAAAAGAGTTATACGAATCACCACAAATATTGTACATGATGATTGCAGCAACTCTATTTGCAAAATATAACGGAGGACGTTTAAAATATGTTAAAGATTATTACGATGCAGTTTCACAATTTTATATCTCACTGCCAACACCTGTTATGGCGGGAGTTCGAACTCCTACCCGTCAATTTTCGTCTTGTGTGCTTATCGAGTCCGGAGATTCTTTGGACTCCATCAATGCTACTAGTACTTCTGTTGTTAGGTATATAAGTAAGAAAGCCGGTATAGGTATCGGTGCAGGCTCCATACGTGCCGCTGGTGCACGTGTAGGTGATGGGTCTATCGTTCATACAGGCCTAATTCCTTTTTTAAAGTACTTTCAAGCAGCAGTTAAATCGTGCTCGCAAGGGGGCGTACGCGGGGGCGCGGCGACCGTATATCTTCCAGTATGGCATTATGAATTCGAAGATTTAGTTGTATTAAAGAACAATAAAGGTACTGAAGAAACAAGAGTACGCCACATGGACTATGCATTTCAATTAAATAAATTAATGTATGAAAGATTATTAGAAGGTGGAGATATAACATTCTTTGACCCAAATGATGTACCAGGTTTATATGATGCATTCTATAATGACCAAGATACATTTAAAGAACTATATGAAAAGTATGAACGTGCTTATAGTATTCGTAAAAAGACTTTACCAGCATTAGAAGTATTCCAACAACTATTACAAGAGCGTAAAGATACTGGAAGAATTTATATTATGAATGTTGACCATGCAAACGACCATGGTTCATTCGATGCAAACGAAGCACCAATACGCATGAGCAACTTATGTTGTGAAATAGATTTACCAACTACTCCATTGGAATATGCAAACGATCCAAATGGAGAAATATCTCTTTGTACATTATCTGCAATTAACTGGGGATTAATTAATCAACCTAGTGAATTTAAAAAGTATTGTAATTTAGCAGTTAGAGGATTAGATGAATTATTAGATTACCAAAACTATCCTGTACCAGCTGCAGAAAAAGGTACAATGGGAAGAAGACCGTTAGGAATAGGTATTATTAATTTGGCTTATTTCTTAGCGAAACGCGGTCTAAAATATGACGAATCTGCATTTAAGGTAATCGACGAATATGCAGAATCCTGGAGTTATCATTTAATAAAAACTTCAGTTAAATTAGCAAAACAAAAAGGTGCATGTCTTAAAAATAATCAAACAAAATATGCATCTGGAGACTTGCCGATTGATACATATAAGAGAGCAATAGATAATCTTATAGAGCATAAAGAACGTATGCCATGGAAAGAGCTCAGAACTGACCTCAAAAAATATGGTATTCGAAACTCAACTCTCATGGCATTAATGCCTGCAGAAACAAGTGCTCAAATTAGTAATAGTACTAATGGAATAGAACCACCACGTGCTTTAGTTAGTTATAAACAATCTAAAGACGGGGTAATGGCTCAAGTGGTACCTGGCTATCATCACTTAAAAAATAAATACGATTTACTCTGGGACCAACAAAGTCCTGACGGTTATTTAAAAATCTGTGCAATATTACAAAAATATATTGACCAAGGAATTTCCGTTAACACTTCTTATAACCCAGAAAACTTTGACGACAATAAAGTTCCAATGTCAGAAATGATAAAGGATTTAGTCACTGCGTATAAATATGGAATTAAACAATTGTATTATTTTAACACCCATGATGGTGCAGGAGAAATGAAAGTAGAATACCATTCTCGAGAAGAATTACCTTCAGCTGTTGATGACGCAGCAAATGTAATGTCAGGATATGAAGAGGATGAAGATTGCGAGGCGTGCGTAATATGAGCGTATTAAAAAAGAATAAAGAATCACATTTAAAGAAAACAATGTTTTTTGACGAAGGTGTAGACATACAAAGATTTGATGTTTTAAAATATCCAGCGTTAGATAAGATAACAGAAAAACAGTTAGGATTTTTTTGGAGACCAGAAGAAGTAGATGTTTCCAAAGATAAAAAAGATTTCGATAATCTAACACCACACGAAAAACATATTTTTACATCTAATTTAAAAAGACAAATATTATTAGATAGTGTACAAGGTCGTGCACCTAACTTAGCATTTTTACCAATTGCAAGTTTACCAGAAGTTGAGAACTGGGTAGAAACTTGGTCTTTCTTTGAAACAATTCATAGCAGAAGCTATACACATATTATTAGAAATGTATATCCTAACCCATCAGAAGTATTCGATGGTATGTTAGATGTAAAAGAAATACTAGAATGTGGAAACGATATAGGCAAATATTACGATGCACTTATTAATAAACCATGTAAAGAAAATTTATGGATGTGTATGCTATCCGCAAACGCGTTAGAAGGTATAAGATTTTATGTATCCTTCGCGTGCTCGTGGGCGTTCGCGGAACTAAAAAAGATGGAAGGTAATGCAAAGATAATTAAGTTTATTGCAAGAGATGAGAATACGCACTTAGCTGGTACAACAACTATTTTAAGAACGCTATTAAAAGAAGATAAAGACTATACAGCAATATCAGCAAAGAAAGAAAAAGAAGCAACAGATTTATTCGTGAAAGTTATTGAACAAGAAAAAGAATGGGCTAAATACCTATTCAGAGATGGTTCAATGATTGGATTGAATGAACAAATTCTGTGCCAATATATAGAATGGATTGGTTCGAAAAGAATGCGTGCGGTTGGATTAACATCGCCATATTCTGTACCGAAAGTCAATCCACTTCCATGGACAGAAAAATGGATTGGTGGAGGCAATGTACAAGTTGCTCCCCAAGAAACAGAAATTACATCTTATGTCACCGGTGGTGTTAAACAAGATGTAGATAAAAACACATTATCAGGATTAAGTTTATGAATGAATTAACAGGAATAGTTGCAGCATTTATTGTTGGATTTAGTGGATTATTATATGTAGCTTATGATAATCTAGAATATAAAGGGTATGGAAATACCAAGTCATGCACTGGAGAATGCTATGAAGAATATGTTCGTGTCAATGGGACATTAATAGAACAGATGGAAGCAAAAAGATTAGCTAGTCAAGCTGATCCTTACAGTGACATACGAGGATTATGGGCAGGTTGTGCAGCTTGTCACGGTTCAGAAGGTCAAGGTATGGCGGCATTTCCAAAATTAGCAGGTCAATCAGCTAGTTATATACAAAAAGCACTTGAAGAATATAGAGCTGGTGAAACACGTGGAGCACAATCCGTGCTTATGTGGGGACAAGCTGGTAATTTAACAGATGACCAAATATTTCAATTAGCGTCATTTGTGGAGGTAGAGTTAAGTGAGTAATTACAAAAAAGCAACGCCCGAACAAATAAAAGAATGGCATGATACAGAAGGAAAATGGTGGGCAGATAGAGCAATGTCAATTGTAGCTATTTGTTCTTTTATGATTTTTTCTTTAGTTGGAATGATGGGATTAACAATGTATTTAATACAAGTAGGAGTTTACTCGTAATGGTAGTAGAAATTTACAGTAAAGATAATTGTCCATATTGTGATATGGCAATCCGATTAGCAAAGCAGCATGCAAATCTGTATAGAGTATTTAAATTAGGTGAAGATTTTGAGCGTGAATTAATGGAAGTTAAATTTCCAAATGCAAGAACATTTCCACAAATTATCGTTGATGACGAATCAATTGGTGGATATACAGAATTTAAGGCTCTAATCGATGCGCGTCTATGAGTTTGATTGTGGATATTGTTTTAAAATATCCGATATACACATAGACGACGATGAAGTTAAACCTCGTTTCTGCCCATTTTGTGGAAATCCAGTAGATGAAGCAGAAGAAGATGAGCTTGATTTCGATGCATAAATACTATTATGGATTGGACATATCAAGGCGTAAAATACGAGCCACCTAAAGATTTCACACCAGATGATTATTATGGATTTGTTTATATGATAACAAATCGTGCTACTGGTCAGAAATATGTAGGTAAAAAATTCTTTTGGAGTAAAAAAACTTTACCACCTCTAAAAGGAAAAAAGAGAAAAAGAAGAAGTATAGTAGAATCAAATTGGCGAGAATACTATGGTTCAAATAAACATCTCGTAGAAGAATTAGAAACCTCAGGTGATATATTCTACAGAGAAATATTACATTTATGTAAAACAAAAGGCGAGTGTGCTTATATGGAAGCCAAAGAACAATTTGATCGCGATGTGTTATTATCCGATGAATATTACAATGGGATAATTAACTGTCGAATTGGTAGTAATGCTATTAAAAATCTAAAGAAATAGGGGGTTTACAAACGCCTTGTTTTATGGTATAATATAGACCATTATGTCAAAAGAAAAGAAAAGCAATGTTATCCAGTTTCCAAATAGAATGTTGGAAATTGAAAAGAAACTAAAAGAATCCCGAGAAGCAGTACAATATATATCTGACGAAGCAGCAGATACAGCGCAATATATGTTAGATATAATCGAATCCGAATTACAAATGTCTCCAGAATCTGAATTCCATAGAATGGATTTTAGAGATGACCGTACTAGAGAGTCCAGAGATATGTACGCTATTATAAATCTAATTAATGCAATGTTGCTTAGATTTGCTGGCGTACCACATAAACTCCAAAAAGAATTAGATACAGTGTTTGTAAAAACTCATGCTTTATATAAACAAGGTAAACAAGATATTGAAATAGAGTTCGAACCAGAATT
>CEQT01042757.1_pt1 | contig 10688 bp, 15 predicted proteins | sample 530951 | NCBI WGS metagenome assembly CEQT01 (sample SAMEA2621132, study PRJEB7988) | marine metagenome | biome: marine biome (ENVO:00000447); feature: surface water layer (ENVO:00002042); material: "saline water (ENVO:00002010), including plankton (ENVO:xxxxxxxx)" | depth 5 m
AAAAGAAAATAAGTTGAGAGGTTATTCAATAGAAGGCTATTTCGTTGATAAGGTAGTAGAGATGCAGAAACAAGACATTTTAGACCTAGCAGAACAATGTACTGAGTGTCAAGAAAAAGAGCTATTAGAGGGCATAAAAGACATATTATTAAACGCAGAATTAAAGCCAGATAAGACATTAGATGGTACTCCTGTTTATAGAGATATAGAAAAAGCAGAGTTATATGGTGAGCTATTCTTTGACTGTTCTGGTAGCCATGCACACGAAATAGATGGCGAAACATTCTACATGGGTTGCAAGACACACGCAGAATTGTTAAAGAAACGAAAAAAGAAAATTAAGTATAAGTCAGCACAATACAGAACTAAGGATATGGCTAAATACTCATGGGATCAATGTATGCGTGACCAAATGCGAGAATATGGAAATGAAGAAACAGCTGCTAAGGTCTGTGCTGCAATAAAGAATAAAACTGTTAATCGATAGTTTTTAAATTTGAAAAGGAACAATAAGTAATAATTAATATATATAAAAAAAGATTCAAATGGACTCATTAAAAAAAATTAAAGAACTATTAAAGTTTACAAAGAAAAAAACATATAAGATAAATATGTACGCAGAAGCTATCCTAGACGATGCAAGAGTAATTGCAACAGACTCAGAACAATTTGAAATTGGTGCTGAGGTTTACGTTATTAATGACGAAGGTGCAGTTGAGAGTTTAAGCGAAGGCATCTACACTATGGAAGACGGATCAAAAATAAGAATTGATGCAGACAGCACAGTAGCAGGTTTTGGCGAAGAAGAAGAAGTAGTAGTTGAAGAAGAAGTTGTAGAAGAAGAATTGTCAGAAGAAAAAGAAGAAATGGCAGAACATTCAGAAGCAGAAGAAACTGACTGGGCTAAGACATTTGAAGAAATGAAAGACCGAGTTGCTGAATTAGAAAAAGCAGTATTCGGTGAAAAGGCAGCTGAGGACACAGAAGACTTAAATAAGACAGAAATGTCAGCTGAGATAATTGGTGAGTTAACAACAGAAATTGAGTCACTAAAAGCAAAAATAGTAGAACTTAGCGAACAACCAGCAAGTGAAGGTGTAAGTGTTTCACCTAATACAAACACAGAACCAGTAAATTTGTCAAAGCTTTCAGTTAAAGAAAGAGTTGCTTATTATATAAACAAAAACTAATTAATTATTTTAAAAATGAAAAAAGATATTTCAAAAAAATATGAGATGGGACAGTCTGTAACATCTAATTACGCAGGTGAGGCAGCTAGTGGATATATATCAGCAGCTTTACTTTCAAATCCAACTATTGCTAACAACGAGATAACATTATTAAACAATGTTACTTACAAAGCTAATTTAAGAAAAATTACAGTTGCAGGTGCAGCTGGTAATTTGATGGCTGACAATACTTGTGCGTTTACTGATAGTGGAACTGTTACTTACGCTGAAAGAGTGTTAACTCCTAAAAAATTAGACGTAAATACTCAAATCTGTAAAGCTGAATTCCTACAATCTTGGGAAGGAGCTAATATGACAGCAGGATTAAATGGTACATTGCCAGTTGAGTTTGCTGACTACATACTAGGTCAAACAGCTGAAAGAGTTTCTCAAGAAATTCAACAATCTATTTGGGACGGAAACGGAGCTAATGATGGTCAATTTGATGGCTTTAAATTATTACTAGCAGCTGATGGTGATGTTAATGACGTTGCTGCAATTGGTGGTGGTTTAGATGCAGCTAACATTGTTGCTGAACTTGATAAAGTTGTTGCAGCTATACCAGCAGCAGTATACGGAAAAGATGATTTAAAGATTTGGATACCAACAACAGCTCTACAATTCTACATACAAGCTCAAGCGACACTAGGTTATGTAAATAGATATAACATGGGTACAGACTTTCCATTATCTTTCAATGGTATTCAGATATGTCATGCACCAGGCTTAGCAGCAGATACAATGGTTGCTGGAAGAACATCAAATATGTTCATGGGAACTGATGGTTCTACATCAGAAGTTAGACTTCTTGATATGGCTGAATTAGATGGCTCAGACCACGTAAGAATCATTATGCGATTTAACGCAGGTGTTAACTACGCATTCGGTTCTGACATGGTATTATACGCTTAATACTTTTAAATGGGGGTTGTAAAAAACCCCCTTTTATTTAACTTTTAATAATAAAATAAATGGCTAATAAATTATATAATTTTGCTTGTGACATTAATGCTGGAAGAAAAATTGGCTGCAAAGATGTGATTGGTGGCATTAAATCTGTTTTCTTACTTCCTTATGATGAGGACTTATTTTCAAAATTAGCTTTTGATGGTACGTTTACAAGTGTTATTGACGACATTACTTCTACTCCTGATGTTGCAACTTTCAAATTTGACGTAAGAACAGAAACTTCTAGCTTTACAAATAACATAAATAGTGACGATGCAAATGGGACATATTTCAATGAACAAGTAATAGAGTTAACATTGCAAAAAATAGCAGCACAAGACTTACCAATGATAGATATTTTGGGGGGTGGTCGAGTACAGGCTTTTGTGTTAGACAACAACGACAACACTTTTCTTTGTGGCACATTATTTGGAATGACTTTAACAGCAGGAGCAATGCAAACAGGAACAGCTAAGGCTGATTTGACTGGCTTTACTATTACTTTAACAGGTCGAGAGCCTAAAACATATATGCTTAATAGAACTGCTGGAGTAGGCACAACAAACTATCCGTTTGATGCTTTAACTCCTAATGCACAAATAAGTCAAACAGCAGGTACATATCCAGCATAAAAAATTGTTTTTCTATTCTGTTTTAAAAGAAGGGGCTATATGTCCCTTTTTTTATTTAGTAAACAAAAAAGAATTAATTATATTTATAAAAAAGTAGAACTATGATAACAGTTAAAAAAGAATACTTAGAACGCTATATTGGTAGCAGAAATTTAACGCTTGGAGAAATGAATCAAGGTCAGTTAAAGTCTGTTCAAGATAGGTTTGGTGACAAGTATTTTGAAACAGCAAAAGAAACTAAAAAAACTAAAAAGAGTGATACAAGCGATAGCTGATAAAGACCAAGCTCAAACACTTAATACTGTGTATTTGATGTTACGTGATGAGATGCTAAACAATACTTATAAGCCTCTTATTGCTATACAAAGTCAAATGACAAATACGTTCGGTTATTTTATTCCAACTACATGGGATATAACAACAAACCCTTCTAGGTATGGTAAGATGACATTTTCTACAACTAATACAGGAGAAGGGGGTGCGACTACAGGTTTGGTTACAGTTGGAACACCAACACGTCCATTTGGCTTATATAATGTTACTATATATGAAAATGTTTCTAATGATAATGTAGATGTTAACTTAGTTAGCACAGTAATATATGAAACAATGATGTATATTAAAGCTGTTAATAATGACAATGTAGAATTTAAAGAGGTTGGGTTTAAAACTAATTCGCCTATATTTATAACTAATCCACTTCCATAAGATGGCAAAAAATAAATCAAAATACAATATGTCAGTAGTGAATATGTCACACTACAACATACCACATATAATAGAAAAAGATGGCAAAAACTACATATCTTTTGGATTAGACAATCTATACCCACAGTACCTTATTGAGCTATTTACTGGCTCAGGTATTAATTCAGCTATAATAAAGGGGGTTGCATCAATGATAGCAGGTGACCAACAAGGAACATATCAAGGTCTTGATGTAGTTGATAAAGACATATTAGAAGGGGGTGAAAAAGAGCAATATTTACAGTTTGCTAAGTTAATGAATAAAGGCGACAGAAACACCCTTAAAAACTTAGCTTTTGATTTAAAGCTATTTGGAACGTGTTACATAAATACTATATACAACAAAACTAAAACAGCTATTGCTGAAATAAAGCACGTACCAGCACAATACATAAGAAGTGGAAAAGTAGATAGCTTTGGTAAAGTAAATGAGTTTTATTATTCTTATGATTGGTCTAATGAACGTAAATATAAGCCACACGTAATAAAGGCTTTTGATCCTGAGAATAGAACAGACACTTCACAACTATTACAAATTAAAGAATACAATCCACAATCATTTTACTATGGTATTCCTGACTATGTTGGTGGGACTGACTACATACAGCTGGATATGAGTATCGCTGAACTACATCTTGCCAACATAGACAATAATTTTATGCCTAGCTGCATGGTTAACTTTGCAAATGGAATTCCATCTGACGAGGAAAGAATGGAAGTAGAACGCAAATTAAATGCTAAATTTAGTGGCTCAGGAAATAGTGGCAAACTAATCATCACTTTTAATGATGGAAAAGAAACAGCACCAGAAGTAGTACCATTAAATACAGGTGACAATGATGACAAATATCAATTTTTGTCTAGTGAAGTAAATAGAAAAGTATTAACAGCACATAGAATAGTTAGTCCATTATTATTTGGAGTTAAAGCTGAGAGTGGCTTTGGTAACAATGCAGAAGAAATAAAAGACAGTTTTGAACTATTATTGTCTAGTGTTATAAAACCCTTCCAGCACACGCTTTTAGAGGGTTTAGAAAAAGTATTTAGAATAAATGGTATAGATAGCTTAGATATATACTTTAAGACTGTTAAACCTGCCAAATTCATGGATACAGAAAAGATAGTAGACGAAGTAAAGGAGGGTATAGACATAGAAGACGTTACTGTTGAAAAAATGGAGCAACTTATTGCAAACCATAAAAAAAAAAGACACAATTTTAAGGACTTAAAAGACATAGATACTAAGCCAACGCAAGGAATGATTGAAGAAGCAAAGAAAGGCTTAGAATGGAGGAAAGAATACGGAAGGGGTGGCACAGAAGTAGGTGTTGCAAGAGCAAGGGACATAGCAAACGGAAAAAACCTTAGCTTAGATACTATAAAAAGAATGAGTAGTTTTTTTGCTAGACACGAAAAAAGCACAAAAGGTGGTGAAGGTTTTAAGCCTAGTCAAGATGGGTTTCCTAGTGCTGGTCGTATAGCTTGGGCATTATGGGGTGGCGATGCAGGGCAATCTTGGGCAGAAAAAAAGTCAAAGGAAATAGACAATGTTCGTCAAGATATGTCAATAAATGTAGAAGACGATAAGGTTTGCTTGGATTATTTTGATGATATAGGTATTACATTAGATGAAAACGAGTGGTTTGAAGCACACGTAGACGAAATAGAAGACCATAAGCTAGACAAAAGATACCATGAGTTTGCGTATGCTCCAGCAGGAACACCAAACGTAGCTGATAGTTCATCTGACGTTGGAATGTTTAGAATACTATACAGATATTCTCAAACACTATCTGTAAATAAAAAGACAGGACAAATAAGTAGTAGAGAGTTCTGTCAAAAGATGGTAGCTAAGTCAGTAGCAGGAACATTATACAGAATGGAAGACCTAGAGAAAGCATCTACAAAGGCTGTAAATAAAGGTTTTGGAGCTGGTGGTTCAAATACCTATAATATAGCACTTTACAAGGGTGGTGCTAATTGTAAGCATAAATGGGAACGAGTGTTCTATTTTAGAAGACAAGTACCTAAAGGGCAGACGTTTGTAGATATAGATGGCAAGGAATATCAAGAAGGTGAATTTTTACCTAATGGCACACTAAACAACTTTAAGCTAGTGTCACAACAATTTGCTAATGGTAAAATTGATATGCCACAAGATTCAGAAATGAGAAAAACAACGTGGAGAATGAGAAATCACGGATTCTTAAAACCACGAAAAGAAAAAGAAAGGAGTTATAAAACTAATGTAGGATAATATGAGTACAATACAACACGCACTTTTAGTAAGTGCAGAAATGCTAAAAAGAACAGTTCCAATAAGTCAATCTTGTGACGATAACTTAATTCACACAATTATACTACAAGCACAAGACAAATACATATTGCCTGTACTTGGACATGACTTATTTGAAAAAATTAAATCTGACATTGCAGATGGTACACTAACAGGTGTTTATGCAACATTAGTAAAAACATATATTAATAAAGCAATATGTCAATTTACTTATGCTATGTTATTGCCCAATTTAAGAATCAGAAGTGTTCGTCACTCAGTAGTACAAATGGACAACGAGCAAGGTACATCAGTTAGTGCTGACGATATTGCTCCACTTGTTTCTCAAGCTATGGACATGGGTGAGTTCTACCGAGAAAGATTGATAGACTATTTAGTAGACAATTCTAGTTCTTACCCTGAATACAGCTCTAACACAGGCAATGAATTAAGTCCTACAACTAGAAACTATTATAGTGGTATAAACATGGACAGAAACTATGGCAAATCAAATATATTAGCAAAGGCTGTATTGTCAGCTATGGGAGTGAAGGACGTATGTTAAGAGGTAAATACAATACTAAGTTTGCGAAAAGCAACTTTGCTAAATTAAAAAAATATATTAAAAAATTAAGTAATGGCAAATCAAAGACTAACAGACAAGACAGCACTAGATAACCACACTGGTAGTGGTGATCTTTATATGATTGTTGATGTATCTGACACAACAGGTAGTTCAGCAGGAACTTCAAAAAAAATAGATTCAAAATTTGTAATTCAAACAGATAAAATTTCAGTCACAAGTGCTGAGTTTCAAGCTATGGATGCAACAGGTGGTGCAGGTACTTTTAGAACTCTAGCAAATGGTGCTGGAGCTGGTTATGGATTTATACTTTTATCTGCTGTAGTATGTGGAAAATATGTTTCTTCTACTGATTCATCTAATACAAACCTTTATGTTGGTTATGATTCAAGTTCTTCAACACATTATTGGGGAACAGCAGGACGTTTTATGTCAGGTGTAACAGCTGACAGAACTTATAATATGAAATATGTTGCTAGTACAACATCAATGGTAGCTTCAGGAATAGACAACAAGCCATTGTTATTGTGGAGTGGAGGTAATTTCAATGGTGACTTTACAGCAGATGTCTATATTACATATCAAGTAGTGCAACTATGATAAGATTTATATTGATATTAATTCCATTTGTAAGCTATGGTCAGTTTTATAAATACTCCACTATCTATGGAGGAATGTCTTTACAAAGCGAAATAGCACCAATAGAAACATATCAATATATTAACAATGAATTAATAGAAACAACTCCAGACTTTGGTGACAATTATAGGTATTTTATTGGAATAAAAAAATTGTCAAGATTTAAGTTTGAAAAAAAACCTAAATTCTATTATGATGGACTTGAGCAAAATGCAAGTCAATATAGGTCACCTGTTAACAAGTTTGAGTATTTACTACAATATGAAAGAATAAAACAATATGGCAGGGAGTTTAACAATCACACAATTTGGTTTAGATATGTAGGTGAATATACTAGCACTAAAATAATATCTAGTAATAATGGCTATATAGATTTGGTTTATAAATCATTAGACTTGCGTTTTAAGTACGATTTTAAAGGCTTTAGAGCCACTTTAGGTTCTATTGTAAGGAATCACCCTACATATGGCATAAACCCCTTTAAAAACGATTTTCCAAATTACAATGATTTTAAAGAAACAGCAATAGCTTTGGGTTATGAGCAAGAATTTTACTACATAGATGCAAACCAAAATGGACATTTAGATAGACTAGAGCAGTCGTTTTTTAGATGGATTAAAGACGGTAATATAGTTGCACAAAACAATGCACAGTTTTTACAATATTATGGTACTATTCCAACAAGATACAATCAACAAAAACTAGAAGAACTAGGCAATCAATACAGCATAAGTGGTGTTGTGGGTTTGTCTTATTATTATTATCAAGACAATTATTTTATACTAGCTTATGGCAATTACTTTTTTGTAAATAAAGAAATTACAGAATATGGTAGCACTAGCAATGATTACGACTATGGTGTTATAGGTAATTACAAGCTATCTAAGACACTATCTATATATACGCAAATAGAATACCTTAATTACTTTGGAAGGGAAAATAAAAATATAAATATCGGCTTAAATTATATAATACTATGAAAAGACTAATATGTAAAATAATTAAATTTTTAACCTTTGGCAGCCTTTGTGGTGGCTGTTGTAATAAATGTGACAAATGAAAATAAATGAAAAAAGCGAGTTTACGCTTGACCTTAAAACGATTATACTTATAGTGGGTTTTATAATATCACTATCAGCTACATACTACACCTTACAAGCTGACATTGAAGAAGCAAAAAAACTACCTAAGCTACCTATAAGTGAAAAGGAATTTGAACTTAAAGACGAGCTGATAAGAACTACAATAATGAGCAATGCAGATAGGTTAGAGAAAATAGAGAATAAATTAAATAAAATAGATGAAAGGTTGTATAACATTAATAATAAGTAGTATAGCTTTTGTGTGTTATTCACAAGTATCTGTTATACATTTTAATAGTAGTTGGAATACGGAAAATTCTATCGACATAAGTCAGCTTAAAGATTGTAAAAAAGAAAGTGTTCTAATTTGTCACAATGAAGACTTAAAAGATAAATACAATATTAAGTCTGTACCTACAATAGTTATACTAGACGAGGGTGCTGAGGTTACAAGGTTTGAAGCTAATATAATGATGGAGCTAAATGTAACTAGAAAAGACATACAAAAACAAATAGACAAAATATACTTAGCTAAATTTGAATAATGAGAATAAGCAAAAATTTCACATTAGCAGAACTTACTAAAAGCAATACAGCTACAAGACTTGGTATTTCTAACACGCCCGACAAGGAAGGAATACACAAACTCAGACTTTTAGCCACTGAACTTTTACAACCACTCAGGAATGCAGTTGGTTCTCTAAGGGTAACAAGTGGCTATAGGTCTGAAAGCCTTAACAAAGCAATAGGGGGTAGTTTTAAACTTGATGAAAATGGAAACTATGTTGCACTATCACAACATTGTAAATGCGAGGCTGTGGACTTACAGTTTGTTAAACGTGGACGTATGGACAATATGAAAATCTTTAATGCTATTGTTACACTAGGTTTGGATTTTGACCAATTGATATTAGAGTTTGGTGGTGCAACAGCAGACAAGGATAGTGACAATCCTGATTGGATACATATAAGCTGGAAGGTAACAGGAAACAGAAGACAAATTCTGGTTGCTTATAAAGATGAAAACAACAGGACTAAATATAGACCTAAAAAAAATTATTACGCAATATGAGTATCTTAAGTAAATTATTCGGCAATATGTCACTAGATGTTAATAAACTCGTTGATAACGTAGTAACAACTGATGCTGAACGTAAAGAATTAAAGATTAAATTGAAACAGATGATTTTAGATGCTCAAGCAAATGCAGAAGAACAAATAACTAGAAGGTGGGAAAGTGATAATAAGGCGGGTTGGTTACCTGCTAACATAAGACCACTAACTCTAGCCTTTTTAATTATATCAACAGTGCTACTAGTATTTATTGATAGTGGTACAATTAGTTTTAATGTAGATGATAAATGGAAATCACTTTTAGAAATATGCCTAATAACAACAATAGGAGCTTATTTTGGGAGTAGAGGGTTTGAAAAAATTAAAAAGAAATAAAACAATTAAAAGAATATCGGTTACGCTTAACAAAGTCTGAACACGACTTAATAAAAAATATACGCCAATCCGAAGGTAATAGCTTAAATAATGTCCTTGTTATTGGCGACCTTCACGAGCCATTCTCTCTTGATAAATACCTAGAATTTTGTATATCTAAATATAACGATTTTGATTGTACAGAAGTTGTATTTATTGGTGACGTTATAGATAACCATTACAGTTCATATCACGAAACATCAGCAGACGGATTAGGTGGTGCTGATGAATTAGAGTTTGCAATCAAAAGAATAGCACGTTGGTACAAAGCGTTCCCAGAAGCAACTGTAATAGTCGGTAATCACGACAGAATGGTGATGCGTAAAGCACAAACGTCAGCAATACCTAGTAAGTGGATTAAAAGCTACAAGGAAGTCTTAGAAGTGCCAAATTGGAATTTTGTTGAACGATATGTAAAAGATGGTGTTCAGTATTTACATGGTGAAGGGGGTACAGCACGAACTAAGTGTAGAGCAGATATGATGAACACAGTACAAGGACATTTACATACACAAGCATATACAGAACATTATGTAGGTCAAAATTTTAGAATCTATGGTTGCCAAGTAGCATCAGGCATAAACTTTTCAAAATATTCGTTTGCATATGCTAAAGCAGGAAAAAAACCAGCGATAGGTTGTGCTGTCATTTTGAATAATGGAAAATTACCTATAAATTTACTAATGGAATTATGAGTAATAATAAACACATATACGTTAGAGATATTAAACTAGATGCGGAATATAGTTATGACAAGAATAATAATAAAGTCTTTAATACTAAAAAACTTCGCAGACATTTTAATCTTATACTAAAGAACTTAAAATAGAATAGCACCTGTATACAGGGTTAAATCTCCTGTTACCCTGTAATATAAGTAGTGTTCAATGCAGGTGCTTATTCTATCCAGTACGACTTTACATTGGCTGTATTGCCATATCTGGTGTTTACAGTAATGTATTTAGATTGGATATTTATTCCTATTTCTTTAAGCTGTCTGATTACTCCTTGCAAGTCAGCAATACCGAGATCATACATAGCATTAAAAGTTGATATTGTTTTACC
>CEQT01136590.1_pt1 | contig 10685 bp, 10 predicted proteins | sample 530951 | NCBI WGS metagenome assembly CEQT01 (sample SAMEA2621132, study PRJEB7988) | marine metagenome | biome: marine biome (ENVO:00000447); feature: surface water layer (ENVO:00002042); material: "saline water (ENVO:00002010), including plankton (ENVO:xxxxxxxx)" | depth 5 m
TTTTTCCATCTATACCTAAGGTTTCTTCAATGTAACTTTGTTGCTGTTTCTTGTATCCAGGATAAATTACATCAACATAATGTTTTCTTGCATTTGACATTTGGAATAATTGTTCAATACCTGATTCAATTAGATCATCTTTACCACTGGCTAATTTTGCAATGATGTCAAGATCATCCTTAGATAATTCTATTTCCTCTTCACCTTCAGGATTGAATCTTTCTGGATCCGCACTTGCTCCTTCTTCTGCATAACGAGGATCAAAATAAATGTTTGCATTACCACCATCTGGTTCACCATCTCCGTCATTATCAGAGCCATCTCCAACAAGCCAGATTCTGTCTTCTTTGATGCTTTGCTCAATAAAAGAAACTGGATCTGCACCTGCACTAATATATACTACTGCTTCATTAATAATACCTTTTAACCTCAACGGCCCAATTGGCGAATATTCATCAAAAGGCGGCAAATGTCCATAAAATCTTGCCATTTCTGGATAAGTACGTTCCATTACTTCTACAAATGTGTTGACAGCATCTATGCGTTGTTCTTCAGTTGGTTGTATGAATAGATCTGGTACTGTGCCACCGCTTGCAGTTATAGCTTCACGTAATAAATAATCTTCTAATATAACATCCTTAACTTCTGGATTGATCACTGGTCTACCATCAACCATTTCATTGGTTACTTCATACTGAGCACCATTTTTGTCTGTTACAGCAATAGGTGTATTGTTTTGATCAAATTGTATAGACTTGTGTAACAAGTTAGGATTTATACGGCGGATTCTTTTCATATGTGAAATAAAAAGTCTATTGTACAAATCATCTTTGCTTAATTCTTTAACCATATCAATTGACAAATGATTATCTGTTAAATCTAAATATTGCTTTGCTACTTCATCATAATCTTTTGCATTTGCAAGTTTTTGTAGTACATCCTCAACACTGTCATCGTCAACAGAAACACGTTTTGAAGTAAATATAGCCCAATAATCATTCTCAAATGCAACAACTAATTTTTTAGCTAAATCTCTTGCAGTTAATTGATCTATATTTGCTGTATCATTTTGTAAACTTTTTTGTTCTTCTTTTTCTTTATCTTGTTTAGCTTTTTCTGCTGACTTTACGCCTAAATCAAACTCATGCATTGCTATGCCAGCAAAATGAATAAACAATGATTTTGGAGTGTTTAAATCTGTTATTTTGTTTGGATTAGGAGTGTTATATGCTGTTGTCAGTTCAATTAATCTTGTGGTATCTGGTATTAAAGTTATTTGTTTTCCAGACATAGTTTTTGCTTTTAACATAGGTGATAATGGGCGTATCAATTCACGAAGTGTGTTAAACAAAATGTCTTTATTCCGTGCCATTAATATTTTAGCAGTGCCATCTTCTAAAAAATTAATTATTTCTTTGGAAGTGGTATTACCTGGTTTAAAGAATTTATCTTTCCACTTTTCCCTTACAATAGGATGTAAAATTGCCCACCATCCTTCTCTTCCAATCCCAGCAATAAATTCTTGAAAACTGTCTATTTTGTCTACATCTTTTATTGATATTCTTCTATCTGTGAAAGCACGTCTAACAGCTTCATAATTTTTTACAGCATTTGCTAGTTTTGTATTGATTAAAAATCCACGTCTGTCTAACGGAGCTGTTAAAATCTTTGCATCTTCTCTGTTTATAACTCCGTTTATAGTTAGTAGTCGAATCCTATCTTCAGGAGCCATATCTTTTATTTGATTGTTTACACTTTTTTGCCATTCGGCTACAGACATTTTTAGGTTATTATCATATATTCCTGTAGTGCCACCAGTCCATGCTTTTTTTGAATTGTCCCAATACTTTCCCTGTGGTCTTTTACCAATAGCAAGGCTGTGTTTTGATAATGCTTTTTGTACTTCTTTAATTAAATCTTTATCAGTAGTATCAGGACCAATATATACATTTATATTCCTGTTACTAGCAAAGGCTCGCAATGCATTTTCTTTAAGTACATCAAAAAGTTTCATTTTATGCCCATTTTTTTGTTCAGAGCGTCATATAACCTATCTTTAATGTTACTTGTATCAATATCAGATTTTACTCTTGTTGGTAAGCCTTTATGTTTTGTGCTTGCCATTTTTTTAACATCTGATTTTTTCATATCACCAGCAACATCTCCTGCCTCTCCGTCTTTAGGCATTTCTCCTTTTTGCATTGCACGTACAATCCCAAAAAATTGTTGCTGTTTTTTACTCACTGCTTTTTCATTTAGTAAAGCTTCTAATGCATCTATTCGACGTTCTAGTGCAGAAATACGATCTTCTTCCGCTTCACCTACTAGTTTATCTTTTAATGGATGATCTTGTTCGCCTGTTTTACTAGGAGTGCTTGTTTTAGGCATAGGATCTTTGCCTTTAGCTTGTCCTTCACTGCCTGTCTTTTGGGTTTCAGTAACACCTGCAAGTTTTGCAAAGTCATTTACACTATAATTTTTATCCAATTGTAATGAACCTTCAGGCACATCCACACTTTCATTCACAACTGCTAAATTTTCAAGCTTGGGTTCTGGAGCACTGCCACCTGCTTGAGCTTGGAGCTTTTTTAAATCGTCTGCGGGATCTGTAGGATCTATAGAAAAAAGTTTGTGTTGTAATGCATTGAAATCCATGTTTTTTCCTTACATTTTTTTCTTTAGCTTGCTATTCAAATTTCCTTTATATGAATCGTATTCTTCATTTGTTAAAACAGGCTTGAAACGCTTTGGTTTTACTGATTCAGGCATCATACCTTTATCCATATTCATTTCATAATCTAAGCTATGATAAACACTATCCATATAATCAGCGGCTTTTGTTATTTTAGATTGTTGCCAACCTTGAATACCTTCTGCTTCTGAAACGTTTTTCATCATTTCGTGTAGTTTTATAGCATATTTTGCAATTTTATACAAATCGCTACGTGCCATTTGTACTTCGTGATCACGTTCCGCCATATCTGCTAAATCTGCAAGACCCTCTTTTTGTATCATAGCACCTTTACTCTTTCCATATTTAGGATGTAATACCTTACGTTTACCTAATTGTACCATATCAGCAAACTTATAACCTGCTCTTTTTAAAAACATTGCCTCATTCTCATTTTTTGCAGTTGTAATTCCTTTTTTAGGATGGATCATTTTTGCTGGATACTCTTGTGTTGTCATACTTTCTCTTGTGGTTGTTTCTGGCTTTTTCTTTTCAGCTTTGCTGTATTTGTCTTTTAGTCTACCTAGTTCTTCTTGGCTTGCACCTTCACGACCAGCTTGGGCCGCTTTTTTCATATATTCTTTGCCGTGCTTTTTTACGCCTGTGTAGTACTGTAAACCGCTTTCTTTTGTGGCTTTTTCTGTCATAATCATGCTCCATTAGTATATACTATACTATTTATCAGTCTTTTTTTTCTTTTTCTTTTTTGATGGACCGCCCATCAAATTATCATTAGTATCTAGAGCATTTTTAAAAGTATTATCGTTTCTTTTTATTACACCTCCAACAGGAGCAACTACAGAAGCAATGCTACTTGCGGTTGTTTCTTTCACTATATCTTTTATTTTCATTTTGTTATCTCCTGTATAAATTTAAATTCTACTCCGTGTCCAATTGTACAATATGTATTGTAAGGTGCGTTATGATATTCTAAGACTGTAAATGTTCCAGTTTCTAAATTTGCATACAATGCCCAAGGTAGCACAGGTCTATCTGTTGATATTCCGTTATTTTCATCAGGGTCATTTACAGGTGTAAGCTGATTAGCAACTCCTATTAAGACTTCTCCTTTTGAAGCCATTGCAGAAAAAGTTTCTTGCTCATTAGCACATATTACAGGTTTGTTATTCCATTCAGCGGCATGAACAGGGTGACAACTTGTTAATATTATAATTATTGCTAAGATAATTTTGTTCATCTTGTATCTCCTGGCATGACTGCTTGTTTAATTGCAGATGCAGTTCTTTCAAATTTGTGATCTTTGTATTTGAATCCTATTCCACCTGCGTCTTCCCATGCATTTATATTTACACCATAATCGTCTATTAGTATGTTAGGTGATCCATCTTTATTTTGGGCAAATTTATCTTTTTTATGTGTAATATATACTTTCTTAGGCGGAAAAAAGTTTAAGTTTCTTCTTATCCATTCACGTTTGTGCGGTTCAGAATTTGGATCATCTGGTAATGGTGAAGAACAAATATTGTAACTTCCTTTAACTTTTTTTACTAATTTTAATAATTGCATTGCTTGAGGAAGTAATGGTAGTTTTAACCAAAATTCATCAGTGTCTCGTATTCTTTGCAGTGCATCATCAATACTATGTTGTTTGTTTATTTGTGACCAATGACTTACTTGCATTATTTTTGCCCATTCACCAAAAAAGTCTGCTAGTACACCATCCATATCAATATAGATTTCTGAATTAGGATTCAGTGAATATGCTTCATGTAAATTTATACTGTTTATTTGTTGCATTATCGACGACTTGCCTAAGGTTAACAATACATTTCTTTTTTCTTTAAGTTCATCAGGTAAAATATCATACGCTTGTTGTCTTAAAGATGCATTGCCTCTGGTCATTACTTTAAGTAATTCGGCTTTTTCTTTATGATAGACTTTTGCAAATTTAGGATCATTTTGTGCTATATCTTTTCCATTGCTAATTAAGTCCGCATACTTTATAGTCTGTGCTTGAGCACTTACACCTGCTAGTTTATCTCTATCTATTGCTTTTCGTGTTGCTCTATTTCCATCTTCTGGTTTGCTTACGTCAGTTAATTCAACAACTAACTTTGCAATCACAGGACCAAATTCATTTCGTATATCTTCTTCTGTTATTTCAGTATCTTCAATTGTATCATGCAAAAGAGCCGCGGCTTGCATCTCAATAGTTCCGCCTGCACTTTTAACTATGTTACGAACTTCATCTAAATGCACATAGTATGGGTCACCTGTATACTTTCTTTTATGCTCTTTGTGTGCATTTTGTGCAAATAATTCTGCTCTATGAATAACATCATCTTTTGATTTATCTGTCACAGTTTTTGCACCAATTGCAGTACCAATTGCCACTGCTCCTTTGACAATAGTTTTAACAATATCTATAAGTGCTTCAGGTCCACCTCCTGGTGGCATTCGATTCAATGCTTCAATAATTATTTCTTTAGCTTTTTTTGCTCCTTTACTCTTTGCAAGAGCTGTAAAAATAGCAACTACAGCAGGCCATAGTTGAATACCTTCGTCAATTTTTACTGATTCTGTTAGTCCTAAATTAAATAAAACATTAGTGCTTTTACCTTTTACTTTCTTACTTAATGTTGGCGGCCTTCCATCTTTATCAACTTTATTACCAAATTTAGCGGCTTGTTTAGGTATTTCATTAGGCCCAACATCAGGAGTTGTGTTTACACCTTTAACAATTCTACCTACACCTTCATTTAAGTTATTTAAAAGCTGATCTTTACTTGCAGTAAAATTACTTTGCTTCCATTTATTTCTAAGATCTTTTAATGTTTGTCCTAGTTGCGGACCTGGCTTTATTCCTTTAGAAATTAGATCATTGCCTGTAACTGGAAATTCTGGTGCCCTAAATTGTTCTATATGTTTTATCATATCCTTTTGATCTTTGAGTATTGCAAGTTTTTGTAACATATTTCTATCTACTTTGTCAACCATTTTTTCCGAATACCATTTTTGATCAACATTTTTATCTTTATATGCGTGTAAAAATATAAGTAAATTATATTCTTCGTTGCTCATTTTCCAAATTTTTCCTATGGCTGGATTTTTAACTATTCTTGCCAAGTTAATTATTGGATCTTGTTTATCTACAACTGTGTTAATATCTTTTATATCTAACTTGATGGTTTTATTAACACCTGTTTTTTCCATATGATCTAAAATATTTGCAATATTTTCTCCGCCAAGTAATTTTTCTACTTCCTGCCACACTCTTTCTACACTAACTTTGGATAAACCTGATACGTTGTTTTTAATTGCCAATAGTGTATCTTTATCAAAATCAGGATTTTTTATTCTACCTTGAAATCTAAAATATCTTAGTATTCGCAAATAATCTTCTTTAATTCTTTCCTCAGGATCTCCTACAAATTTACTTACTTTATTTTGTAAGTCATCCATTCCTCCGTAATAATCATAAATTTTGCCATCTAAATCCATGCTCATAGCATTGTATGTTAGGTCTCTACGTTTAGCATCTTCTTCCCAAGATCTTACAAATTTTACTGACGCACGTCTGCCATCGGTCTCAACATCTGCTCTTAGTGTTGTTATTTCAAAAGGCTCATTATTTAAAACTGCTGTAATAGTACCGTGTTCAATACCTGTAGGAATATGTTTTATTCCTGCTTTGCCTAATACATCCATCATTTCTTTTGGAGTTGCATCTGTGGCTAGATCTATATCCTTAGGATCTTTTTGAAGTAAAATATCTCGTACAGCACCACCAACTATTCTTATTTCAAAGCCAGCTTTTTTGAATATTTTATCTAAATTTTCCAACTCAGATGTAGGCTCATAATTTGCTACATCTTCTATGACTTGTTGGATTTTCATACAGGTTTTTCTCCAGTTAAATGCGGCTGGGAAAACCAAAGCTTGAACCATTCTTCTGTGCCAGGCTGTATTTTCTTTTTACGTTGTATGCGAGCTTTTTCAGTACCGGTTATGCTAATATTTTCTATAGTATAAGGAGTGTATCCTGTAAACTTATTACGAATACCTGCTAGGTGCTGTAAATCTTTTATATCCATGTTAGCCTCCGTTTGCGTGGATAGCCGCCATGTGCTTTTTATACTTTTTTGTACCTTTTTTGTGTGGGCTCTTACCTTCATTTGCTTTAATAGTATCATTCATTAAAGCATCATGATTTTTTTCTGCATATTCACTTGCACTTTTTTCACTGTAAAAAGTTTTAACTATTTGACCACCTTTGCCTTTTCTGTGATTGTAAACAGCCCAGTAATCTTTGCCATTATCGTCTTTATGTTTTACAACATGACTAAATGAATCATGTCCATGTTTAGGATCATATGCTTCTTTTATATCTTCTTGTTCATCTTTAATTAATTCATCTACTAGAGTAAACATATCTGCTTTACTAATGATATCTTCTGGCTTATGTTTTATGCCAAATTTAGCACAGTAATTTTTTAAGCCGTTATGCACCATGTCATTTAAACATTGCTTATCATTAGTTTGTTTGTACTGATCCATTGCAGGAAAAAAAGCTTTTCTGTAGAACATTGGATCATTACGCATATAAATTTTTAAATCTTCTTTGACATCGTAATTAGGTTTTGGATATATTTCTTTAGGAATATCCATATCGTGAAATTCATTAATTTTTACCATTTTCTACAACTCCAATAACGTGCTTTATGCCGTGGACCTGGATTATCACAGTTGTGTCTTGCTCTAAAACTTCTACGTCTTGCAGGATTTGACTTTTTTATTTTTGTTCCTTTTTGACCAAAGTTTACTTTTACTACATTGCCTTTTGGATTCTTGACATAAACTTTAAATTTTTTTACATCTCCTGCCATTGGCTTTCCAAGTTTTACTTTGCGTCCTTGATATTCAGCTTCATCAACAATATCATCATCATTATAGTATAGTACACCAAAATTCCTATGAAAATCATCATCATCGTCAAAAACAAGCTCTTCAGAAAAATCAAAATCATTTAATTCATTTAATTTCATGATGAGCCTCCAATATATTGCTTTATAAATTTTCTATGCACCTGTTTACCCACCATTCTTTCGGCGGCTTTTGGGTCTATTTTATATTTGGCGTACCAGGCTTTAAATTGAGGATCGCCTGTAAATTGGCGTTTAAACCACGCATTAACACCTTCATCAATTTCTATCATTTTCATAACAATATCCTAATTAAGTATTATAACTATTTATCAGGATACACCAAACGTTCTACCCTTTGTAGATTATCACCGATTATCATCTGTGCAATTAAAAGTGTCTTTTTATCTCTAACGTAAAAATAATAACCTTTTACCCATGTTTCTGCTAAAACATTTTCTCTTGCAGTATCACCAATTTTTGCTAGATGTGGATTAGCGTCTATCCATCTTATCAGTGCTGATGTTCCAAGTTTTTTTCCTAATGTGCATTTATATTCATATTTAGGTTGTGAATTAACCAGTATTACATTCTTTTCTGATGTAAGTAAATTAATATTTTCAGGACTTGGTTCATAAAACTGTATTCCTGGATGTTTTAACTTATTTGACAATTTAACAACAAATGTTCTATCATTACTGTATATTGTTAATTCTCCTCTATGACATCTTACCATATAATCTTCTTTGTTTTTCAAATGTCTGTATATCATAATAGCATCATAATAATGCTCAACAGGAATTGAAATAGTGTATTTTTGATTCACATATGGTATGCTTATATTATTTTTAGACTTGTCATGATGTGTATGAGCGATATCTAGTTTTTTTCTTGTGTAACTTAAACTAGAATCTTTTTGGAATTCTGTCCTAAAATAACCTGCACATTGATTAGGTATAACTAATTTGTATAGATATTTGTTGTAATGTAAACGTTTTGTATCAAACAACTTCATTTTGTTTTATTTGACAATCTAATTTTAATAATTTGTCTTTGAAATCTATTATAACTTTGCCACCATTTTTTAATTCACCAAACAACATTTTTTTACTTAGAGGACGCTTAATATCTTGATCTATAACACGTTGTAAAGGTCTTGCACCCATTTTAGGATTAAAGCCTTTATCTACAAGATAATCTAATGCTTCGTCTGTAACAGATATATCAATTTGTTTTTCTTGCACTTGTTTTTTAAGTTCTAGCAAAAACTTTCCAACAATTTTCATCATAACAGGTTTATCTAGTTTACCAAATGTAATTATACCATCAAGTCTATTCCTAAACTCAGGAGGAAAGAATTTTTTGAAATCAGTATCTTCATAATCTTTATCTAAATCTTCTCCAAATCCTATTGCATTTTTTTCTGCATCTCTTGCACCTAAATTTGTAGTTAATATTAAAATACAATTTCTTGCATCAGCTTCTTTACTATTACTTCCAGTAATTTTACCATTGTCCATTAATTGTAATAAAATATTACTTACATCAGGATGTGCTTTTTCAATTTCATCAAGTAACAAGACACAATTAGGATGCTCTTGTAGTTTTATTATAAGTTGTCCAGCATCATCTTCAAAACCCACATAACCTGGAGGAGCACCTATTAGTTTTGCTACACTATGTTTTTCTTGATATTCACTCATATCAAATCTAACAAGTTTTACACCCATATGGTGTGCTAATTGTTTTGATAATTCTGTTTTACCAACACCTGTAGGCCCCATAAAAACAAAGCTTCCAATTGGCTTATCTTCATTTTTTAATCCAGCTTGTGCAACTAAAATTTTATCAACAATATCATCTACAGCTTTATCCTGTCCAAATACAGAACTCTTCAAATTAGAGTCAAGATTAACTAAGTTTGCACTTTCTTTTTCTTTTACCTGTTCTTCAGGTAGGTCAATCATTTTAGCTAATTCAAATTGTATACTATCTTCTGTAACCACCTTGTTTTCTAATTGATTTTTTACCTTAAACCTACTACAAGCAACATCAATTAAGTCTATTGCTTTATCTGGTAATTTTTTTTCAGGTTGATATTTTATACTTAAATTTACTGACGCATTTATTGCATCATCTGTGATCTTTGTATTATGGTAACTTTCATAATATTGTTTTATTCCTTGAAGTATTTTTATAGTGTTTTCCTTAGAAGGTTCGTCAATGCTTACTCTCTGAAATCTACGCATTAAAGCTCTATCAGATTCAAAATGTTTTCTGTATTCTTCCCAAGTAGTACTTGCAACCACTTTCAAATCACCTTTTGCAAGTGCAGGCTTTAAAAGATTAGCTAAGTCGTTACTTGCACCTTGCCCACCAGCTCCTGCACCACTAATCATATGGGCCTCATCAATAAACATAATAGTTTTGCCTTTTGTTTGCAAAGCTTGTATAACTAATTTAAATCTTTCTTCAAAATCTCCCCTATACTTACTTCCTGCTAAAAGACTTCCTATATCAAGAGTATAAACATTATATTCTTTCAAAAAATCTGGCACTGTTTCGTTAACAATTTTAAATGCTAATCCTTCCGCAATAGCAGTTTTACCTACTCCTGGATCGCCTACCATTAACACATTTGATTTTGTACGCCTACCTAATGCAAGTGCTAATTTTTCAAGTTCATCACTTCTGCCTATAATTGGGTCAATTTTATTGGCTTTTACTTCTGCGTTTAAATCTTTTGTAAATTCTCTAAGTGCTCTGTTTGCAATGCCAGCATTTTCTCTTGGATCTTCAATTCTTGCATCTAGTTCTGTACTAACATAATCTGCAAATTGTTGTTTTACAATTCCAGCTTGCTGTGTTACAAAGTATGCATAGCTTTTCTTTTCACTTAGTATAGAAAGAAAAACATCAGCTATTTGTATATCATTTCTCATACTGAAAAGTACTTGTGTAAATGCTCTATTTAATACACGTTCTACAGTTTGTGTTTTTATAGGCTTGTAGTCAGTTTTTTTGCTATCTGTTATTGTAATATTTTGCAATTTATTTTTTAGATAATGCTC
>CEQT01129151.1_pt1 | contig 10671 bp, 7 predicted proteins | sample 530951 | NCBI WGS metagenome assembly CEQT01 (sample SAMEA2621132, study PRJEB7988) | marine metagenome | biome: marine biome (ENVO:00000447); feature: surface water layer (ENVO:00002042); material: "saline water (ENVO:00002010), including plankton (ENVO:xxxxxxxx)" | depth 5 m
GATGGCTTTGATGAGGGGAGGACTATTGCAGTCAGAGGGGAGCTAAATTCGGCATATTCGTCTGATGGGACACTGATTTGGGTTATCAAGTCCTTTGAGATACAAACAGGTTGCCCATCAAAGTATGAGGCTTGATTGACTGGTCATATTCATAGGTATCGTCATTGCGCGATAATTGGGCTAGAGGGGGAGTTGACGTGCTCTATTTTTCACAAATCGTTGATAATGGTGACTCGAAGTCCGAGGGCGGCGCAAACGAGCCTTTGGGATTACACCAGCTAACTGCGATGTCTCGCCCCCAAGAGATCCAGGTTGGCGTTAGCAGAATCCGGAGGGATTCTGTAAGCGTCTCACGCCCGGGAACCAGGTCAGGCGCGGAAGCGAGCAGCCCGACCGGGGATGCTGGATGCCTTGGGACTTCGGGACGGAGAAGGCTGGTGCTGCATTCTCACTGATGACGAGCGTCCACCGAGGACGCGCCCACTACTCAGGTATCCCGGGTAATCCACCCATTTGGCATATAATTTCGAAATGCTCTCTATTTACAGGCTGAACTGAAAGCCTCTGACCCCTTTGCAAAAGGGGCATTCCCTCGAGATCTCCATTGGATCTAAGCTCTGGAAGACTCACTGATGTAATCGCTGATACGGGTTCAATGTCTACCATGACCCACCGAGGATTATCTACCGATGCCTTTGGATCGAAGTATTTTGATTCTGAATCTTGAGCTGTATGGTCGGGATAAGCCCCCTTGCAAACCTTTGCTACTCCGGCAACATGCGGGGGTTTGCAGTTTGAGTGGTAGAACAGCACCATGTCACCAACAACCATATCGTCACGCATGATGTTCCTAGCCTGATAGTTCCTTACTCCGTCCCAATGTGTGGAGCCATCAGAAACCAGTTGTTTCCAAGGATAGACATGGGGCTCGCTCTTCATCAGCCAATATTTTACCATAAAGCCCCTAGTAAGGACTTAGCAATAAATTTGATTCACCAGGCATCGTCTGTTTTAGTGTATGATATCCTGGATTCCAAGGCATCTATGTTCGTGTTTTGCGACTGCGTGTGCAATCCAGCAGCCTTCACCATTGCCGTCATACCGCCTGTTAGGCCCAAATTGGAAGTTACCATGAAAGAGTAAATAGCTGGCAGCAACAGAAGAGCAGAGAGAGCTGCTACAATAAGGAGCACAATAATCACTGTTACGAAGGGGCCTATTGCGGGGATTTCTATTCCAAAAGCACATGTCATGCCCATGGCAGTTACTGTGGTGGCCTCGAACAGGCTCATCCCGGTACTTGAGCATGCTGTGCGGATTCCATCCAATGATCCACCCATCTCCTTTACCCTATTTGCAATATGTATGGAGAAGTCTATACCCACACCAACAAGGATTGACCCGATCATGACTGTAACAAGGGATAGTGATAAGCCCCAAGAATCCATTACTAGCCACTGCATTGCAACCGTGAATCCTACTGGGATTGTGGTAAGGAAAGCGTATCTGATGTCTCTGAAAACCAGGGCGAGGGTGATTATCGTGAATCCCAATGCAAATGCCAGGGAGGTCCATTGAGAATCGACTATCAAATTATTTACCTCTATCGTTATAGAGGCAACACCGATTAGCGAATCACCCAATACGTTGATTGGGTTTTCAGAGTCTCCAGCAGCCTTTGCCCAATTATTAATCTGCTCCGTAGTTATTGCAGTACTCTTGACATCCATGAATGGCATGTCTATGTATATCAGAGAACGCTGATAATCTGGAGATATGAATAGCTCCCTCATTTCTTCCGTCATACTGTTGTAGAACACGTAGAGTAAGAAATTCTGGGCCTGTCTACCCCCATCATCCTCTTGGGCATCGAGTGTATCTAGAATAGTCCAGAAGGAGACATTCCCAGACTGGTCTCTGTCGAAGATTAGCTCGGCAATCTCCTTAATGGGTTCTGGAAGTGGCGTATCTTCGATGAAATCGTTGATTGGGGTACCAGAAACATTGACCCCCACAGCGATGGCCTTCATCAGGAAGACTATCGAGACTGCAGTAGCATTCTCAACATCATTGCATCTAGACTCGAGATTCTCTATACCCTCAAGATTAGCATATGGATGGGGGGGGTTTATTGAACCAAGGCCTATCTCTGGCTCGGCCTTAATGTTCGCATCAACAAGTAAGAAACCAGGTTGACCTGCTTCAAACTCATCCGAATATACCCCCATCTTTTGTACCGCTTCAACTTCACTTGGTGCCATTTCTAATAGGTCGATGTTCTCCTCAACATTTTGCCTGTTATAACCAGCAGAGATTACCATTAATGCAATGAATAGGGCAAGTGTGATTCGAGACCACTTGACGGGCATGTTGACTGCTGCAACGAAAACCTTTGGAGGAGGATGTGAGGGCTTTTTGAGATCTAGGAGTATTGTAAGATTGGGGACCATTATCATGGTGAGTATGTACACAACGACAATGCCCGCGGCCAGCGCCCATCCAACAGTCTGAATAGGTTTCATTGGAGCAAAAGTTAGAGAGATGAATCCGATAATCGTGGTCATAGCAGAGAGGAACACTGCGCGTCCTGTTGATTGAAGCGCTGCGGACATCTTCTCTTGGGGGGTTCCCTTAGATTCTGCGTATCTATTCGTAATATGCAATCCATAGGAAACTCCTAGTGATAGTACGATCGGACCGACTAGAATAACTGTCATGGTTACTTCATAATCCGTAAGACCGATCAGCCCCAGGGTTACCCAGACTGCGCAAAGTGTCGGCAATCCAGATATTATTACAACCTTGACACCTTGGACAAATCGAATTCTCCCCGTCTGCAGTAAATCGCAATGGAAGAGGAACAGCATTGCTGCTACAATAACGACACCTACTGGGAACACTTGCCAGAATAATTTGAATGATTCTTCAGTGACTGCGTTGGTAAGTGGTGCAGGACCGGTTAGAGTCATCCTAAGGCATAATGATCCATGATTGGGTTCACACCCTTCTGAACCAGGCGTGCCCCAATTATTATCCACTGCAATTTGATCAATTGTGCCTTGAGTTTCTGAGACGATATCGCCAACTGTTTTGTTCCCTGTGTCATCAGATATTCCAATTATTATAACAGCTCGACTCCAACCGTATGAGGTCTTGATTTCATTACCCGAGCCTATGTTCCTAACCAGCTTGTTAAGAGCATTCTGGGGCATCTCCTGCAGTATCTGATTTACCCGCTGTTGTTCATCTGGTATTGCGTAATTACCAATAAGGTCGCTTTGTGAGTCTATAGTCTCATTTATTTCATCGGAGAGTTGCTGATTTCCAGTTGCCTCGGCAAGGCCCGAGAAGAAGGCCTTTACGACGCGCCCGCCGCTAGAATTCACTTCCTTGATTACGGTAGAGATGGAAAGTACGTATTCCACATCATCTTCTTCGCCCTTGTCGTTTCTGACATAGTTGATCGCTCGCTCAACGTTGTCTATCTGTTCCAGGATGTTAATCTGGCCGTTGGAACCACACTCAACGCATGTAACATTGTAATCATAAGACTCTACATAAATGACCATAACATTAGTCGTCCAATCTTTCTCAACTTGCGCGATCAGGTTCTTCACACTAAGCGGATCATCATCCGTTGGAAGGTATACCTCCAAGTCTCCATTCACGTTTAGTGCGGGCTCTTCCTTGCAGTAGCTTGGGTTGTCAAAACCATCTCGACAGTCCAATACTCCTGAATGAGGTAAAAGTGATACTGTGAATGCCAGTGAAACCAGGACCGCCATAATAGGAAACATGGTTAGGAAACTGGATCCCTCATGATCTCTAACTTTCCTGCGTATTTTGTTGGGTAATCGTGACAGTGAAGGTATTAGCTGGAAATCCTCTGGAATTACGTTGGAAAATCTCTCCTTTGCGCCTGACAAAAAGCGACCAATGTGGTTCTGAGAATCTTCCCTAGCCATGTCCCTCCCGCCATGACGTGAAACGGCATACCTTCAACCCCTCGGCAAAGTTGATTGCCTCAAATGGGTTTTACAACTACACGGCAATGGTCAATAACACGACTCTCTGCCAGTTATTCGGTGGGGTTCGTGGGACGGCCTAAGATTTCAGATAAGCGCTGGAGTGTAGACCTCGAAAAACGAATTCAACAGGAACATTATGATGAAGAGTCTTATCATAAAAGATATGCATTCAACAAAAAAACAGATAAGGAGATATTCGTTATTGATACCCCTCCTCCATATCCCAGTGGAACATGGCACATTGGAGCTGTTGCCCAGTACAGCATGATTGACGTTATTGCGAGGAGTCAGAGGCTACTGGGCAAAGAAGTGAAGTTCCCTTGGGGTGTGGATCGTAATGGTATCAATATAGAATTCACCGTTGAAAAGAAGACAGGGAGGAAGATGAGGACCTATGATAGGGCCGAATTCCTAGAGCTTTGTAAGGAAACTATAGAGGAATACACCAAGGCTATGCGGAATACTGCAAAGAGAGTCGGGTTATCTTGCGACTATGAGAACGAATATCTCACAGATGCCCCCGATTACAGGGCAGTATCGCAGACTATTTTCGTTGAGCTTTTCAAGAGTGGCGATATTGTAGAAGATCTCAGGCCCAATATTTACGATCCAGTTGAAGGTACCACGATTGCCGATGCGGAGGTCCAAAGGGTTCAGAGAGAAACTAAACTATGCAATGTGAAGTGGCATACTGAGGATGGCGAAGAAATCATAATTTCAACAACAAGACCTGAGATGATTTGTGCTTGTGGAGTAGTAGTCGTAAATCCTGAGGATGATAGATACAGTCACCTTCTAGGTAAAAGGGTTAAGCTCCCCATAGAAGTAGCAGAACGAGACCAATATGTGGAGATTGCCTCACATCCGTCAGTAAAGATGGATTTCGGTAGTGGGATTCTGATGGTTTGCTCTTATGGTGACCAGAATGACGTCTCTATTTTCAGAGAGCTTGGATTGAGACCATTCGTAGCGATCAATCTTGAAGGTGAGATGACAGAAATCGCAGGACCATTAACTGGGATGAAAGTAATAGAAGCCCGAACAAGTGCAATAGAGATACTACGATTATCAGGAAATCTAGTTTCAACGGAAGACCGTTTACAAGAAATACCAGTCAGCGAGAGGGGAGGAAACCCAATAGAAATTATTCTACTAAAAGAATGGTATGTGCGACAGACTCACATTCTGGATAGGCTAATTGAACTTTCAAGGGAAAGCAGATTCATACCCAAGAGGAACAGGCAGTATTTGCTAGATTGGATAGATGGCATATCTATAGACTGGCCCATCAGCAGACGGAGGTGGTACCATACAGAAATCCCAATCTGGTACTCAGAAGACCGAACGAAAGTGGTGGTCCCTCCAAGAGGAGTCTATGTTCAACCATGGAAGGACTTACCACCTAGTGACTCTGAGGTGGTTGATAGGGAGAGCAAAGATACCCTTGGACACTATCGGGAATTGCGTTCGGAACTCGGGAAACTGATGGGCGAGGAGAAGGTGTTTGACACTTGGATGGATTCATCAAACTCCAATCTTTACGTCTCTGGTTACTTAACTGATCCGAAATTGTTTGATAGGTCATTTCCCACCGCAATTAGACCTCAGGGCAAGGAAATTGTCAGAACATGGTTGTACTACACACTGCTGAAGAGTGCGCTTTTACTAGACCGACCTGGCTTCCAGAGTATTTGGGTAGACGGGCTTGGAATGGATCCATGGGGTAGGAAGATGTCAAAGTCATTGGGAAATGGCATAGACGCAGATAGCGTTCTCGAATGTGGAGCTGCCGGTAGGACCGGTTCTTGGAAAATAAAGGGGGCTGATGGCAAGCAGGTAGTGCTGAAGGCAAACAAAATCGGAAGCGAGTGCTTTCGACTTTGGAAGGCCTGCGACGCGCAGGTGGGGGATGATTTCCATATCAATCCAGAAGAGATTGAGACTAAGTATTACGGCGTGCTTACAAAGATATTCAACGTGGCTAGGTTCGCGAGCCAATTTGAATCTCCAGATGACTTATCTTCGCCCCCTGAGTTGAATATAGAGGACATATGGATCCTGTCTGAATTTGATCAGTCCATGGCCACAGTGGAGAAAGCATGGAAAGATGTGGATATTTACACTGCGGCACAGACGCTGAAGTCATTTGGTACAGGGATTTTCCCAAGTCACTGGCTCGAGATGTCGAAGACTAGGCTCTATGATGGGGATATATCGGCTACATGGACGATACATCGGATAGTCCGTGATTTTCTCAGTGCATTCAGCCCAATATGTCCGTTCTTCACACATTACCTAAGTACAACCCTTTACGGCTCTAGTTCAGTGGATGTCAGGACATTCCCAAGGCTTCTTTCATTTCATGGTAGTGAGTTGTTTGAAGAACTTAGAGTCAAAACTGAGTCCTTGGAGGAGTTCAACTCAATGGTTTGGAGAGAAAAAAAAGAACGCGGATTATCTCTTAAATCTCCGATTTCAGATATACAAATTCCTGAATTCCTGAATCTATTCACCGACGCTTTGGTAAATATGCACAATCTAGAATAACATGGATTCAATTAAGAGAATTGTCGCAATTTCCTGTTTCGAAATACTCTATGAGCAGTCCTGCCATTTCAGTTCCAATACGAGCCTGTGCCTCTATGGTCGAAGCTGCGATGTGTGGGCTACCATGGAAGGAGTCGTGGCCTAGCAGGTCACTCCCTGCAAGAGGTTCTACTTCGAACACATCGAGTGCTAGTGATGATAGTTGACCTGACTCCAGAGCCATAGAAGCTGCGGACTCATCGACTACACCGCCCCTTGCGCAACTAACTATGTGATTACCGCATTCAATTCCATCTATGCCTATTCCAGGCATCAAAGATATTCGTTCGAAATTTACCAGATTCCTTGTCTGTTCATTCAGATTGCAATGTACAGATATGTGGGTACAATATCTAAAAATCTCATCTACATCGTCATGTAATTGAACACCCTCTGGTGCCTCATCGACGAAGGGGTCGAAAGCATGGACTTCCATGCCGAATGATGAAGCAATCGCAGCAACTCCTCTGGCTATTCTTCCGAATCCAATTAGGCCCAACCTTTTTCCACCTATCTCAGAACCTCTCAATTGTTTCTTCGCCCACTCTCCATTACGAAGCGTCCGATCTGCTGTCGCTATGTGCCTTGTAGAAGCTATCAGATGACCAATGGTTAACTCCACGACACTGCGGGTAGATGCCCCCGGCGTATTGCACACAGTGATTCCTTTATTCGTGGCTTCACCAATATCGATATTATCGACCCCTACTCCTGCCCTCCCAATGAATCTTATACCGCCATCACTCTTCACCGAGGCTGAAATCTGTTCTGATGGAAGTTTTGTGGCGCTTCTAATTACTACCGCATCAAATTCTAGGAGCGAGCCATTTGCGATTTCTTCTGGTTCGTGGTGCCGTAAGACTACCTCATGACCCGCATTCTCAAGAATTTCAACTGCTTCATCGGACATCCCATCTGTTACAGCGATACGCGCCATGCCTATACCTGGGACATAACGTGCATCAACATTGTGAGTATCATGCCGGTGGGTTGATATTTACTACCCCTTATTCAGCAATTACAATGGGATTTGAATTACCTGAACTTGAATATGCCTATGACTCACTAGAGCCCCATATTGATGCAGAGACGATGGAGCTACACCATTCCAAGCATCATGCTGGATACACTGCTAAACTGAATGCTGCGATCGAGGGTACAGAAATGGATTCTCTTGGTATTGAGGATTTGATGATTAACCACATGGATAACGCTGCAGTTAGGAATAACGGAGGAGGATTCTGGAACCATGGAATTTTCTGGGAGACAATGAGTCCTGATGGCGGTGGAGAACCCGAGGGAGACCTCGCAAATGCAATTACAGACACTTTCGGTTCTTTCCAAGCTATGAAGGATCAATTTAGCGATGCAGCCATGACGAGATTCGGCAGTGGATGGGCATGGTTGTGCGTTACAAATGGTCAACTATCCATATGCTCCACTCCAAATCAGGATAACCCCCTCATGTTGGGCGAGGGTATACCGATCCTAGGCCTAGACGTTTGGGAACATGCGTATTACAAGAATTACGGGCCAGGCAGAGGGGACTACATCGCTGCATGGTGGAATGTGGTAAATTGGTCTTCTGTGTCCGATAATTACCATGCCGCAATATAGTCGAATATCTGTAGTGGCAACCGTTCCATTATAGCGCTCTTTGGATACGCAACCGCGTGGTCGATGACTACGATGCTATGTTGACCGCAGTATTGATACTAGTATCGCCGGTTATTTTTGCACTCCCTGTGTCGTTCGCATGGAGATGGTGGGTCGGCATTGAACCAGAGCATGAGCACTATCGAGAAAAGGTTCGCAGAGTACTAGATGCAGGGATGCCCCTAGCTCGTTACAGGGGAGAATTGGACGCAGAAGCGAGGAAAGTGCACATATCTTCTGATAGGCAAGGCAGGATAGAATCGGATTTACTACATAGACTTCGATTGCAACATTTTCTCCTTTTCCCCAGTCTCATTTTGTGGCCCCTAGTAGGCATCTTCGCTGCTGTCATTAGCATCCCGATGATGCCCTTACTGAAGCTAGTCGAGTGGATTCTGATCAAAAAGAAGGCGCTATCCGGGGTCGCGATTATTATCCAGAGGTATACAAGATGGGAAATCATAGGAATCCCTAGGCTTGATGACGGTTCCAAGCAGTTCGGCAAGGCTCTAGCTTCGATACACAGAATGCCTACAACGGTCTTTCTCGGACTTTTTGCTTACTTAATCGTATCATATTCACCATTGAGCTCTTTCAATGTCCTTCTCCTAAGCGCACTTGTGTACATCATACTGGTTTCTGCAATTTCAGTCATCAGGGCTGCTACCGAGAGTACGCTAACATTTGCAGATCCTACCAATAGGAGGATAATACCAATGGAGTCGTATGTTGACGAGAAGCTTGGCCCATGGGTAGGAGTAGGGCTAATTTTCCTATTGTCCAGGCAGCTCATGTATGGGTCGAAGATTCGAACAGGCGAACTCTTGATCGATCCAGTTCCATTTTCAATTAGTGTTTTACTTGTATTGTATACGGCCACAATAATAGGCATAACTGTCGAGATACTTTTCTTCAGGAGCAGGGGCGAGGAAGTCAGAATGACTTTTCAGAAACAAATTGTTGATGTTTTTCAGCCGGATGTGTACCTCTTCAATAGGAATTTAGGATCATTAAGGCTAGTCCCACTAATGCCCTTATCACTTTGGCTGGAGACAGACGAGAACTACGATGACTTACTCAAAGATACGTGAGTGGCTCGACCTTCCAGTTGACCCCATCTAGACTTACATATCCCGTTTCAATATCATCAACACGTAGCTTCGCAATTCCATAGGACACATTGTCTGATGACTCGCATGATGAAATATGGACAGGCGAGCCATTCGATAAACGGTATTTCCCTGGACTAATGGGCGCCTCGCCCGTAAGAAGGCAAAGCCTCTTGACAGTCTTGCCACGACTTTCTAACCTTGCATGAACTTCTTGTCCTGGATAGCATCCCTTATCATTACTGACCAGATTTACCATCCCACATTCATTAGGAAGATTCCCACTGATGTCAGTTAAGTTTGGAATACAAACTAGTAATCTGACGAAGTTCCATCTATCTTCACTCATTTCAGAATATTCCGCAGCCTCGAGTATCGTGATGAAATCACTCATTTGGTTTAGTGGTAATAGGATATCGAGGACTGAGCCGCCGGGGAATTCGGATTTTACAGCGATCATATCATCGATTTCAATTACTCTATTTCTTTCGAGCTCTATTCCTTCGTGTCCCATCCTAGTGAAAATCGATTGAAAGTCAGGAGTAATTAGAGTAACCCTTCCAATCGCTTCATCTGCGATGATTAAATCGCATTTTTCATCCCAAGACTTTCCGTCGATTAGGGTCTTTCTTGTTATATTGCCCATCTCTTCTGAAGACAAAAGTAGTATTTTTTCCTGTATCTTGTATATCGATCCGATATCTGAGATCCGGCCGTTAAAATCGCAGAATAGTACGTCTATACCATGGCTATCCGGACAATCGACAATTCTGGTCGAGACGACCCTATCGATGACGTTGATTGAGTCATTTCCCTGCAGGAGTGTTAGACTCTGTGAGCGAAGAAAATACTCCCCTTTGGAGGCGTTTTCGCGCAATGAATTACCTCAGCCGAATGACTGCCCGCAGCCACATGCCCTGTCAGCATTGGGATTCTCTATTTGGAATCCGCCGCCCATCAGAGTCTCCTTGAAGTCAATCTGGATACCATTAAGCATTGAGCTGTCCTTATTGTGAACGAACACATTAATACCGTCTATGGAAATCTGCTGGAATCCTTCATCCTCCGGTTTTTCTACGATTTTCATATCATAAAGATAGCCTGAGCAGCCTCCGGATTGTGCGCTAATTACCAAGACATGAGTGCTTTCATCTCCATTCATGTTCTGTTTTAGAGCGTGTATTGCTTTGTCAGTAAAATTCAGTTTAACATCAACGACTTCTGTTTCAGAAACGACAGGAAGAGAGAATCCATCACCGCCCAGTATGCCCATTATGTGTTTGTAGGATGGG
>CEQT01006078.1_pt1 | contig 10664 bp, 3 predicted proteins | sample 530951 | NCBI WGS metagenome assembly CEQT01 (sample SAMEA2621132, study PRJEB7988) | marine metagenome | biome: marine biome (ENVO:00000447); feature: surface water layer (ENVO:00002042); material: "saline water (ENVO:00002010), including plankton (ENVO:xxxxxxxx)" | depth 5 m
TCCCAAATAACCTTACATCTCCTACCTGGAACCTCGTGTATCTGGACAGCGAGGGTGCCGACGCAGGAAATTTAGCGTTTGACCTATCTGGTTACAACACTGGCGGCGGATTAATCGGGCTGAGCACCGACCTGGAGTTGCATATCACGCTTGAGAATGCAGGCTCTTTTGATGAAGAGAATTTTGTCATGGACGTGTCTATAAGGCGCAATGCAGACGACTCAACTAGTGGCGGTGAAATGAACTCTAACGTAAATCTTACTGGGCTCGACGCAACAGAAGAATACGTAGCGGTTAGAATCGCTATGAACGAGAATGGATACAACATACTAGGCAACGGCGTGCCTTCTGGGTTTCATATAGACCCTACGCTTGCGGATCAGTACCTTCCCTCTCTGTTTGCACAAGAATCTAAATATGGGGTTCAGATTCAGGTAAGTCTGCAGGACGCAGATGGAAATCCTGTATACGGGGCACAAGAGACGGTGACATTTAAGGTGCCTATAAGGTTCATTTGTCTCAGTGAAGATGTAGGAGGAGACGGAGCGTTTAACATACAGAACAACCTGTATATCGGGAATACATCAGCAGTTACGGCTCAATACACGTCTGGAGTTTACATTAACAACTTGAATAACATTCCATTTGTGATCGGCAACGGCAACATATCCTATGACGAGTATTTTGTCCCTCTGGTCGGGAACATCAACTGGCAGGAGAGTCTTTCATTCAATGATTTCAACATAGCGGTCGATGTAGGCGACGACGAGTCAGTGGAGCTGATAGAGTTTAATCCTCAGCATCCAGTGTATGGTCTCTGCCCCTATGTGGAACAGGGCGGCTTAATTACGCAAGCTAGTCTTCAGGCTTGGTCGAATGACAGCAACATTATTGCAGGCTTAAGTGATGGTGGTGCCTCATGGACGGGGCCGTTTGCTGCATGGCTTGACATAAGTGGCATTGATGTGGCTTCTGGAGATTATGATATTGAAGTTTTGGGAGCCTCATTGCTTGCGATTGGAGAGCTCGAAGGCACCTATATAACTTGTCAAATTGTAGGATTCGGATGACACTAGCATTTTCTATAAAATCAGGACAGTGGACTACGGAGTATAGCTTCGAGCCCACATGTTACGCCAATACCGACGGTAGGATGATTGCATTCAAGGACGTCACCGACGGGGCGTTTTGGCTGCACGACGGAGATGAAAGCAATAGAAATAGATACTACGGCACCTCTTATAAGTCAAGCCTTAGTGTAGTGTCTAACGAAAACCCCTCGGCCACCAAAGCCTATGAGGCTATATCTCTGGAAACATCTTATGATAATTGGAGTATAGATGTAGAAACCCTAGAGCAAAAAGGAAGTATACAATCTCTGTATGAGAGAGAAAACGACCAGTACGCACCTATACCTAAGGACAATACAATAAGCTACGCCAACCTGGTGTACGTAGGGTCTACAGATGGCGCAAGCCTCGCATCGAACATAGAGAGCGGAGAGATACCTCTATCTAAAATTTCTGGGAATATGAGCAGAGGGGTGCTTTGTTATAAAACCAGCAACAGTTTGTTTGGCATAAGATCAAGCGGAGCGCCGTTTCCCGTGTTTGGCACAGATCCAAGCTCATTTGAATCCGTTGTTAAGAGTTTTTCTGAGAGCTCTAAAAGTTTAATTTTAGAAACTTCTTCGTTTGAAAACGGTGTGATTCCAGACCTCGACGATCAACTTGCTATTCCAGGAACTGTAGAAATTTTTGTAGCTCGATTTGAATCTGGAGAGTCCATGAAGGGTGATTATCTTCGGATTGACATGGAGACAACAAACGTAGGCCCCCCACCTTTTGAGCTCTATGCAATCAACGTCGATCAACATAAAGTGAACCTGGACCACAGTTTAGGTCAAAATAACTAAATTTGTAGCTATGAACGAGCAGCAGAGAGCAGCATATATGGCGTCATTGGGCTTGAGGCCGCCTCTTAGCGAGGAGCAACTCAGACGTCAAAGCGTCATAAGGACTGGAGCGGGTTTGGCAGACATTCTGTCATCTAGAGGTGCTCAAAGCGCTGCAGAAGAGCAAATCGAAGGGCTCGGTGCGGAGCAAGAGGCACTGACTCAGCAGTTCAAGGACCTCAGTGCACCCAGTCTCACGGATGCCAACACCATCGCAGCGGCTACAAGAAACGCTGCCATACTTGGTGGGGTGCCTCAGCAGCAAGATCAGTCTGCGGAGCTCGCAGCGGCCAAGATGGCCATGGAGTCTGGCGCAGATCCAGCCACGGTGCAGCGTCAACTGGCTCAGGCTCAACAGGCCGAGCAGCAGGCGGCGGCGTCTCAGCAACAACAAGCCTTCCAGCAAGGGTTGGGCATGGCTCAGGCAGACGCACAGAACCAGTTTGCACAACAGCAGCAGGCTTTGATGATGGACATGGACGCCAACGCTCAGGCGCTTGAGGCCGCACAAAGAGAGTCCCTGATGGCTCAGCAGCAGAAGCAAAGAGGCGTGCAGGGCGCAGTGACTGGACTGACTCAGTTTGCTCAGAACTTTGATCCGAGTCAGGTTTCTGCATACGGGGGCGATGGTTTTGGAGCGAAGCTTTTAGGTAACCTCGGAATCGCTTCGCAAGAAGCTGGAGGTAGCGTGCAGAAAACTCCAGGTGAGTACGATCACGACACCAACGACATGATACTAATGGCTCAGGATGAGGGGGGTAAGCTCGTAGATACGGGAATACGTCAGACTGGAGGAGAGTACGTCATTGATCCGTTTGATGCAGGAAACATGCGTCAGGCTCATGAAAACATCGACCCCGTAAAACTAGAAAAGGTTAGGAAGGGTCAGGCAAGTCTTGATAAGAAACTCGCAGAAGACTTGATGAGGCTGTACGATGCGGTTAGATTTGTTAAAGAGCCTCAGTTCCAAGATGATTACGAAGCGTGATGGCAAAGAATAAGTACTACGACTACCTCAAGCCGAAGCTGCCTCAGCAGTCTTTCTCTGATATAGTAGATCAGCAGATATCTATTGTGCAGCAACAGCAGCAGGCTAGGGCCGCTCAGGACATGCAGATTATGAAGGCTCGTCAGAAGTCTTACGAGTCTCAGCAAAGAGAGCTCCTCGGCTTCGACGTAGCAGACATGTCTGAAGTGGACAAGCAGACCTTTGCCGCCAAGAGGGATTGGCTGAAGGGTCGCATAGACGATTTCTACTACAACCCATCTAATTACGGAGAGTTTGTAGAGGACGTAAATGCCCTGAAGGGACTGCATGCCACACTCAAAAACCACTACGACAACACCAAGACGGGGATGAACAACCTTGAAGGGTGGGTGTCTGGTACAAAGCAGTGGACAGATAAGGATCTGGAGCTGAAAGACGATATAAACACACTGAACGCGAAGCGTCAGATGTGGGAGATGTCAGGAATAGATGTAGAATCTATACAGGTAGACCCTGCAACGGGAGACACCTACGCATTCTACACAGACATCAACGGCAACCGTATGAAGGACCAGTCTGGACAAGACATGTACGGTCTAGCCTCACAGGCGCCGTCTCGTGGCTCACAAGAGTACTTCTCTCCTACTGCCGCCCCGTATGCCAACATACTCCCTGGTAAGTTCTCTAGCGACTTCTCTGCAGCAGCGAAAAGACTCAAGAACAACCCAGGGATGAGCATGGATCAGAAGATGTCTACACTCAGATCATGGGTTACGACGGAAGCTCTTCAGAATCAATCCGTTATGGCTACAGCGAACGCCCAGTTTATGGAGAACTATGGGGGCTCGGCTCAGGCAGCTATGATGCAGGACGCGAAGAACGATCCAGGCGATGGCTCATACGTACCTATACAGATGAGGGAGTACATCGACGAGACCATGAAGTTTCTTCAGGGCAACCTTGCGGAAAAGGATGATGATAGTGGAACTCCTAGCGCCGCCCCTACACCTACCACGGTGAGGTTTGATGCGGATCAGTTCAAGTTCTCTGCCCCAAACATGCTGGGCAGTATTCTTCCAGACCCTTCATTTGGCGACGGGATTACAAACATGCTCGTACCCAAGAAGGGTGTGGGTTCGTCATCTATCATGGTGCCTAGAAGCTATCAGCCTCAGAGCCAGTCCGACCCTAGATTTAACGAGGTGAGCGATCAGTACAAGGCAAAGGCGGTAGCCATCGACGCCAACAAGAACATATTTGTACAGGCTGAGATGTTCTTCGAGGCGGGTGAGGAGGAGCTACCCCCAGAGCTTGCGGCACGCAGGGCCAATCTGATGGCCATGGGCTTTGATGCAGACGCGGCCAAGGTCAGCAGGGTCAAGAAGACCGTGCCGATTGTGGTCTCTCCCACCATTATGGTGGACGGCAGGATGATAAGAAACCCAGAGTACTTGAGCATCTTGGCTCAACTGGCTTATGTGAAGGGCTACAAGATCGAGGATCAGCTCGATGCCGCCGCCAAGGGCATGGATATCCTGGAAGATTTTAATGACGAGCAGGCTCAAATCGCCGCCGCATTGCCAGGTAACTAATACTTTGGTATATTTGTAAAAATCAGCCGCATGTCTAGGAACAGAGAATTTCTTGACTCTCTCGAAGAGCAATCTTTTTTTTTTAAAGGAACAGTCAATGCAAGAAGGCGGGGTAGTAAACCCCGATCTGCAGGCATCGGATTCTCTCTCACAACAGACTTTATCGGCATCTCCCTTACTGCCTACGGAAGGGTCTACAGGCTCGGATACACCAGAGGGTACATTTAACTTTGGGCTGCTGCGCCCTGAGTTTCAAGATGCTATGGGTCTTGAGATTCCAGACCTGCAGCTTCCAGAGATAATTACAAACTTTCAGTACAGGGACGAGGAGGGTAAGATAGACTTTCAGGGAGCTTTTGATGCGTATGCGCTGGAGAGGGAGGGGGATGATCCAGACGACATACTTTCTGGCTTTCAGTCAGAGATACAGACGCCTGTAATACAGGCTGCAGAGGCCTACGACGCCTCTATCCCAGAGTTCAACGTAAGAAGCAATCAGTATCTCCAGAAGATGGCCCGCATGGCCACTCCAGAGTCGCTCTCTAGCGCACTGAAAGTTAGAGACGTACAGACTGGAGAGTATGATCTGTCTAAGCTTCAGCTCAACGAGCAGAAAGATGTTCAGTACAAGGTCCCAGGCATTGGGCTTACAAATCAAGCCATGATTATGGCCGACGACCTGTTGGACTACTCTAAGTACTTTGAGAGGGGGGAGGATGATAAGGGGAGGACCATATCCGTTCTTACAGAAGAGGGGCAGAGGTGGATGGCTACAGAGGTGGACCCCGAAGCCATGAATCTTCTCAGGGAGAGGCAGTACAGCCCAGAGAGGATTCAGAGGGCAAATGCCCTCAAGGCCAAGATAGACAATCTTGAGGGGATGGAAGAGCTAAGCACGGGGCAGCGCATGGGGTTGAGAGACCTCAAAAAAAAGTTTGAAGAGGTAAAAAGCGCTCTGTCTGAAGAGCTTGATTTTACAGAAGAAGACTTCAACAATGCGAGAAAGTCGGTCTGGACGACACTCAATAGAGAGAAGGCGCTTTCTAACGTGGTTCTTGAGTTTGACGAGTGGAAGAACCTGTCCTCTCGGGGGCTTCAAGACATTAGAGCGGGTCAGACAGAAGACCAGCTGAAAGATTCTTATCAAGACTACAAGGGGGAGATGGAGGTTGCTATATACAAAGACCTCCTGAACGACCCATCAGCCATGCTTGCCGCATCTTATTTTAAAGACGACGGCTTTAAGCTTTTTCTAGACGACAGGGAAACAGCCTTAGGTGAAAGAAACTCTAGGTTTGAAGACGCTAGGCTTAGCTGGAAGGCTGGTATTATAGACCTACAGGGCAGCATTGATGCTGTTGGGCTCGACTTGGCAACAAGCGGTCCTAAATACTATACATCTGCTGGAATGCTAGGCCCAACCTCTGCCATGCCCAAGGCCAAGAGTGAAGCCGAGGCAGAGAGGTTAGAACAAGAATACTTTGCCAGAGAGATCGAAAGAAGAGGGGAGATAGCAGAGTTGCTCGACCAGCAGACTAAGTACGCCACGGCTGCAAAATTTATAGACGTATTCGGTCAGTCCGCTTTGGTAAACGATGGCTCTCAACTTGAGTCGTTTATGGATATAAAGTCTCAAACAAGACAAGATATCGAGTTTGTCGATTACGTGCTACCTGCCATCCAGTCACTGCCTCAATCGGGTGCAGCTCAGTTGGCTGGTATCGCAGCGGGTGCTGTTACAGCAAACCCATACGTAGGGGCATCTGTAACAATGGGTATTATGCAGGGACTGGTCACCTCCAAGACATACTACAACAGCTACTTAGACCCTAGCTTTAACGATCTTCCAGAGAGCCAGAGAAGGATGTATGCTATTGCCTTCGGTGCTGCAGAATCTGCGGGTGAGGGACTAGACTATCTCACGATGCGTGCGGGTGCAAAGCTTATATCTGGAGGGGTGACGGGAAGGGCGATACAAGATGCTTTCGGCAGGGGAGTTTACAGTAGGTTTACGTACCTGGGAGCAGGCAATTATGAGACAAGAACGGCGTTGGGATTTGCCAAAGATTTGTTCTTGGGTACCGCAGGCGCTATGGGTCTTAACGCGGGAGGCGAGTACATAGCGGAGGGTGCCACGGGACTGCTGCAGTACATCTTCGAACGCAAGGCCTTGGGTGAACCCATAGACTGGGCTGAGGCTATGGATATAGCCCATCACGACGGAAGGATAGGCATCTATGCTGGCCTTTTTTCTGGAGGCGGTATCACCAGTGTTCAGCTTGCAAAGGCTGGCATAGAGTCTACGTTATTTGAAGAGAGGTTCAACGCCAAGGCCCAAATGTTGGCTCGCGCACAATACATAAGATCTGGAGCCATGGACGGTGTTGAGAACCAACAAGACCATGAAGAGCTTAAAAGAGATCAGAAAAAACTTGCAGACCAGGAGGCTGGCAGAATTACAATGTCGCCTCAAGAGGTGCAAGACACTAGGGATAATATAGGCAGACTCACAGAGAAGGCGGCCAGAGAGAACCAGAGACTTGCGGATCAGTTTGAAAAGCTTAGACAGGCGGGTAGATACGATCTTATCGCAGAGCTAATCGCCTTAGACAACAGAGAGATGTTCTTGGATTGGGCTCTGTCCTTTGATAAAAGACAGATTGTTGTAGACGGTATGGGGGCTGCCAGAACCGAGGATGGCAGATTAGCAAGCGGCTACGGAAGTCGCATGGACTCTCAGCTTCAGGGAATAACAGAGGAGCAAAAAGAAAAATACAGAAAGGAGTTAAATGAAGTCCGAAGCAGAAAGAGGATGGCAAGGGGCTTTATGGAGGCTGGACAAGACTGGAACAGGCTGTATCTTGATGAAAACAACGTTCTTAGAGGCGAGCAACTTTCTCGCATATCCTCAAGGGCCTACTTAAACACACAGACCGAATCCGCAGAAAACGGGTTTGTTTTATTGGCGGACGAGGAGGGAAACATGGTCTTGAACATAGATAAAGCAACTCTTGAGTCACTGCCTCAGGAGCAACAAGAGCTCCTTGAGGAGGCCGCACAATATGCTGTAAACGCGAAGGGTGGCGCTAGAGTCGTGGTTCACAACACCAGAGAGTCCTTGAAAAAGGCCACTGGGGTTAGTAATGCCGCATACCTTGAGGCGTCTGAAGAGCAGAGGCGAAACGGCGTGCAAGATGAGATTCATGTCGTCTTAGAGGAGGGGGGAGCAGAGCAGTTTAGGGTTGATCTCGTTCACGAAATGGGTCACTTTAGGTTTAGAGACGCTGTTAATAACGAAGCTTCTAGGAAAAAAATGGTTGCCGAGATTACAGAGCTCGCAAATAAGAGACCTGGCAGTTTTGTAAGTGAGCTTTACAGAGCCGTACAAGATTATTATTCTGAAAGATCTATAGAGGACGTAGAAAAAGAACTAATCAATCACTTTGTGCAGGCGGTTGCTCAGGGGGCTACGGTTGTCAACAATAAGGTGCTTAGTGCTGACTTATCGCAAATTACAGGCGGTCTTGAGAGATGGGGCTTGGCTGATTTGTTTGGCACAAAAAAAATAACCTCTCTTGACGCTATCATTATAGCTCAGCAGTTTGCAAGAGAGATTTCAAAAACATCTGAGTTTTACGGTGCGTTTACTAGGCAGGACTTTGAAAACTTAGCAGAGCACCAAAAACAACAAAAAGAGCTAGAGCAGAAGCAGTACTCTCCTCAGGAAGAAGGTGAGGTTGACGACTCTATTGTAGCCATGGAGTCTAGAACACTTGGCGGCGGCAACACATTCTTGCAAAACGCTACGATCACGTACCTCCAAATGTTTGATGACCTCTCTCCTAGAGCTCGTGGCGAACAGAGAGCGAGAACAAAAGAAGTGACCGTAAAAGATTACAACCACTTTAGAAATCTGTACATCAAGATGACTGGGAACGGATCTGTCCCAAGCAACATGATGAACATGAGATACGAGAAGGATGGTAAGATGTACAATCTTAGACCGCCTAGACTCAGAACGGACAGACAGGGTAATCTCATAGAGATGAAGGCCCCAAAAATCGAGGGCTACAACGCAAGAACGGTTAGAAACAGAGTCAACAGAGCTCAGTTTGAGAAGCAGGGATTGCGTGCCTTGCAGGCAAAGAACGACCTACTCCGTCAGGAGTTTAACTCATCTGTCGTCAAGGGGTTGACAAACTCTGAATCCTTCATGCCTCTTGAACTGCTTCAACGCAAAAACGAGACAGGAATGCCTCTGCACAGCGGCCTGAATGCACAGGAAAGACTTGCGGCTACAGATCACGCAATAGCCAACATACAGGCCCTGAACAGATCTGACATTACCAGAGAGCAGATAGAAGAGAGAGGTAAGTGGTTGTCAATAGAAGACAATCAGGACATCTTCAACATGGCGGGCGGCAAGTATCAGACCAGAGCGGAGAAGATTGATTTGTTGCAGGAGGGTGCTGAAGAGCTGGGTTTGTTTGCTTATGAAATGTTCCCCGCTGGATCTAATGTAAGAGAGGACAGGCATAGGCATTTTGGTTTAGCCACAAATGAAGAACTAGACTCTGCCCTATCGTTCTTAAAAAATGCAAGAGCTGGTGTAAAGCTTGAGACTCCATTAAGAAACATAAGCAAGCCTCTTGAAAACAAAATACTTGGCAGCAAGAATGCACTAAGAACAATTCCTGATTCTGAGTTAAAAAACATTGCTACTCAATACGTATCTGAATCTGTGTATGATGCCCTAGTCACTCAATATGGTATTGATTTTATGAGAAATGTTGTAATAACAGCTCATAATCTTGATAGGACAAGGGTTGGTCCAGTAAGAGCAAAAATGACATTGCCAGAGGGTGGTCAGTTTTCATTCTCATCAACAAACAATAAAGACTCTGGGCTTGTTGGTGGTCCAGCTGGGCCTGCCCACTTAGCAGAAAAAGGTGTTTCACTTCTTCATTCAAATACAAACGCAGCGTCCTCACAAGAGATAGTAAAGAACGCTGAAATTGCAGCACAACAAGGATATTTAGGTTATGCCTTGTTATTTAGGGTGTTGTCAGAAAAAAATTCATTCAATAACCCAAAAGTCATGTCTATACTTATAGACATGCTCATACAGTACTCACAGCAGAGCAATGCTGGCAGAGCAAGGGTCGCGGAAGTTATTGAGTCGTTTATGGAAAACACATACGCATCAGAAGAAATTGATATAGAAGTATTTATTCCTTCAGAAATGCGGGATGATTCTCAACAAGGTGTTGAGTCATATAAGTACACTCAATCTATTTTTGATAGATACAAGATGTATATATTAAAAGGAGTCCTGGATTCTGAAGGACTTAGTGTACAAGACGGTAAGTTGAAAGTCTCAGAAGCGGGTGTAATTAACCTGCTTAATCTTCTCAAGGGTGCGTCTGAAAAAATTGGTTTTGGAGATAGGGGTGCTTTTGTTTCTAAAATTTTACAAAGCAAGGGCGGTGTAAGTGCAAAGGGCAACTTTATATCAGAACAACAATTTTTGGATGCAATAAATGATCCTAAATTTAAAAACGCTGAAGCTGGAGATGTGGTTGCGGTGTCTTTTGCCGACATATCAACGGATGAAAATGGTCTGCTTAGGACTCAACCCGTAGAAGACATAACTAAAAACATATCTGGTGTAGATAAGGGTAGGGTAGCGTACAAGTTTGGAGTTATGGGTTCCGCAGGATTTAAGCTTGTCAAAAAATTTATGCCACCAACTCCTGAGTTGCCGTTTGAGCCTAGAGCCAAGATGACCACCAAGGGCACTCTACAGCAAACTGGAGTAGATGCAAAGAGCCTTGAATCCAGAAGGCTGGGAGGTAGGGTGTATGTAGAGGGTGGAGATTCCTGGACTGCTTCTACTCCGACACCATACGGATCTACACTGCAAGTGGCAGCACTGAGATTCCAAGACAAGTTTTCCGACGTGTTGCTTCTCCAGCAAGACGTAGAGGTATTTAAAGGTAGTAAGGTTCCGCAGTCTCAGGACTTTGAGATGGCTATGGACACCTACTACGGTATAGTGAGAAAAGACCTAGAGGATATAGAGGGCTTCCTGGAGGCTATCAACACAAAGAGAAAATCTTTCAACATCACC
>CEQT01009739.1_pt1 | contig 10659 bp, 1 predicted proteins | sample 530951 | NCBI WGS metagenome assembly CEQT01 (sample SAMEA2621132, study PRJEB7988) | marine metagenome | biome: marine biome (ENVO:00000447); feature: surface water layer (ENVO:00002042); material: "saline water (ENVO:00002010), including plankton (ENVO:xxxxxxxx)" | depth 5 m
CCTGGATCAGAAGTATCTAATTTAACATATGCACCAGCACCAGCTGTGTCTGCAACTTCTATAACTGAATCTGCTGTTATAGTTATAGCTGTATTAGCATTACCTTTTACAGTCATACCACCGACTTGAATTGGTGCGCCTGTAACTCTATATCTTAAACCTTGCATAAAACCTCCTATATATGTGTCTTTAATCGCTGTTCTAAACTAGTCTTTATAGAAGGTCAAGATATAAGCAAAATTAAGCTATAAACTACCACCACGTCTTGTCTGAGTATAGACAGATAGTCCAAAGAACTCTGCTGCAAACTCTGTAAATATTTGATATCCTTCTGCATCTCTTTCATATATATTTTCATATAAGTTTGAAAATGTTATTGGTGCTAATCTTTGAAGAAGAACTTTCATAGCACTTTTATCTTGTCTTGATACAAAATCTTTACCTTGAAGTAATTCAATAACACCTGATACCCAAGGAGTTACTTTATATTTAATTAATGTATTTTGTGTTTCTTTCCATAAATCAAGCTTTACCTCTTGTCCTGTAGATGTTTTATATGCACTATCTAAAGCTTTAGCTAACAATCTCATAGGCTGACCAACACCAGCAAAAATATCTAATCTCATATTACCAAAAATTAATTTACCAAAATCAGGCTCATCAGGCTCATCTCCTACTTCAGCTCCTGCTAAAGCAGCTAATCCAAATACTATAGCTGTTGTTACTGCTAATGATCCCCAATATTTAGCAACTTCTTTTGCTAATCGAACGTCACCTTCTCTATCTTGTTTTGTTTTTAATTGACCTAATTTATCTTTCTTAACAAGTGGACTAACACCAATACCAACAGATTCTGGTATAACCATTAATCTTGATGCAGCAAATCTAGGTGAGAAAAATAAATAAGATAAACCATCTGCTGCAGGCTCAAGTTTTCCTAAATCACCACGACCACTCATTGTATTTATAAAATGAGCAAAAGTTTTTAACTCGTTAGAAGTAGCGTTAGGAACTGCTTCACAATATTTATCAAAAGCAGCTGCTCTTAATACATTTAACATTACTACCATATTTCTTTCAGATGCGCCCATAACAACAGATAATGGCTTACCTAGACCAGGTATTTTATAAAGTTTTTGTAACATATTAGAACTAAATGATTCTTCAGAATCAATCATACCAGTATCAAGATTTGAAAAGAATAAACCTGATTCTAATCTTCTTGCTGCATTAGTATCACTTTCTAAAATAAACATAACTTCTTCAGCAAACTTTGGATCAACAGCAGCTTTAGCAGCATACTTAAATGCTTTTGCAAACGCTTTTGGGTCTCTAACACCCATTAAAAATGCTTGTCTAAATGTTCCTGACATATCAGCAGTTGCCATAAATGCACGAGGTAAACTAGCTATATCACCTGCTAATTCCATTCTAGTTCTTGGTCTTAACTCATTTATTGTTTTACGAATTATTCTAGTATTTGTTGCTTGTTGTAATAACAATGCTTTTAATTGAGGATTATCTATTTCTTTCTTTTCTTTAGGTGTTAGATAATCAGTAAAGTCTCCAGATTTTATAAGCTCTTCTTGTTCTTTTATTTTTTGTTTTACTTGTTCTATACGTTTTTCTTCGTATTTATTTTGTTGTATTTGTCTATACCACTCTTGATTTTTTAATTCTTCTTTTAAAGTATCTATAGTTTTTAAAAAGCCCATAGGATCAGCTATTTCAACTTTTTTATTTTTAGGTGGCAGTTTACCTGTAGCTATTATTTCAACAAGTTCTCCTATTCTATCTTGTTGTTTTTGTAATCTTCTAGCTTCTTTAATACCTTTTTGTGTTTCATTTAATTCAGGTTTAGAAGCAGGCCCTACATTATCTCTATACCATCCTAATATTTGTTTACTTAAATCTTGTAGTTTTTGTTCTTGTTCAGCCTTAATTCTTTTTTGTCTTTCTTTATCAGCTTCTACTTTTTTACGTTCTCGTATTTGTTTTTCTAATAACTTAATGTCTGTTCTTAACTTTTCTAATCTATCAGATTGTGGGTCACGTTTTTGTCTAGTAAATTTAGGTGGCTCACCATATTCTAAAATAGTTTGTAATAATAATAATCTATCTTGCGCTCTTAACTCTGCCCTAGCAGTATATAACTTATCTAATGCTGCTTGTATTTTATCAGATTTTATTTTAGTTGGTTTTTTTATTGGTCTATATAAACCATCTATCATTTCTTCTATGTTACGAACTTGTGTTAATATTTTATCTGCTCTTTCATCTTCTGTTGCAGCATCATGTGCAAGTTCTTTTAGTTTATTAAGTTTCTTTCTTAAATCTTTAGTTTCTTCTAATGGTGGTTTAGTAGCACGTTTAGGATCAAATACTCCTACTAATGCATTGTTTATTTGCACTTGTAAATCAGCTTGTAATGTAAGAGCTTGTAATCTTTTTTGTGCTTCTGATTTTGTACGAGGTACTCTTTGTATTCTTCCAGATATTGAGCCATATATATCAGCATCAGAAACATCCATAAATTCAGGATCAGATTTTATTAAAGCAACTACTTCATTTAAAGTTTTTACATCTGCTTCTAAAATTAATAACTTAGCATAAGCTCTTATATCTTTAGCTAATTTAGCATCTATACCAAAACCTAACTGAAACTTACCACTACTTTCTAAATTATAACCTTTATTTTTAAGAGTTTGTTTAATTTCTTTTATTAGTTTGTTTATTTTACCTTTAGGAAATTTTTCTTTTTCTACTAACACTTGATCAAAGAAACTTTGTGCTGATGATATATCTTCATCGTTTGTTAACTTTTCAATCTTACTTCTTAATTTATTAACTTCTCTTCTAGTTTTTTCATATTTAGCTTGAACTTCTGCTAGTTTAGAAATTTCTTCTTTAGTTAAAGGCATACCACGTTTCATTTTAGTAGCTCTTCTTATAACACCATAATATGAATAATCATTATTTGCTGCTACCGACCTAGCTCTTAATGCTGATCCTGTACGACTACCTGATGCTGTGTCTGCACGAACTAATTTTTCCATTTGTTCTAATTTTGTTTCATATGATCCTCTAGTATCAGCATCTAAATTTATTATTGTTCCTGTTTCTTCAGAGTTTCTTATTTCTTCTAATTCATTTTTTAATTGAGTAACACCTAATATCATTTGATAGTGTTGAATATCTGTTAGTATTGGAGTGTCGCCTGTTAAGACTAAATCTGCTAATGATAATAAATCTTCTATAGATGCATTTATATCTGCTGCTTTAGCAAACCCTGTAAATGTATTAACTTGTTTTTCTTTTGAAAAAGTACCTAAATTAAAACTATCAAATAATCTAGCAGCATCTCTTAAAGTTAATCTTGTTTTACCTTCTAATTCTTCTTCTTCTTCTAAATCAACAAGGTCTCCATATAACTCATCTACAGATGTATAATCTTGTTCTCCTATTTTTTCTGCACCTTTAGCAGCTAAATCGTATTCTTTGTTTACTTCTGCTTCTATTTCTTTATCTATTTGATTTAATAAAGCATCAATCTCATCATCAGATAATTGAAATTTAGGTGCATTATCAAAGTTTTGCATCATAGGTTTTAAATGTGACATAGTTGTTTTTTCATGTACTCCGTTACCTAATCCAGCTTTTAGTATTTGTAATTGTGTTATTTGACTTGGTGTAAGTTTATCTAATCCTAAATTTAAATTAGGGTCTAATCCCATATATGCTAATAACATTTGTTGACTTAATCTTTTAATAATAAAAGGGAATGGTGAGTCATATACTTCTTTTACTAAACTAGGATGAACACCATACATTTCAGCAACAGCATTTACACCTTGTTCTTGTACTAGTTTTCTTACAGGTAGTAAAAGTTTTGGAATCTTTTTAGAGCCTTTAGACATATCTCTATCTGATCTTAATCCTGCTTGTATTGCAGGCCCTGGTAAACCTTGTGGTGAAAAATTACTTTCATCTCCTGTAGCTATATATGCAATATCTTCAGTAAAGATAATATCTTTATTGCGAGCATCTCTATGTTTTCTGTCTATTTTTTCAAGTAACTCTTGAATGTATTTAGCTGGTTTAGTTTTTACTTTTTCTTGTAGTGTATCATAATGAGGTGCATCTTTTATAAACTTCTCTATTGCTTTATACCAATCACCAAAACCTTGTTGTTCAGGAACAGGTGGTAAAACAGGATTACCATCTTTATCTTTTCTTAACGTAGCTTGTACAATAAATCTTTTTCTACTTGATATAGCACCATAATCTTGTGCCTTTACAACTTCTTCTCTTATTGTATATCCAGCATCTTGTAATGCTTTTCTTAATACAGCATATTGATCTGATCCTTGATAATTAGGTACGTTTTCTATTGTTACATTTAATGGTTTAGATGTAGTAATAATTTTAGCACCATGTTTTGCTAACTGCATTTCTTTATCAAAATCAGCTTTTGTTAAATTACCTTGTTTAGGCTCACCATTAGCTTTTAATCCATTTGGATTAGATGCACTAAAACATTGGCAAGGAAATGATGCGTGCCAATATACATAATCTTTAAACTCATTAGGATCAAGGTCCATAAAGTCTTGTGAAGCATAGCCTGTACCATGTATAGCATTATGAACATCAACAATAGATTGATTATATTCAGCAGGTTTTATATTAAACAAGTTTCTAAACTCGGTATTAGCAAATGCCATTTCTATAGTGCCTATACCAGCCATACCAAAAAACATTTTAGGTTTTGTTTCATCTAATTGGAATTTAGCATCATCTCTTAAAATTTCTAATTGTTCTTTTTGTTTTTCGTTAAACTTAAAGTTTTCAACCGAAGCCATTGTTATATTTTTAGCTAAAACTAATCCACCAATTTGAATTACTTCATCAGCAGCTACAACAGGATTTCCTCTTAATGCACCTTCTCTAACATAAAAGAAAGAACGTCTAAATGGATTAAATCCTATTTGTACCCAATTTGGGTCATTAATTAACTCTTGAGCATCTTTATAATTTTGTTCATCTGTAGCTTCAACATATTGTCCATTAATAGCAGACACAGGCCCTTTAGGAGTTTCTTTAAGAGCTATTTGAGCAGTTCTTAATTTTGGTGAAGTCATTCTTACATTTTTGGCCCTACCAGTTGATGTATATCCTATTACTCCTTGTATTCCTTTTTTATGAATAGTAACTACATATTTACCAATTCTTTTACCATCTTTGTCTTTTCTTGTATAAGCAGGTATATCTAAACGTAATGAAACTTGTTCTCCATCTTTTGGCTTTATGCCTACTTTTTCTTTTTTACCTTCATCTAATACATCTTTCATTTCTTGATTAGTTGGTAATTCAGGAAGAACTTCAAATCTCCTTATAGGATCAAACTTATCTTGTATTCTTAAAAACTCTTCGTATGAAATTTTACCATCAAAGTATTGTCTTAATGCATCTTTAACTTGTGGTATTACATCAAAATTTAATTGATATTGATCTTGTGTATCTTCTAATTGAAATTTAGGATTTACTACTCTAAGTGTTGATTTAGATATACCAAAATTAGGAACTTGTTTTTGTGGTAAATTTTTTTCTATTACTTTACCATCTTTACCTACAAATACTTCATGTATAGGATAACGATCTTTTAATATATGAAGTTTAGTTTTAATATCTTGATCTCCTTGAATAATATAAGGATACGATTCATTTTGTTTTACTGTAGGTTGATTTGTAACATCTTGTATTGAAAGTGCAGCCTTAGTTGCTCCTTTTCTTATTTCAATAACAGCATATATTTGACCTATTTCTTTTTTATCTATCATTTGATCTTCATCTGTTATTCCTGTATTAGTAAGAAAAGGCTCTGTCATTACTTCAACAAAATATCTTACTAATTTAGCTTTTGATTGTTCTTTGGGTTTTGCTTTTTCTTGAAATTTTAAAGGTGTTTGAGGAATATTAGCAGTTTCTAAAATTGCTTCTATTTCTGAATCTTTTGCTATTTTTGCAATTTCTCCTGCTATCTTTAATGCAAATGCTTTTCTTTGTGAAAATTCGGTATTTGTTGGTAATAGCTTTTCATATATTTCTAAAATATTATTTGTTCCATAAACATCTTTTAATATTTTATCAAACTGTTCTTGAGTTACTGATATTTTTTTATTGTTAATAAAATCTTGTATAATATTTATTACACCTTTATTTGCTTGTGTGTTACTTAAAAGTTTTTCTCTACTTCCTAATGCTAATGCTAAATATGCTACTCCATTATTATCTTCAAATGATTCATTTAATCTATTCAATAATCCCTGAGCAAGAGATTTTTTTCCTGCAGCCCACACATAATTACCTTTATGAAATTTTAAAACAAAGTTTATACCACCTGATCCTTCAACTAATATATCTCCATTTTCATTTGTAATTGTTCCTGTAAACATACTATCAGGATAAGTAACAGCCATAAATTTATCTACAAAATCAGTTATACTTTGATCTTTTGTAACATTACCATTATCTTCTAATTCTTGAAACTCACCATCAGGAAGGTCATATTCATAAGTAAAACCTGTTATAGGATCAGTATGACTTAATTGAAATTTACTGTTAGCTTCTGCTGTTTGACTTTCATTAGAATATCCAGGTATTGTTGATTTAGCTATATCATCTAATATAGATACATCTGATTCTAAAATCATTTCACCTTTAGTAGTTTTAGAAGCAATAGCTTGTAACATTTTTATTGCTCTCATTTCATCATTTTTAAAATCTATTCCAAATATTCTAGATACAAAATCAATTATTCTTGCTTTTAAAGATGGTTGAACATAATTAATATTATCAAGAAGTATTGCTGCTAACTCTGATACACCTTCTTCAGAGGCTGCTTCTTCAGTAAAATTTAATTGTTTTATATATTTATCCATGTAGCTTCTAATTCTTATTTTTGCTGCAAAAGAAATAGAATCTTTTAAAATATCATTAAGTAATACATTTGTTACTGCTTGTATGTTTTTATCATTACCAAGTTTATATTGTAGTATAGCGTGTACAGTTTCATGTACTACAGTTCCTTGAGTTGCTTTTGAAGGATTTAAATAAACAGTATTTTCACTTGCTACATATGCACCTCTAGAGCTTCTTCCTACTATTCTTAAATAATCTTCTTCAGATTTAGCATATAATATTTTTACAGTAGGTGCTATTTTGCGTAATGCTCTAGTTGAGTTTTGCATAACTTGAGCCATCTTGCGTTGAAATTTTTCTTGATATTTAGTAGGTGTATCTTCAAATTGTTTAGCTTGTTGTTCTGCACCACGTTTAGCACGTTCTCTGTTTATTTTATTTATTAGTTCGGCTTTTTTACCTTTTATAGGAATACCTAATTTTTTAGCTTCTGTTTTTACATCATTATAAGATGTATCTTCAGGCATTACTTCTGTTGGCTGATCAGGTATTGTTTCTTCTGTAGTTTCTTCAGCAGCTTCTTCAGTCGTTTCTTGTTCTCTAGGTTTTAATCCTTCTTTTTCTAAAATTCTATTTATTTCTTTTTCTCTTGCTTGTTCAATAGTTTCACCTTCTTCAATATCAAGACTTTTATCAAGCTCTCCATCTTCTATTTTTGTAATTACTTTTTGTATTCTTGGTGGTATTTCTGTTTCTTTTCTTTTTTTATTTTTGTTATTATTTATATTAACAATATTTTGAATTGATTTATTATATTCTATTCTAGCTTCCATATCTCCATTTACAGCAGCAATAAATAAATCTTGATATTCTTTATTAGGAATCATTTTAATAAGCTCTTCAGTAGAATAAGTTGTAGCTAAAGCATCAAACTCTTGATCAGTAAAAACACTACCATCCATAGTTTTAAGACCAGAATCATCTTCTAAAGTTTGTCTTAATTTATTTTTTTCTAATATTACTTTACTAGCTTCTTTAGATTCAAATTGACTTTGTATTCTTGCAGCAACTTTTTTAAATTCTTCTTTATTACCTGCAGCATTAGCTAGATCTAATGCAAACTCTGATGCTTCCATATGAGTAAAACCTTGTTGTTTTAATCTTTGAACTGTTTTAGACCTATAGTTTTTTTGCACCATAAAATTTTTAAAAGCACCTACAGGAGCAAGTATGGTTGTTAACTGCAAAGCACTTCTTGAATTTTCTTCCCAATCTTTAAAAAGTGGTGTAATTTCATCACGTTTATCTATATCATAATTTAAAAAAGCATCAGTAATTGCCATGTTAGCAAATTGATTATATAAAATACCTTGTGATACTTCTTCTACAATATTTTCAATTGCCATACCTGTAGTTCTTTTTATATGACCTTGTAAATTAGTAATAAATTCTCTAGTAGGTTTATTTTTAAATAATTCAGATAAAGTTTTTGGTCTAGCACCTTTTTTAATACCTGCCATTCTTAAAAAACCACCTGTTTGGATATACTCTATACCTGCTGAAAGTAATCCATATGCTCTAGCAAGCTTAGTAGCTTGATTATATCTTTCTGAAAGCGTAGGGTCTTTTTTAATTTCTTCTAAAGTTGTTGATGAAGATATATCATATATTTCTTTAAAATACTGAAAAGCTGAATCTTTTTCTTGAGCATACATACCAGCCATAGAAAAAATCCATCCACTTTTACCAAATAATCTTGCGCCTAATCCTCCTGCTACTAAGTTAGGTGCATTTGCTAAAGTAGCAGCAAAAGATGATAAAAACCAATTTGCTTCTTCATCACCTGCTTTTGCTCTTAATTCTTCTAAATCATCTTTAAAACTAGGAAATTTTTCTAATAACCCTTCTAGTTGATCAACCTTTAATTTTAAGAAAGTTGCTTCATCTTTTATATTTTTTGCTTCTTCTTCTCTTTTTTCTTTAGGAACAGTAGTACCAGGAAAAGGCATTTGTTGAAAAGTAGCCATAGGAATAGATTGACCTATTTGTTTTGTACGAAGTGCTTGACCAGTGCTCATTAAATCAATTCCAAGAGACAAGGCTTCTTTTTTAACATTATCACCCCACTCCATAAATGCACCTAAAGCTCCTCTAAACATTTCTCCACCAGTTAAGGTTTCAAAATCACCGGTGTAATATAAATCTCTTTGCCTTCTTAAATCTTCTTGAATTTTATAGTAATCAATAGGAGTATCAGGATTTAATTTAAAATATTGAACAAGAGCAGCATCAACTTCATCATCACGCATTTCTCTATTATAATCTCTATAAAAACTTTTTCCTCCATAAGTTTCTCGCCACATATTTCTAGTTTTAATGCGAGCTTGAGTAAGTTTACCTTGATCACTTCTAAAGTATTCTCGATCAGATTTTTCTTTTAAACTAGGTACAAAATCTACATCTAAATTTTCGAAAAAAGGATTTACTCCTATATCACGAACTGTAGTTTCTTGCAGAGTATACTGCTTATCGTTCATTTTCATAAAAATTATCCTCTAAAATCAAATGGTAAGTCTTCTTTTTGTTCAGCAGTTAAAGCATCGAAGTCTTCTAAAATTCCTAATGATCTAAGTTCATTTGCTTTTTCTAATGAAATTCCTAATTTATCTTTTTCTGTTGGTAAAGAATAATATTGACTAAATGTTGTTTTTCTTCCCATAGGCACAGATTCATTAAGAGCTGTATTAAAATATGATTCTGCTTGAGCTTCTCTATAAGACGCAAATTGTTTATTAATAAAAGAATTAATTATAGCATCATTTTTAGGTGACATTATTAGAAATCCTTTACTATCAAATTCTAACTGATTTTCAGATACTTGTTTTAATGCACTACTTCTTGCTCTTATAGCTTCTTGTTCTGATTTTACTTTTGCTTTACTTGGTTTAGACCTTATCTTTGTAGTTGCAGATGTTTCAAATTCTGGTGCTTTCATACCAAGAGCCGCTTCTCTAGAATCTTTAATAAATTCATTAAAGGCTTTTCTAGCATCTTGAAATGCTTCAGGTTTATCTATATCTCTCATATAAGTAGTTGCATTATCATATACTTCCCAATACTTTAACCAGGCTTTGGTTTCTGCTTCACCTCCATATACAGGAACTCCTTTTTGACCTAATACAAAAATATTATAACCTTGTTCTGTTTTCATTATATCAACAAATCCATCAATTAAATCTTCTTGTAAACCATCACTTATAAAGTTAGACTCAATAATTCTTTTCATTATATCATCAAAATCTTTTTTAGGATCATTTGATTCACCTTTAAATAATTTTGCTATATCTGCTTCTAGTTTTTGAAAACTATCACCTGTTTTTGCACTACCTCTTAGGTTTTTCTTTTGTTCACTAACTGCACCATCTCTAAAATTTATTAATGTATTTATTAAATCAGGATGAAGTGGTTTACCATCACCACCTATTGCATTTCTTATTTCTTGTTCAGATATTGTTAACGCTTGTGCTTGACTTTTTATAGTATTAAACAGATTACCTGTGTCTTTATTATATTGTTCTTGTATTTCTTTTGATCTTTTTGCAAGAATATTATCTTTTATAGATTGATCCATATTTTTCCATCTATCTACTTCATCTTGATTAACTACCTCTTTTTTTCCAGTTAATGGATTTATTTTTTTTATTTCAACACCTAAATTTTCAAGGTCTTTTATTGTTTTTG
>CEQT01136476.1_pt1 | contig 10360 bp, 13 predicted proteins | sample 530951 | NCBI WGS metagenome assembly CEQT01 (sample SAMEA2621132, study PRJEB7988) | marine metagenome | biome: marine biome (ENVO:00000447); feature: surface water layer (ENVO:00002042); material: "saline water (ENVO:00002010), including plankton (ENVO:xxxxxxxx)" | depth 5 m
AAAAAAAAAGTTCAATTTTTCAAAATTTTTTACTTTTGCAAAAAGCTAACTCAGAAATGAGTGATGTAAAAAAAAAATTGAAAATTGTTTTTTCTTGTAACAAAAAGACATCAACCCTATCTCTTGTGATTCAATCGCAACACTTTACTGAAAATGTCTTCCCCAGTCAACACCACGATTTCTCCTGTCAAGGCAGTGGATCTTATCATGGCGCAGACCGAGAAGCAGATTTCAGCCCCAACTACTACTACCACTACTGAAGTTTCGCCGCCAAGGGCAGACGGCAGCAACGAGCAGAAGAAGCAGCGAAAGCCTCGTCGCAGCAAGGAAGAGGTCGCAGCAGAGAAACTAGAGAAAGCCGCCATCAAGGAAAAGAAAGCCGCCGCCAAGGCTGCCAAGGAAGCAGAGAAAGCCGCCGTTAAGGAAAAGAAAGCCGCCGCCAAGGCTGCCAAGGAAGCAGAGAAAAAGCGTCTAGCCGAGGAGAAAGCAGCGGCCAAAGAAGAGAAACTCGCCGCCAAAGCTGTCAATGAAGCTGAGAAAAAGCCGCGCAAGCCCAACCGCAGCAAGGAAGAGATTGAGGCAGAAAAAGCAGCCAAAGCCGCGGCTAAGCAAGAGAAAGCCGTTGCCAAGGCTGCCAAGGAGGCAGAGAAAAAGCGTCTAGCCGAGGAAAAAGCCGCCGCCAAAAAAGAAAAAGCCGCCGCAAAAAAAGAAAAAGCCGCCGCCAAAAAAGAAAAAGTCGCTGAAGAAGAAGAGCTCCAGGAGGAAGAGCCCCAGGAGGAAGAGCCCCAGGAGAAAGAGCTTCAGGAGGAAGAGGTCCAGGAGGAAGAGGAAGAAGCTCCGGAGGAAGAGGCCCAGGAGAAAGAGGCGGTACAGGATAATGAATTCATCGAGATTTTCGGGAAGGATCCCGATACCCAGGCTGCCGCAATCAAGGCTGAAATCAATAGCAACGAGTCTAGTCGAAACTACGTTGTAGCGGATGCGGAATCGGGTGAACACGATTCTCCGGATTCAGTTGAACTCGATTCCGACGACATTTCAGTTGAAGTCGATACCGACGAAATCGAGCAAAAATTCCACAAATTCAAGAAGCTCATTCTGAATTGCCCCATGGGTTCCCCTTCTCTAATCGAGAACTGGGTTGGTGAACTCAAGGAGTTCTATACCGACTTCGCGGTGATGCTCGGACAGGACGGCAGCATCGAAACAAGCTCCGACGCATAGAGAGATAGAAAGAGAAAGCGCGCGCAAAAACATTTTGTATTATCTAGAACCAATCTTTTTTTATTTTTTCCAATAAATTGAACTATAACTAAATATTATAAATTAAATCATCCAAAATGAGTTGCCTTGCAACAGGAGATGCTTCTTGGGGAGAGTTCTTTGAACGGTTGGAAAACAAAAAACTTAATATTCACATTGTATCACTTTTACATGGACGCCAAACGTTTGTTACCCAAATAAACGAAACCTATACTTTATTAGATTTATTAAAATTCCTATTACAACAAAACCCTGTTTACGCGTTATCCTCTTTTAAAATTGCTACAAAAATTAAAATAGGTATAGAAAATGCGTTAGAGCCACTCTGGAAACATATTTCCAGAAATGACAACGAATGCTCTATATACCTACACGAAATGAATATGCTTATGCCTAAAAATTGTCTTGAAAAAACAGGTGTTATTATTGATATTTATAACAAAAAACTTGAGAAAACACTAAATCTTAACGGAGTATGTCTTATAAATCATGAAAAAATTGGCGCATGGGATGATTTTGGTAAAGGTCCTACTTCAGTTCCATCAAAACAAGATAATCGTGTAAAAAATCTGTTATTTATCACTTATAATGGCGTTTCTTATGCATATAACTTACACTGTTTAATAGAAATGATCGTTCATAAAAAAAATTATAATATCAATACCGATGATTTAATTATTCCTCATTTAAATAAAAAAATAAAAGCCCGCACATTTTTAGAAAAAATAGATCATTTTATGGACGAAATTCTTAAAAGCTCAAGCACAAGTACCAATGTAAAAAGCTTTGTTTTAAATGATTATGATTTTGTTTAACTTTATTATTATACATAATTTACATTGATTTATCATTGTCATTACACCCACTTTTTTTTAAAATATCTTGAATCTTTGCGGTTAAATCACTAGTAGAAGTTATAAATGTATCTGGTAAAAAAGCATGTACCATAGCTTTAGTGCTAGCTTTTGCCAATAAGTAAGAAAGGTATAAAGAAAGCCTCATGTGTGTAAAGTATGTCATACATACATTTTTTGGATGCTTAAACTCAAACATATTAATAGTATTATTCTTATTATTTTTAAGCTAAAATTACAATAGTTTAAATAGCTATTTATTTGCGTGTAAAATTGATTCTATTATTTAGTTATTTTTTAATAACTAAATATACGATGCCGGGCGAAGTTCCCGAACAATATATAAAACCAGGTATGGTTTTTCGTCTTCGCGAATGCAAAATTACTAAAAATTTTTATAATGAAAACAGAAAATTCATTGAAAATTGTTTTGAATGTTTAAATCCTGACTGTATTGTTAGAAGTAAAAAAAATCCATCATATATTAATTTTCTAAAACACTATAATTTTTATTATAATGAAAAGCGGTGGTTTAATCCAGAATATATTCAAGGGTGTCTACTTCTTAGATCTTGCAAATATGAATTTCTTCCGCAAATAAATGGCACTTATAGAATTAGTCCTTATCAAAATAAAAATGACCATTGGTTTTCCATTGAAATGTTTAAACCACATAGTGGTTACAATTTTAAATTAGGGTGGCACTATGTAGATTGGAAAATTAATTGCAAGAGTATTATAAAATGGAAATCCACAAAACACGATATATTGTGTCATCAAAGCATAAATAATATTGATTTTCGACTCGTTCGAACAGAATTCAATATACTTGTTGTTTATTTTGCATTAAAATTAAAGGTTTTGGCTAATAGAGCACGTAAAACAGTTTCAGCAAGAATAGCTATTCGTAGCTGTTTACTGGCGTGTCATTATAGCCACAGAAATAGCGCATTTGGTAAATTTGCGGGAGTTATTAACTATCCTATTAAACATCGAATTTTCGCACAATATGGAATGTTTGATGAATTAAAAGGAAGTATCTTTTAGAATACGTTATAAAAGTATTTAAAAAATTGAATCTGTTTATCTGTAAAATATTTATGACACAAACATATACACAAATGGATTTTCAATCTGTTCTAACAGAGAGGATTAAGTACGTCGCTCGAGTAAATGAGACAAAAACCCTTGAAAAAGAATCAAAAAATACACCTCATCTGGTTTTTGAATGTGCTGGTATTGACACTACTGCGATAGCTCAACAAACTCGAGAAAAAGCCGAATTGGATTTACAAAATTTCGATCTCGAGGTTGTTAAAAATTTTCCAAACGGAAGGGCTATGCTTCAGCTTCTCAAGGATGTCGAGAAACTCCCAGAACGCCAGTCTCTTCCTGTAAAAAACGGATAAGCAATTAAATAAAAAATTGAAAATATTTATTTACAAAATTTTTTCATTTTGCAAAAAGCTAAATCAGAAATGAGTGACGAAAAAAAAAAAATTGAAATTTTTCTTTTCTCGTAATGAAAAGACATCACCCCTAACCTAAGAACTAGATTCTTACTTACGATTATGATTTCGCGCGAAATTCTCGAACAGTTGAAGCTTCCAGCCCTGAAGGAGGTGTGCCGCGGGTACAACCTCGCTATTTCTGGGAAGAAGACAGAACTATTCGAACGAATTATTGCGCATCAGGAAAAACTCGAGAAGCAACTAGCCGAACAACAGCAGCGCCTGGCATACGGCGCAGAGGCAGCGACTTTAGCAGACGGAACTCCGGACATCGAATTTGAGGCGACCATGACGAAGTTCTTTGACTGGAGCAACGCTACTTTCTGGAACATTTGCAAGTTATCTGAAAGTGGCGTCTCGTTCCAGAAAGTTGACCGCCGGGAAATTCGTGCGGCGTTCAAGGATTACGACCCTGCAGCATCGAGCCTGCGCGCCGACCGCTTAGTCCCAGTTCCGCACACCAAGATGGAGATATTCCTCGAGATGTTCTTCGACAAACTCGGTGGCGAGTGGGAAATGTTCTGCGAATGCTCCGACGAACGCGGAGAAGAAGACTTCGACGAATCCGAACAGCGAAAATTCGTCCAGGAAATGAAACGCTCGACTGAGACTACAGTGTCACAATGGTGCGCCACGGGTTACGCGAACAACAGAGATTAAGAGATAAGAGAGAATGGGGGGTTACTTTTGTTATATAGCACTTTTTTCATTTTGCAAAAAGCTAACTCAGAAATGAGTGACGCAAAAAAAAAATTGAAACATTTTTTATTCAGTTGTAAGCATATAACAGCTATCAAATCGTTTTACGATATACCTTACTACCTACAATTATGTCTGAAATTGCGTCATTTTCCGATCTCGCTCCTGCTGAGCGCCCGCCCCTACTTGCTCGCATCCTGGCGATTCTCGCCGGTGATGATGACAGAGATGTTGTTGTGGTGTTGATGGATGCGGGCAACGAAATTGACGACGAAATAGCTGCGTGGTTGCTGATGAACCATTTCCGGTGGAACCACGTCGTGTTCTTCATTCAAGTCCCTGGTGCCGACGGACTAACCCCCCCAGTCGCACGGCGTTTCACTCTTCCTCAGACTGCCGTGCGGCAGCAGAAGTCGCATAGTCGCGTAGAGCGTATGCGCAAAGTTTTCCCAGAGCAGTTTGGTTCCAGCGATATTTGGAGTCCTTCGGTCCCTGAAGGCTTCCAACCTCCTTCAACCTTCATCTTGGGTACACACTGGGACTTCCTGCAGATGGTGAATTACGGCTGCACTTCTTGGGGAGGCAGACCGCTTGCGAAGGCGGACCAGAATTTTGAAGTCAAGTGGTGGCTTCAAATTGCCCCTTTGTTCGGGATCACATCGTTTGAATTAGAGAATTTCAAAATTGAATCCCGAATTGTCATGGGCGACTTGGAAAATCCAGAAAAGTCTATAAACTGTATCAAAGCAATTCCCCGCGACGAATCCGGAGGCGAACTGCGCGCCGGATACTATAGTCAGGAAAAGACTTTTAAAAAAATTTCCGCTCACACCCAGTTTATCCCTACTGATGTAGCTCGTAAAGTTCCTACACCAATGTGCTTCGTCGAGCGGCTTCCCGAGAGTATGAAGGAACCGATTCTGGAAACAGCGTTTAGGCAATTTGTGGGACGCCCGGACCCAAAATTTCCGTGGGCCGAAGACATCTGCGACATCAATCACAGATACATCATGATGATGCTTCCTCCGGAGAAGATGTATCAAATTCTTTCGGAGCCAACAGATCAGCGATTGATCAAGGAGGTAATTGAGTTTTTGAAGCCAGAAATCGAGCGGCGGGAAGCAGTTGGCGATGCTCATATCGGCGATTTCTACCCATTGCGACTGGGTCAGATTGCGACGGCGGTTGAGTTCATCACGGGTGTGCAGTACAAACCGATGCCAAAATGCGATTCGGGTTGTGCCACTCAATTCCAGTTGAACGACAATGTTGATTCACTAGTAGATTCAGATCTCGCGAGGAAGAATTGGATGACCTACATCAGTGAAAACAACTGTGACTTGACACCGTGTTACGACGGAATGGCCGTTTTGTACATGATGTACTCAGCAAAGCGATCTGGGTTGGTGCCTTGGGCGGAGGGAGTGCCATCCATCGAGTGGTGTAAGAACATGCTTCGATATCTTCCGTACAGAGAGTGAGAGAGAATAATTTTGCTTATGTACCATCTAAAAACACAATTTTTTTTTATAAAATAAAAAATTGAAAATTTTTTTTCTTACTAACGGGATGACAACACAGCATATTTTTCGACAAATCGATTATGAATTCCACACTGAACCCGAATGCTCCCGAATGGATACCGCAAGCACAACGAGATAAAAAATTACTTAAAAAAATCAAAAATCTTCCCACGAATATTCGTGACGTCGTCAAGCTTTATGCTTTGAATAGTCCAGTGAAACAAGAACTCCAAGAACACTTCCAAGTTCGCGCAGACAAACGCGAACACCAATTTCTTTGGTGGAAAGTTAGCGCTACCTGGCTAAATTACATACAAGAGATCGAAGACTGGTCGCTAATTTGGGGACGTGGGTTTTACATCGATACACACGGTATTTCAGCCGTTTATCGCGACGAACAAGAAGCACGAGGGTCCGAGGAAGAACATTGGCGTCGTCCAATACCCATTCGCCAAGCAACAACCGTTTTTGAAAAAACGGCGATCCCCGTTGAACTTCTAGACTTCGATGATTGGGACGTTTTGATTGGTGGAGACATCGAGTAGAGAAGCGCGCGCATTTTGTTTAGAATTTAATTTAGTGCTTTTTTTTAAGTAATTTTATTAGTAAAAATTGAATCTTTTTTTACTAATAAAATATAATTTATATACAATGTTTTCTGATGCTAAGTACGCTAAGGTTTGTCCTATCATAGACGGTGCTACTTCGGAGAGTAAAGAAAATAATGAAAATACTAATCCCGCATTCCAATCTAGTCCAAAAAAGCCGAATCTTACTGTAACACCTGTGATTAAACTTCCGTTTGGTTGGGGAGATGGAGAGCCTCCTACACCAGAGTGATTTTTCAAAAAGCTAACTCAGAAATGAGTGAGGCATATGAAAAATTGAAATTTTTCATTTATTTAAAAGAACAGACATCAACTCAACCTAAGAACTAGATTCTAACTTACAATGACCTGTTTGGAAAGCAGCGTACCGGGAGCTTTCGCACAGATTCATTGCTGTCCACCAGGGCAGTCTTGCGACGCAGAAACCTCCCTCATTACGCGGGTGGAAGAAGCAATTAAGCCAGTTGAAAACAACCTAGACCCGTCCATCGACCAATCCAAGGTTATTTTCGGTCCTGACTCCAAGCGAAAAAAAACCAACAACCACAAAATCAAGCTTCCGGAAGACGGAAGCTGCCCCTTTGAAGGATGCTCGTGGATTAACAAGAGTCGAAAATTGTCGACTGGCATGATGCACATCTCTCGAAAACACGCATTTGAAGCGGGATATTCCGCTCACACCTATATGTGCCCTCATTGTAAAATCTCGTTCACGGCGCGCACACACCTTAACCACCATCTCGCAAATTATCACAACGCTCATAAGTTTGGCTGCCCTCAGTGCGACTACACCGCGGCATCAAAACTAAGTGTTGCCAATCATATCATGAGAAAACACGAAAAATGGGTTCCTGCGGCTTGCGTAAACGCAAAAAACGAATGCGTTCACTGCTCGAAAAAACTAGCCAAAACCGGGCACATGTATCACCTTGCCACGTGCCTTGGGATTACGGCTACTGTGGTAGTCATTGAACCAGAAGAGACGCGCAAAGACATCAAATCAGGAGAGGGTGACGAAGAGGTTATCGTCTGAGAGGGTAAAAACTAGAGAGAAATATAGAGAAGGGTAGGGTTAGGCGTTTTCTAGAATTTTTTTACAGTTCTCCTACTTCATTTACACGTGATTTATGTATAAATAACTTTTCTATTTTACGGGTTTCACTAGGCTTTTCGCTTTTTTCACTATATCGTGTTTTTGTGCTTTGCGCCGCACTACGGTATCTTTCCATATTCCATATTTCTATAAAATCTTCTGGCGCGTCAGTTTCAGAAACAACCACTAGATTATTTTTCGACCATTTACGCATAATGTCCCAAAATTCATCGTTATCAAACTCATCATAATACTTTGTATCGCGTCTATATTTAATAGGGTATTTGGTTTGTTTATAAGGAGGATCACAATAAATAAATTTTCCCTTAGGTTTTAACGATTGGTATTCTTTATTTGTAAAAGTAACATTTTCTTTTTGAATCAATGGTGTGGTTCGTTTTAAACTATTCACCATTTCTTTACAGAAATCCTCTTTTTTTTCACCCAAATATTTTTGAGAATAAGCTCCAAAAAATCTTCCTCCGAAACTCATACCAAATCCTACAAAGGCTTTTAGTGCGTTTGGAGACTCTAATTGTTTAGCCGCTAAAAACTCTTCTTCACTTATCGAGCTAGGGAACTCAAAATTTCCTGCCTGAACTTCTTTCCACATTTCAATCAAATCAGGATGATAATCATTCGCCACAATTGTTTTTGCTCCATCGGAATCTAAATCGGTCATATGCTTAAATACCCCCAACGAACCACAAAAAGGTTCTAAATATCCATTCAACGCGTGTTTCTTTTTTTCTTGAGCTCTATAATTTTGCCAAATCTTGTGTAAAACAGGAGATAAATGTTTACCTAAACGCTGCTTTCCACCTAAATATTTCATACTTATATAAATAAAATTTATAAGTATGACACTTAATACGCATCGTAGAAATAAGTTATTAAATGAAAAATTGATTTAAAAATAACCCATATAGATATATGTATTCCATCAACAATATGTCTCACATCGCAAAACTTATCACAAAAACTCGTTATGGTGCCACCCACAGCCGTTTCATCTATCGCATATCGGAATCTTTGCGTAACGTTTCTTTCAATCCTGCTGAGTTAGAGATGCTGCGGGAGTTTAAGTACGCTGCCATGCTATTCTACCGAGCAAGCCAAGAGTGGCAATCCGAGAATGGTTACCCCCTGACACTGCTTTACGCAGTTATGTGGCTAGAAAACTTTCGACTTATTCAACTTTCGCGAAATGAAACATTAATGAATGGTGATGTTGGGATTTGCTTGGGAAAAAGCAAAAAGCGCTTCGTAACCATTCTTCAAAATGAATTTTATTTATCCACTTCGAATACAAACTTTCCTCCTTTGACGCTGGAAACATACAATAAATTTATTTCTCTTATCAATGGAACAACCCCCTATGGTGAAAGATTGTTTACTCTTGACGACTTTTATCCTGATAAAAAAAATATCCATAATGATTTTATCAATGTTTCTCTTAAATCTATTATATGGGTCCACGAAAAGACTGTTATTCAAAACACATTTACGCCGATGGTCGCAGGTCGTCTCACTGGATATAGCCAGCGATTCAATCTCTTTCAACATAACAAATGGACACAGCTAGGGTTGGATACAAATAACAATAAAAACTTCTTACGAGATTTGATTTATTTCAAAAACGGGTTGATGCCCTGTCAACATGAAGAAATGAAAAAAACCATCGAGAGGACACAAGAATATTTGAGAAAATATCTTTCTTCGCGAAGTGGTCACGATGAACTTTTGCTACGTCGAAAACGCGAAAATCAAATAAATCGTCTATGTTATGGCATAAGGCAGAGAGCCCAAACGCCGACAGAAAGAATAATTAGAAATGTGAATACGGTTTTATCCCAAACAAGATCTTCACGTTCAATACATATGAATACAATTATATAAACTAGTGATGAAATAAAAAAGTTATACTAGATTACAGTTACAAAAGGTGCGCGCTTGTTCTCTCTTTTTTTACTCTTCGTCGCTGTCTGAATCCATCTCGTCCGCCCAGCAGTTGTTTTTGATTTTCATTGGAAGGGGTTTGCTGTCACCGAGTGCGCCCTCAATCGCCGCAGAAAGATCCAGGACAATCGGCGAATTCGCTGGCGTTCTTAGTCCCGGCTTTGGCTTTGGGGCGAACTGAACCACCTTACCAGCCATTGCGTCACCGACTGAAGCGATTGCAGCCCAACTGCCTGCCGGCGAAGGTAGCGGAGAGTTGAATGGTCCGCGTCCGTCGGTTGGAATGGTCTTCGATGCTGGAATAGTGATGGCGTGGGTTTCATTCTCGTTCTCGTCTTCTGAATCCGAGCTGTCATCATCTACCAGACACGCGAAACCGCCGTTACCATCTCGGAAGAAAGTTACTTCGGACGCAGCTCTCTTCTTGCTAGACGACTTACTCGGCTGTTCGGTAGCGAAATGCCGAGAATTGCGAGGGGCTCCGCGCGGATGACGATGTTTCTTGCCAGTTCCATCAATGTCAATCCACTCACCGTTCGCTTCGGCAAACTTCACGCTGTTGCGATGGCGTTTTTCGTTTATACGACGAGAATTAAGAGCAAACCGACCGCCGTTCCTGCGCGCTGCTTCGCTTTCAAGGAATTCCAAATATTTTTTTTTGCGTTCTGCGATTGTCGCTGCCATCGCTTCAGCACGAAGCGTTGCTGCCATCTTGGATTGGGAGTTAGTAGATGCTAGAGAAGTCATGTTGTGGTGAATAGTATCACGGATAGGGTGGATGGTATTCTCATTACACAAAACGAGGGTTCAATTTTTTGTTTGTGTCACTCATTTCTGAGTTAGCATTTTG
>CEQT01140616.1_pt1 | contig 10343 bp, 13 predicted proteins | sample 530951 | NCBI WGS metagenome assembly CEQT01 (sample SAMEA2621132, study PRJEB7988) | marine metagenome | biome: marine biome (ENVO:00000447); feature: surface water layer (ENVO:00002042); material: "saline water (ENVO:00002010), including plankton (ENVO:xxxxxxxx)" | depth 5 m
ATTTACTTGTACTTGTCAATATTGTTTCATAATCTTTATCTAAAATACCCTTTGTTATCATAGGGCGTATTTTATTTTCCAATAATCGTGGACATACACACATTTGTTTTGCACGTACCATTTGAATGATCTTTCTTTCGCCTATGTTTTCTAACCATGGTAAATCAGTTGTTGATATTTTATTTTCAACCAAGTTATGCAGTTTTGTTGACACTTCTTTTTCATATTTATTTTTCCAATCTACATTTATATTTATAATATTTACCGGAGGTAGATTGATTCCTACATCTATTTTTTTTCGTCGTATGATGTGAAACTCACGAAGTTTCCTAAATACTTCGTAGTTTATTGTCTCCTTATGTTTATAACCCAATATGTGAAATAGTGAAAATAAATCTCCTATTTTATTTTGTACTGGGGTACCGGTTAATAACCATCTATATTTACTACGCAATAGTTTACCATAGAAATGTTTCTTTGATGAACTATTTCTCATATGATGTGCTTCGTCATATATAACTCGATCCCATTTTATTCCGTACAAGTTATCTTTGCTTTTTGGTTTCAATCCTCCATATGTTGTCAATACTATCGGTGCATCATGTAGCTCTTCTTTTGTTAGGTGCTTTCTTTCAACACCATGATACACCAATACGTCATGACCCAATGTTCTTTTTATTTCTCGTTTCCATTGTGAAAGCAATGGAAGGGGAACAACTATTAACGTACGTCTTACGAAATTTACTACTGTTAATCCTAACATTAACACTGTTTTTCCTAAACCCATTTCATCTGCTACTATTCCTCCTTTGGATATAGTGATTGTATTTTCTAGATCTGGTTTTTGGAGTTGTAGTTCTCGTTCTACGCACCACCAAATTCCTTCTTCTTGATGAGGATTTCTGGTCATATCATTTCGTTCAAGATAGCTGTGAAAACGACTGATGGAAATTTCTCGTGATACCATTTTATGTGTTACTTTTGTTTTTACTTTTCCTTGTGTGTTTTCTTGTTTTCAATTTTTTTTTATACTTTTTTTTTATACGAAATTTTGGTAACTTATTGGCTAAAATAATTGTGTAAATTAATGTAAATATTGATATTTCAAATCCAAATCCAAATCGAATAGGATTTTTGGGATCATTCAATATACAACATCCTTTTAGTATCCAAAGTAATTGAATTAGAAATACTAACAATAAATTTGCACCTATTAAATATTTATTGGAGAGAAAAGGAGAGAACGCAATATAAATAAATACCGAATAATGTAATATATCTAATAATTTTTGACTACATAAAAACAATGCGTTTATAAATATTCCGTGAATAATTAATATGGAAAATGCATAATAATAATCAAATGGTTCTAAATTATTTGATAACGAATTTATTACAAATATATCCAATGTAAGAGTAATAAACATTAATATAATTTTGTTTTCAAATTCCATTATATTAATGTTTGACTTTTTTTGTTCGTCTATTACGACGACGTTTTGTTCTTGTTTTGCGACGTTTTGTTTTTTTATTACGGCGCTTTGTTTTACGTTTTCCTCCACCAAATTTTAACTTTATTTTTGCACTTTTATTCTCTTTTTCTCCTTGCTCATCATAATCATTTTTTAATTCTACAGGTTCATGATTTGGAGAACCAAATAATAAATTTTTTTGTGGTGAATTATTACCTAATTTTTCCTTTTCTGCAGATATTGGACCATTAGGTGAGTCAAATATTAATATATTACCTATTGGTGTAGTTACTGGTGTACCTACTGGTGTACCTACTGATGTACCTACTGGTGTACCTACTGGTGTAGTTACTGGTGAATTTAAATTATCAAAATCAATAAATGATAACTTTGGTGGAGATATATCTCTATTTTCTACTATATAAGATCTAGATCTTTTTTTTAGTCTAGGAGCCTCTTGACTTATTTTTTTCCTCATATTTACTGTATCAAAACAATTACATATTACTATTTCCGCATGAAATGTACCTTTTGAATCTGTTTTATAGCCATCATGCATTGCATAGCCCTGAAATCCTTTTTTACATAAATAATTTACAACAGCATAATCATATGCAGGTATAGAATCTCTAATTCTATTTCCATCTTCATTTATTTTTAAAAATGATTCTTCTAATGCATTTTTTATATTTGGTGTTGCTGATGTATAAAAATTACTAGTTTCATCCATTTCCATTAATGCTAATACCTTTAGATCTCTGTTAATTGTATATTCTGTTACACTTCCGTATTGTTTTACATGATCTACATTAAAACCAAAAAATGCATTGGATTGCATGTCTCCAGGAAAACCACCACGATATATTTTTGTATTTGCAGGTATAATATAATATTTATTACCATTATCTTCTTCTGTTATTTCTAATTGTTTTAAATCAAATATTGGAAAATTTGTTGAATCCATATATATACTACGTATTTTTATTCAAAAAATGTAAATTTTAGTTGAAAACTAAATGGCTGATTTTCAAAGTTTACTAAATCTCCATTATGACGTCTAAATGTAAACTTTAATTTACTTATACTTTCTGGTGTATGTAATCTTAAAACAGGATCAGAGTCCCAATCATTATCACTTGTGATTAAATAATCATTATATATTTTTATTAGTGCAAATGATCTGTTTACTGTACTTCCAAAATCATTATTAAATAGTGTATTTGTAGATGTACAATAGGGTATTAATTCATCCATTTGATTGTATTTTTCTATTTCCATATGAACATATTTTTCATTATCTAATTGTAAAATAAAAGGTGCACGTAATATTTGTCTTGTAGAATATCCATCATATACACTTTCGTAATTCTTTTTTTCAAATCCTAAATAATAACCCAATCCCCAATCGGTTGGTTGAAACCATTTTGTAGTTGGATTTTTACAATCTACTTTATAGGCCACTTGTTCCTCAAATAATAATTGAAAAGAATCATCTCTATTATGAATTTCTATTTTTTTTGATGGACCCACTTTTACTTCAAACGATACGTAATTATTTATTGGCTCTGTATACCACCCTTTATCTAATAAAACTTTGGTAGTTGCTTCGTTCAAACCTTTTTCAATAGCATGTGCCATATCTTCCATATTATATGTTCCTTCTGATATTACACACATAATTGGATCTTCTGTATATCTAGGAACTTTGAAAATAAATGCTGTATTTTGATTTTCTTGTGTAAATGTGTGAATATATAAATAAAACTGAGAACTTATTAATTCTATTTGAACTATATTTCTATACGTTTCAGGTAATTGTATTTCAAAATTATTTAAATTTGGCCATTTTGTTATATCTCTATCATCGCTACTAACAAATAATACTTTTTCTTTTTTTATTCCCTTTTCTTTTGTTAAACTATACATATAAATATGTTCGTTTTTATTTTTGAACTTTTAACAATTAGTTTTTTTTATATTGATTTTTTCTAGAGTTACTATAAATGGATAATTGTAAAAATACGCGTTTTTCTAGTTACAACCAATATAATCGTTTACTTGGACTTTCTAAATATCGTAGAGAAATAGAATCTACATATACTGCTAGAATTTCTCAAGTTGAAGACCGAATTATAGATTTACAATCTAAATTAAGCGCTAAAGAAAATGAAATTCTTGATGATGTTACACAACCTATATCTGTTGAATGCCAAGTTACATTTTTGAATCCTTTTATGGAAGGATCTATCAACAATCCTAGAATTTTTGAATTACCTACCGCACATACTGACTTGAAAATTAAAAATGGGTTTTATAAAATCATACAAACTATACCTAATAATGGTATTATTGGAATTAAATGTTTTGCTGAAGATGGTGCTGGCGGATTTTTGGTTCCTCACGAAAATGCTAGATATAATTTATATATGATGGCTACACCACATAGTAATGAAAATATATCATTAACATGGAGTGAACACAATGGATTGTGGAATGTATTAACACATCAAGGTCACTTTGAGGTTGCTGATCCTGATGATCTTGGTGGTACTATACTTAATATAACACAACCTACTGTATCTAGTACTTTAGTAAATCAAGATATTTCTGGAACTAAAATAGATAATGCCGTTGCATGGAAATATAATCAAGGAGCATATACTGTAACTAGTAACACAAATGATGCTGGTACTAATACAAATGATGATGATGCTGATGCTGATGCTGATGCTGATGCTGATGCTAAAAATGAAAATGATGCTAATGCTGATGCTAAAAATGAAAATGACAATTAATTTTATTAAGAATTATGATATTATTAATAAAATTATTTAGTTTACTATAAAAAATACTTAATTTATTTTAAAATTATTTAATTTGCTTATTGTGGGTTAGCGTCATCACCATCTACTGGTTGTGGTGCAGTTACTGTAACTTTTGATACATTTTGGCCTTGGGCTTCTGAAGCATTAGAAAAGAAACCTTCGTATTGTAATACAACGTATATTACTTGTCCGGCTGCGTTTTTAGCTTGAACGTATTCAATGTGTCCTCCGGCTTCTACGAATGTGTATGTATCATATAATTCACCATCGTGAACCATGAACATAGCATCTTTAGCACTAAGTGTTCTGGCACTACCATCTATCATGTTAGATTCACTGATAACTAATTTGGTCATACCAAGTTCTGTATCTTTTAATGTAGCTGTACTAGCTAAGAAAGGTGCTGAACCATTTCTTAATACTGAGTTTCTGATATCACTTGTTACTTCTGTTTGCCCGTCATTTGCGTCTCCATCTAATACTTCGTATCCGTTTACGGAAAGAATAGCACGGGTATTTAACCATGCTTGTTTGTATAATGTAGGAATGTATTGTCTAACACGTCCTGGCATAAAAAGACGGTTAATACTTCCATCTGTTTCACCTACTACTTGTTTGGCTGAGTCTGGGTTATCTAAAGGTACTTGAAATTCATTTTGTCCTTGTTGAGATTCTACTACATCTGGTGTAAATTTTCCTGAAAACATTGGTGTTTTTGGTTTGTCGTCATTGGTGGCGTCTCCATTTGGTGCACTCATTATACATTTTAAAAATATTATTTTTTTAAAAAAAAAAATAATTTATTTGAACGCACTAATAATTATTTATTTAAATTGTTTTTAATATTTATATATTATATTATGGCTACTTTCCTTAATTTCTCTTATTCTAATCATTTAGTTATAAAAAATAGACGATCTATTGAAACTGAAAATTCTACTAATTATGAAATAGCTCCTGTTAATTCCAAACAATTAGTTACATCTAACGGTGTTGAATATTACACAAATGGAGAAATGTTTCAAAGAATGCAAGATGCACGAAATAACGCATGGGAAACCAATCAAAATAAATGGTTTCTTACTACAAGCCAACGCAGAAATAATATTCGTAGTAACTTCCGTCCTAGACCTATGAAACATTATCGCAAAAGATTAATACCAAATACATCTCAATCTATTAGTAAACCTAGACTCTCTTCTTTTGAAATCCCTGGAGGAACCACTACTATTTATAATAAATCAGCTACAAACACTAATGTATGTAAAAATCAAACACCTATGGGTATTTTTACTGGCCAATTTCAATGGAATAATCGAACTTAATCAAATTATATATATTTTATTAGCTAAAAAATATATATAATATATAGTTATGCCATTCGCAAATATGTTTACTAAAAATATTCAATATTATAATAATAAACTTCTTATTTCATGTAGTTCTTTGTTAAATGAAAAACAGTACAAAAATAATTTTATTTTTCTTATTGTTGTAGCAGTTCTTTATTCTTTAGCAGATAAAGTATTTTTCAACTATACAAATACTAGATGGTTTCATAATTCTAAAAATATTATTTATTTATATATTTTCTTATTATGCTTAATTGTTGCTTCTTTACCCATTACTCCCATCTATTTTATTAAAAATGTTTTACTAATCACTATTTGTATTACTATTTGTTTTATAGGATCATCTTTATTTAATTTTGAACCTATTCGATTTCCTGTTACAGAATCTATTAGTAATGTTGTGAGCTCAGATGAAAATAATTTTGGATGGGCTCCATTTGAACAACCCGATTTACCAACTATGAGTCTTATTAATCAAATAAAAGATAAATATAATAAAGACTTTACCACTTTTAGAAATGATTTTTTAGTTACTAATGATGAATGTCTATTTTATTATAAACACGGTAAATTTCCATATAATAATAATTTATTACGACCTAGTTATAATCATATGTTGACACTAGATCCACAAAATACTCAATCATTTGAAGAATGGAAAGATAGTTATTATAAAGTTGCACAACAAACTGTACCCATGAGAGTACTAATTCTTCGAGCTCCAACCGGAACTACTGGATTTGAATTACAAGGCATTAAAGAAACTGATTTTGCAAATAAATTATATCAAGGTAAACTTTCATTAGATAATCTTACTATTGTAGGATGCAGATCCAATGGAACACCATATATGAAAGAAAGTGGTACTATTAATGATACTAAAACAGATACTGATATTTATGATGCTATTAATAAAGTATTTGATATTGAATTTTTAGAAAGTAGTCGATCTGGATGTACAAAAGATAGACAATTATGTACCGACTCTAATATTCTTAGATGCCCTTTTAGCTTTAAAGATGAAAATCAAAATACCCGCATGAGTAATACTATGGCTGAATTTTGGAATATGAATGAAACTCAAACTAGACCTTTTAATACCGGATGTTTTACCATTGAATCATGTAAAGAACAACAAAATGCATAAATATTCATTTAAGCTTTCATATCCATTTTTATTTTTGAATGACATTGATAGTCTAACACCTCAATGTTATTTAACTCATAATCATCTATGCTTTCTGGAACATTTGTTTTTATATTTATTAATGGAAACTTATAAGGAGTTCTATTTATTTGCTCTTTTAATGCTTCTATATGTTCTTCATATATATGCGCATTACCTAGAAAATAAACAAATTTATCCGCTTTTAATCCTGTATAATGTGCTATCAAATGTGTTAATACACTATAAGATGCTATGTTAAAAGGGACTCCTAATCCTACGTCTCCACTGCGTTGATATAATGCACAAGATAACTTATTTTCACTAGAAACATTAAATTGTGCCAATATATGACATGGTGGTAATGCCATTTCATCTAATTGACATGGATTCCATGCTGACATTATCAAACGTCTACTGTATTTTTCTTTTGGATCTTTTAATGCATTTATTATATACATTAATTGATCTATTCCTTTATTTTTATAATCTGTTTCACTTGTGCTATATCTTGCATTAAAATGACGCCATTGATGTCCATATACTGGACCCAAATCATCCTCATTTCTATAATGAAGATTACGTGAATCCAAAAATTCACGACTACCATTTGCATCCCATATATGTACATTTTGTTCTTTTAATATTTTGTTACTTGTTTGACCACGCATAAACCAAAGCAATTCTTTGATACATGTTTTATATGCCACTTTTTTTGTTGTTAATAATGGTAATGTATTATTCGATAAACTAAATTCCATTTTATTTCCAAAAATACTTTTCACTATTCCATTTCGAGATTCTATAGTGTCTCCGTTTTCTAATATTTTTTCTATTAAATCTAAGTATTGATTTTCTTCGTGTTCTTCACTCTCTAATTTTTGTAATTGAAATATTGTATTTGATATATAATTTATTAGAAATAATGGCGATAATATAATTGAAAATATTAATCCTATTCGTGGAAAGGCTAATAATAAAGCATGATAAGTTTCATTATTATACATATTCATATAATTATATACTATGTTTAAATATTTTACATATTCAAATAAAATTGAAGTATATTTTATTACAATTACGGTATATACAAACCATGGAATTTACTAATGAATCTAATACTGTTGTTGAAATCAACCCTGAAATAGAGAACGAACAAAATAAAACTAAAATATATGAAATATCAGCTGATTATAAAAAATCCACCTATCAAACTGAACAATGGAATAATTGTTTAAAAAATGGTAAGCATGTACGTTTTGAAGTAACTAATTACTTTTATTGGGGTACATTTGAAGTTGAATTAAATGATAAAGAAAAAGAAGAATTATTGAAAAAAGATAGTATTATAATAAATGATATTCCTGGTGCTTCATGTTTGTCGTTAGATAGTGGATGCGATTACCATGATGAAATATGCAATAAAGATCAATATAACGAAGAAGAATTAAAAGAAATATATAAATTACTTTATTGTGACGAAGATGATGAATATAATAGTGAAGAAGAATACTGTTTAGATGAAAATTTACTTGAAAAAAATGGCTGGACTATGGATGATACTATTTATGGATTTGATACTGGTTGTGTTTTAGAAGATATTGGGGGTGATGATTAAATATTAATATATATTATATGAACGAAATTTATAAATATTTGATGCAATTTTTTTTAGGAGGTACACTATTTATAATACTTTATCATTTTACTAGACAAAAAAATACTGTTATTTCTTCTATTATTCCTGCATTTCCTGTTGTATTTTTAACAGGATATTTCTATTTACTATATTTTCATGGAAATGTAAAAAAATATAACAAAAATGCTATATTTACATTTAGTCTTGATGTATTATTTATGATTTTATTATACTTATTGATTACTGTTTTTGTTAAAAATATTTATTTCTCATTATTAATTGCATTTGTTTTGTATATAATTTCATTATGTGCTCTTGTAAAATATAAAATACTGAAATAAATATATTTTTATATATTTTATATAATTTTTATATTATATTAATGATTAGTGGTTTATACTTTGTTATTTCAAGTCATAAATCAATTATTTAATTGTATGCATTAAATGCATTAAATGTATTTAAATTATATACTCTATATATACTCTATATACATTATGGTTAAATTTTCTGTTGTTGTTGCAATGGGAGAAGATGCTTCTATAGGATATTTTAATCGTTCTACAAATAAATACGATATTCCATGGGACTGTAAAGTTGATATGAAATTTTTTAGAGAACTTACTTCTACTAATTTAAATGGAACTGTACCTGAAAATCAAAATATTGTTATTATGGGTAAAAATACTTATTTTAGTTTACCCAAAAATATTTTGCCGAATCGTATTAATATTGTTGTTTCTGCTAGCTATGAACTATGGAAAGATAGATGTCATCCAAATGTTATTGTTGTACCTAACTTTGAAAAAGCTCTTGAATTCTGTAATAATCATACACTACATAATATTTACGTCATTGGTGGATCGAAACTTTATAAAGAAGCATTGGGTCATAATTCATTGGATTCTATATATGTTTCTATTATACCCAAACATTACTATAAAGAAAAAGTTATACCTAATATTTTTTTTCCGTTATCAATTGATCAGTTAGAACGCTTTACACAAAAATCTTTGTTTTATAAAAAGTCATTTCTCAAAGTCTATAGATTTAAATAAAAATTGAAACTACATGGATGTGTGTATTTTCTTTAAAATGAATATGTACGCTCTAATTCTATCTTTGACTCTTGTTTCTGTTTACGGATTTACTACTAATCCTAATCACTTTGATCCAAAACCTAATTATATTAATCATAATGTATTTAAAAAAAATAAAATAATTAGACAAGATACAATATCTCTTCCTGATTATGAAATACCCAAATGGGTTTACAAAAAAGTTTTTAAACATAATAAACCAAGTACTAAAATTAAAGAAACTGATTACTATCATGTATTTCGTAATAATCCAAAACTATAATTTAAATAAAAAATAAATATTAATAATGTATGTTAGCATAATAATGTATGTTATCATCTTAATTAAATATAAAATTGAAAACATATATGTTTTTTATTTTTATTAATAAACATGGAAGATTCAAATGAAGTTCGTAAGTCAAGAAATAGTAAAGAATATATGCGTAATTATATGCGCGAATATTATAATAAAAATCCTGTAAAATCTAGGAAATATCGTCTTAGTTGTACTACACGTAAAAAATATATTATTAGTGAAGAAGTTCTAAATACATACAAAGAAGATATACATCATATTGTAAAAATTAAAGAACTTATGAATGAACTTAACCCTGAATCTCTTATTTCGTTTCTTAATGAATATTCTTCACTAGAATTTAATAAAGTTGAATCTAAATAATAATTTTTATTTTATAAAATATTATTACTTATTGTTACTTATTACAAATTAATATAAATTAGTATAAAATTGAATCATTTTATATTTTATTTTTTCATATAAAATGGATTTTTCATACGATCTAGTTTG
>CEQT01066509.1_pt1 | contig 10287 bp, 8 predicted proteins | sample 530951 | NCBI WGS metagenome assembly CEQT01 (sample SAMEA2621132, study PRJEB7988) | marine metagenome | biome: marine biome (ENVO:00000447); feature: surface water layer (ENVO:00002042); material: "saline water (ENVO:00002010), including plankton (ENVO:xxxxxxxx)" | depth 5 m
AATATATTATTTTACTATATACGAAATAATATATTATGGATGCAAAAGCTGAAGAAAAAACTCCTGAAAAAACACCAGTTCAAAAAAAAGAAATGTTTGAAACAATTATCAAACATTATTTAGAAAGTAATCCTGCTATTAAAGATAATAATAAAGAAAAAGAACTGGAAATTCGTTTTGGTACTAATTCAAAAGTTGCACGTCCTATTTCTAAGATTGATTATGATAATGTAGTTCAACATTTGTATTCTAATGGTTTTAAAACAGATAATGTATATGGTCATCAAATGCTTCGTATTAATAATGAATATTTGGATAAAAATACCGGTAAGAAGAGGATTTCTAATGTACGTGCTGAAATCAATGGAAGTGACTTAATACAAGAATATTGTAAAACAAATAGTTTACAAAAGTTAATTAATATGCCATCCACAGCCTTTGGTGAAATAAAGTTTACACAAAAGGTACCGGCAACTACAAGTAGTGGTCAACGAATTGAGAAATTAGACATGGAAGATTTTAATTTACGAGTTTCTTATCAAAACGAACAAGATTATCACCCAAGCACTTATTTAGCGAGAGAGATCTTATCAAAATGGGAAGATTCTTTAAAACTATTTCGTGCAATGAATCGTGTTCGATTTTATCATGATGAATATCCTATTTTCTTTGATTTAAGTATTGTTAGGAATTCCAAAAAAATGAATAAAGTGACAGTTCCAAAGTATACAATACAAGAAGCAGAAGTGTTTAATACTGTCGAACATTATGAAATAGAAATAGAAGTAAATAACGCAAAAGTTGGTATAAATACTGAATATAATACAGTATCTAAGTTAGCAAATGCTATTCGAAAATGCATTCGAATTGTGCTATCTGGTTTACAAGGAACCCCATACCCTATTTCATATAATGAATGTAATAATATATTAATTGAATACATGCAATTAATTCATGGGCCAGAATATGTTCCACGAAAAATGCAATCAAAAGATTTTATAGGACCAAGTTCTTATACATTGCAAATGGAAAACATAATTGAAAATAATGAAAACAATAATGTTGCAAATATTCGAAAAAATTATACTGTTACAGACAAAGCTGACGGTGAACGCAAACTATTATATATTTCTGAAAATGGTAAAATCTATATGATTGATACTAACATGAATGTAGTATTTACAGGTATGAAAACACAGCAAAAAGAGTATTTTCAATCTTTATTAGATGGCGAACATATTAAATATGATAAACATGGAAAACTATTGAATATGTATGCAGCGTTTGATATATATATTAAAAAAAAGAAATCTACACGCGAGTTTGAGTTTATAAAAACGAGTGATGCAGAAAGAGAAGAGGAAGAAGAAAAAGAAAGTAATGAAAAAAAAGAAGAAAAATTGTTTCGTCTTGATATATTGTATGAATTTATTCGTGATTTGAAATCAAAAAGTATTGTTGATAATCCCAATGCTGAAGTATCTAAAAACAGTAATGATAAAAATTTACCGATTCTTATTAAATGTAAAGAATTTTATCAGGATAATGATGTAATCACTATCTTTGAAGGATGTTCCAAAATTTTGTCAAATGAAAAAGACGGATTATATGAATATAATACCGATGGTTTAATTTTCACTCCCGCACGATTACCAGTATCAGGTAATAGTATAGGTGGACCACCTGGACCATTAAAAAAATATACATGGGACTATTCATTCAAATGGAAGCCACCGCAATATAATACAGTTGACTTTTTAGTATCTGTTAAAAAAGATAAAACAGGAAAGGATGAAGTTCATAACGTATTTCAAGATGGTACAAATATGCAAGGATTACAAAATGTAATTCAATATAAAACTTTAATATTGCGTTGTGGTTTTAGTGAAAAAAAACATGGCTTTTTAAATCCATTTAATGATATGATTCAAGATATACTACCAAATACAGACGATATTGATAATGAGGATAATTATCAACCTGTACCTTTTCAACCAACAAATCCATCCGATATAAACGCTTCCATGTGCAATATATTTTTAAAGGAAGATGGAACAAAATCCTATATGACTACAGAAGAAGGAGAATACTTTGAAGAAGATATGATAGTTGAATTTAAATATGAAATGAATAATGAACCAAAATGGAGATGGAAACCCATTCGTGTAAGATATGATAAAACTGCCGAATTAAGAAGAGGCGAACGCAATTATGGTAATGCATATCATGTTGCAAATAGTAATTGGCATTCTATTCATCATCCAATTACTGATGAAATGATTAGTAGTGGTTTAAATATACCAGATATAGAGGAAAATGAAGATGTCTATTACAATCGTACTAAGAAAGAAAGTTCAACACAAGGATTACGTGATTTTCATAATTTATTTGTGAAATTAAAATTAATTCAAGGTGTTTCAAATCGTGGAGATACACTAATTGATTATGCAGTGGGAATGGCAGGTGATTTACCAAAATGGATACGATCTAAATTAAAATTTGTATTTGGTATTGATATTTCCAAAGACAATATAATGAATCAATTAAATGGGGCCTGTGCTAGATATTTAAAGGCTACTAAGAAATTTCATAAAATACCAAATGCATTATTTCTACATGGTAATAGTGGTAAAAATATAAGAAAGGGCGATGCATATTATACCGACAAAGATAAGCAAATATCAAAAGCCGTTTTTGGAACAGGTGCAAAAGACCCAAGTATTATTGGTAAAGGTGTATATAAAAATTATGGTCTGGCTGAATCTGGATTTCAAATAAGTTCTTGTCAATTTGCTTTACATTATTTCTTTGAAAACGAATATTCACTACATTCCTTTTTAAGAAACATTAGTGAATGTACAAAAGTAAACGGAAAATTTATAGGAACATGTTATGATGGTAAAACAGTATTTAATTTACTTAGAAATAAAAAGAAAGATGAAGGGTTTACAATATTTAAGAACGATAGAAAAATATTTGAATTAACCAAAACATATGATCAAACCGGTTTTCCAGATGATGAATTAAGTTTAGGGTATGGAATTAATGTATATCAAGAAACAATTAATAAAGTCTTTCGTGAATATCTAGTTAATTTTGAATATTTTGTACGTGTAATGGAAGATTATGGTTTTGTTTTAATAACCCAGGAAGAATGTGTACAAATGAAATTACCAGAACCAACTGGAATGTTCCGCAATTTATATGATGAAATGGAAAAAGAAATTAAAATAGATAAACGAAAACAAGCAGATTATAAAGACGCTATATTTATGTCGCCAGAAGAAAAACGAATATCTTTTATGAATAGATATTTTGTATTTAAGAAAGTAAGAAATGTAGATGCAAAAAAAATGGAATCATTATTAAAAAAACAAAGTCAATTATCTGAAGAATATGAAGTTCAGTCTTTACAAGAAAAAGATGACAAGGAAAACGAATCAAAAGAGGAAGACTCTAAGAAAGAAAAACAAGATAAAGATACAGACGAACCTATAAAAAAACCAAAAATTAAAAAAACAAAAAAAAAACTAATGATTAATGAAGAATAATAATAATTTACTTTGCTAACATTATATATATAAAATATATAATGATAAATTTAACAATTTTAAAAATGATTTTATATTTTTTAATTGGTGCATTGAGTGGAATATCTATGGGAGTAATAGGCGTGGGTGCCGGTATGTTAACAATACCTCTTTTATTGTATAGTGGTTTAACATTACATGAATCTGTTGGTATTTCTCTAATTATGCAATTATTACCTCAAAGCTTACCTGGTGTTATATTGTATTATAAAGAAGGTAGTATTACAATCACAACAGCAACAATTGCTATGTTTGTGGTAATAGGTTCTTTGATTGGTATCTATTTTGGATCTTATTTAGTACATAATAATTATATAAATTTAAAATTTATGTATGGTAGTTTAGCATCACTTTTAATTGGTTCTGGATTATATATCATTTACATTTATTTATTGAATGATGAAAAAATAATAGAAGAAAAATTAAAGAAATCATATTAATTATTTACTGATTCTATAAAAATCATATAAACATTTATGTAGAAATATAATATCGATTATATTTCTATGACTTACTATTTATTACCCAGAACAAACTTTATAATACACAAATATATTGATTGTATAGACACAAGTGAAAAAATAGAACCAATTATTTCGAACTCGTTAGCACATTATCTATATGAAATTAAAAAGAAATTAGAACTAATAGAAAAAGATTGGGATATATTTAAAAAGTATACTAATCCATATGAATATGTTCATGGTATTATTCCATTAAAAAAAAAGAGTGTTTCAAAATACAAACCTTTGTCGCGTTCTTATTTTAAAATGATAGAAATAATTCATACATTTAAAATATCGTTTGATACAAATCCAATCCGTACATTTCATCTGGCTGAAGGTCCAGGAGGTTTTATAGAAGCAATTGCAAATGTGCGAAATAATCCAAAAGATAGTTATATTGGAATTTCGCTACTAGACGATAAAAATGACCCAAATATTCCAGCGTGGAAAAAAACACAACAATTTTTAAACGAACATAAAAATGTATATATAGAAACTGGTAACGATAATACTGGAGATATTTTATCAATGGATAATTTTATATTTTGCAAAGATAATTATGGAAGTAGCATGAATTTAATAACAGCAGATGGAGGATTTGATTTTTCCATGGACTTTAATAAACAAGAAGTAAATATTTCAAAATTATTATTTGCACAAGTATGTTATGCATTAGTATTACAAAAACACAAGGGATGCTTTGTTTTAAAAATATTTGATTGTTTTATGAATCATTCAGTTGATATATTATATATTTTATCTTCTTTTTATGAGAAAGTTTATTTATCAAAGCCACATACAAGTAGATATGCTAACTCGGAAAAATATGTTATTTGTAAAGGATTTTTGTACAATTCATCTACATCTTTCTATCCATTTATATATCGTGCTTTTGAAAAAATGTTGACTCCTAGTAAAGAAGGTACTAGTTTATATAGATTTTTATCTCTACCTATTAGCAATATATTTACTACTAAATTAGAAGAATTTAATGCTATATTTGGACAGCAACAAGTAGAAAATATTTATCAAACGATTATGTTAATTGATAATAAAAATAATCAAGATAAAATAGATCAATTAATTTCAAACAATATTCAAAAATCTATTCAATGGTGTACCCGACATCAAGTACCTTACAATGTATTTTTACCTGAAACAAATGATACAATATTTAGATAGCGTTTTTAATTTTTCTCACTTCACATTTTAACATACTATCGTTATATTTATTAAATGTTGGAGTTTTCTTTAATGGATATCCTATTTTATCTTTAATTGTATATCCATTCGCAGGAACACCGTATGCAAGAGCATTTGTCACTGACTGTCCTAAAGCGTTTCTGAACGTTACCGCAGAGTCAGTTATTGTATTATATCTTTTACGAGATACTAAATCACTAGATGACACGGCACCTTGTGTTGCAAATTGATAATTGTTAGGTTTATAATGAAGCACTTTATATTTTGGTTTTAGTTCTGGTTCACTTTGAGAACTAATTATTTGTACTGTATCTGCAGTTGGTGCTGAACTTGCAGGATAATCTCCATTAGTTATACCAAAAGCATTTTGAAGCATATTATTTTGAATATTAAATTGTGGAAATAAATTGTTACTTCTAGTCCATGTAGCATCAGCAGGTATAGTATAAATTTCTTGTGGATGTATCGTATTATCTGTACGGAAACTTTGTAATTCAACAGAATTAGTTTCGTTATTATAAGATATATTTAACAAAAATGTTTTTGATTCGTTGTTACTATAAGCAAAAGAACTTGTACCAAATAAATTTTTCATATAGTAATGATTATTTTCCATCATTTTTAATTTTAATAGATCATTGATCTCACTTAAATAATAATAACCACTAGGTATTGTTAAATCAACTACGCTACCATCAATCCAAGTATATCTAAGTAAACAAGGTTCTGATACAAAGTATTTTTTGCAGTGAGTTAAACCATTTGGAGCATATAGATTATTTGATGCTAGACTAGATCCAGGTTTACTTGCAGAATCACCCATACGAATATAACTATACTGATTTTTCTCAAATGTTAAACCTCTACTATCTAAATATTGTTTTGAAGTTGTATAATAATTATCAGTATTTCTAGAACTATCATATTTTTTTTTAATCATTCCACTACTTCTAACTCTTCTTCTTGCGTTTTCTTCTGCTGATGTAATAACACTGCAGTTTTCGTATGTTGCACATGAGTTATTTGGTATACCATCTTCTTTTACATTTGCTAAACCATTTTGATTAAAAGCTATACTATTATTTATGGTACCATTAGGTTGGTCCATAATATCAACTTTTAATGAAGTTCTTGGATTACATACTTTTACATCTTGTGTAACAATCTCTCTACGATATATTTTTAATGGTTGAGCCTTAAACTTTGATCTATCTCCATGTAAACTATAATTTGATAGATCATTTTTACGAACAATGGAATGAATTTGATCAAAGGTTTGTCCTTTCCATTCAATAAATGGCTTATTATTCATTTGTACTATTGCTGACATAACACTATAATATATATATATACAATTATTATTTATTGAAAACTTAATAAATAATATTTACTAGAATAATATATCATGAACTTTGTTATAGATAATCATAACTTCCATATTAATAATCTAGGACTAATGGAATATAAAAAAAATATAGTACTAGAGGGTTATTTTACAAAAGTAACTTATTTATCAGAATGGAACACAATGAGTTGCTTATTATTCTTTTTACCATTAGAACCTAAATTGGTTTTAAATGAAAATAATACGTTAGGGATAAAATTTGATGCATATTCTCCTAATAATTTCAATATTGTAAAGTATTTTTCATCATTAGAAGATGACTTATTAAATTATTATTTAGAATATCATAAAAAGAAATTGAAAAAATGTAATTTGCTAAATAAACAATTATTTAATGGGTTCATAAAAATTAATGTTTCAAATAGATTTAATCAACGGCCTACAAAATATATAATTAAAATATCCGGAATTTGGGAAACAAAAAGTGAAGTAGGAATTACTTATAAAATATTTGAAGCGAGTTCTGTTAACTAAGATTCAATTTCATTGATGGTACTGATCTGTTACTAAATGGTACATTACCATTATCTAAATTATATTCAATATCCAATACGTTATTGGGTAAATATGGAGTATCAAAATTCAAAACATTTACAAAACTATTTTCAGAATCATATACATACTTTAAATTCGATATACTATTAATACCGTCATTTATTCTATTTGCATATTTTTTGTACTCTGTTTTATTTATTGTTCGAATTTTCGAATCATTTAAATGCAAAATATGGGGATCACGAATTCTATAAAAGATAGATCGATCTATAATCATATTTTTACCTATAGTTCTTTGCTGTAACGCGTTGTCTTCATAACCCCATGCCCAGTAGTTAGGAAAGCCATTAAGTGTTTCAAAATCATTTCCTTTGATAGAAACAATTCCACCTAATGTATATTTATACCCGTAGAAATGTTTAATTATTTTATGGTTGGTTTCATAGGGTATTATATTTTTTTCTTTAGGCGTAGTATCTACATCATTAAATACAAAAGTAATGTCTTTATAATGGTGTGGAAAATTATTTTTTATAAATAAAAAACCTATATTTTTCATAGCACCACGATTAAAACTCCTATCATCGCATTGATGAACATAAATTATATTGTAATCATTTTCATTATAATCTTCCATTATTTCCTTCATTTTACTTTTAAAAATTTTCAAATGTTCTTCTCTATCTCTATAAGGAACAATAAAAACTATTTTTGGTATACCTAAATTATTTGTTTGTTCCCTTTTTTTATAATTGTTCATTTTATAAAGTATTTATATAAAAAGAAAATATTTTATATGGGATTATTGTTTTCAAAAAATTTACCTAAAATTACCAATAAAATAAATAAGTGTGTAATTTGCGATGAAAATATTGAAAATGATTCATTTATAATTTGTAAAATTACAAATAATTATTTTCACCATACTTGTTTAACAAATAATAATAGTCATTTAGAATCTTGCGAAGACTGTAAAAAAATGTATTTGTTTATGGACATTGTAAATAAATTTTTATTAACAGATCATTCTTCCTAAAATTAATAAATAACACATTTATATTTTTGTATTATTGTTTTAGGTAACAATTCTATTTTTTTAATTTCTAATTTTTTAAAACATTTATTAATGGTGACCTCACTAACTCCACTTATATTTTTAATATCTTGCTTACTTACTTCTAAATTACAATTAGTTCCAACAAAGTAAACTATTCCAGCAGCAACCGCATGAGGTATATTGTCTGTTATTAAATTTAGTTTTTCTATTTTTTTTGCAATAAACATTGATAACTTGGTTAGCTCTGCATTCATTTTCAATTTACTGCAATATCTTTCTATGAAAGAACTAGGTAGTGTAATAAATAATTTAGATTGATTACTATATTCTTCATTTCTTTCTATATTATGAAGTATATTCACTGCCATAGTACAACCATTTGTCGCACTTGCTTTATCAAGATGAAAAATCTCGGCTATTTCATGTGCTGTTCTAGGACAACCATTTTGACGACAAGATATATAAATAGAAGCGGCTTTTATTCCATCTCGATTTAATCCTCTAAACATCTTCTGTTCAGATATATCCTTATGAATTGCAATTGCATCATCAATAAATATCTTTGGTATTCCAGCGTTTTGTGCCATGGTAGTGATAAACTGAAATTCATCATATAGTGATTTTTCTTTGTGAGGCATAGATTGCCAATCTAACCATTTTTTAATTTTCTTCATTTCATAAGTAGAATGATTATTACAAAGAACCTTACAACCAAATGAAGATTGTACTAAAAGAGGATTAATTGGATTTCCGCAACGTGTAGGATCATTTGTATTTTTGTCATCTGCTCCATAATAACGCCACTCTGGTGAATAGTCTAAAATATCTTTGTATATAATTCCACATTTTTCATTAGTACAAGTTGGAAATCCATCATCCATTATTACTAAATAAGAATTACAAGCATGACATAAATTACTTTCTTTAGGAGTAGAATAAACACACTCTACTTTTTTTTCATTTATTATATCTTTATCGTTATCAAAAATATTCCACATTTGTTTTTTATTTAAATTAGAAACTTCGTTTCTCTTTTTTTTGGTTTTATTTTCTTTTTCGCTATGACCTATTGAAAGTTTACGTATACGAATTGGTTGAGTTTCATTTTTACTAAAATCGTTTTGAACATTCTCTTTTTCAACACTATCACATTTATTTTTTTCTGCAATGTTTATATCATCTTTATCGCTAAAAGGTTTTTTTTTCGGATAAATATAATATGTTATTTCTCTATTAATCATCTTAATAATTAAATTTAGATGTATAAATTTATCAATTTTTTTATCATTATATATCAAACGAATATATAATGAGTAAAGCAGTAAGTGATTATATAGATGAAGCTTGCAAGGCAAAAATGTTAATGACATTTAACGAACAAGTACAAGAAATGCCTGCATATAGTTTTATTATTCCATCTAATAAATTTATTAGGAGAATTTGTGCATATATACGCAAAGAGGAACCTGATACAAATGGTTGCAGTGGTTTAGAAACAAATTATGGTGAAAGCGAAGATGTAATATTTGCTCGAGATGAAATTAAAGGCATGTTTATTCAAAGGGTAAGAGAAATAGTTGAAAAAAATGAAGAATTATTGACTAATTTTCTATTACATTATAATCCTAACGATTTACCAACGGATAGTCAAGAAGGTGGAGATCCAGCAGATGAATTATTAAAAGCCAGTCAACAAGCAGAAGAAGCCAAAAAACAAGCAGAGGAACAAGTTGAAGAAGCCAAAAAACAAGCAGAGGAACAAGCAGAAGAAGCCAAAAAACAAGCAGAGGAACAAGCCAAAGCATTAGGTATTCCATCAGGTCTGCAAAACAAATTGTTAAGTAGTAGCGAACCGTATAAAGGTTCAGTTGAACCTGATGACAAAAAATACGAAGATAAATTCAAAAATGATGAAACATTACAAGAACCTATTAAAAAAATGAAAAAATTAGAAAAAAGCGAAGCAGAAGAAATAGTCATCTTTTTAACTGATTATATGGGTGATTTTATAAAATGTAATAAAAACTCGCA
>CEQT01140790.1_pt1 | contig 10252 bp, 9 predicted proteins | sample 530951 | NCBI WGS metagenome assembly CEQT01 (sample SAMEA2621132, study PRJEB7988) | marine metagenome | biome: marine biome (ENVO:00000447); feature: surface water layer (ENVO:00002042); material: "saline water (ENVO:00002010), including plankton (ENVO:xxxxxxxx)" | depth 5 m
TTTGAACTTGCACTTGGACTCAAGAAAGGATTTCTTGTTGAGAAACATTTGTACGGAACAACAACTGCAAGAATTCTACATTATCCAAAATATGATGGACCAATTGAAGATCAACAACTAAGAGGAAATGAACATACAGATTATGATACGTTTACTATGTTGTTTCGTTTTCAAGATTGTGGTGGATTGTTTGTCAAACCAATAAATGATGATTGGGTAGAAGTTCCAGTTATAGATAATAGTATAGTTCTTAATATTGCGGATATGTTTCAAAGGTGGACAAATGATACCTATATCTCAACTCCACATAAAGTTATGAATGTTCTTGACAAACCAAGATATTCAATGCCTTACTTTGTAGGTCCAAACAAAGATACTATTGTAAAAAATTTAACAAAGCAACCCGATAAATATGAACCTATATCTTCATATGAATATTTGTTATGGAGATTAAAACAGAGTTATTAATATGAAATTACTTGCAGGAAATTCTAATAAATTATTAGCAAATCATATATCTAATTATGCAGGAATTGCATTAACAGAAATGAAATTAACAAGATTCGCTGATGGTGAAATCTTTTGTGAGATACATGAAAACATTCGTGGTGAAGATGTTTTCATTATACAAAGCACTTGTAATCCAGCAAATGATAATCTAATGGAATTATTAATTGTGGTTGATGCTTGTAAACGTGCGAGTGCGGGTAGAATTACAGCAGTCATGCCTTACTATGGTTATGCGAGACAAGATAGAAAACCTTCTGCCAGAACACCCATATCTGCTAAATTGTGTGCTAATATATTACAAACAGCAGGAGTAGATAGAGTCCTTACAATGGATTTACATGCAGGACAAATACAAGGATTTTTTGATATACCCGTTGATGATTTAAGATCTAAACCTTTATTTGTTAAAGATTTAAAGAAACATCCAATGGTTAGTGGAGGAAATGCATTAATTGTGTCACCTGATGCAGGTGGCGTTCCAAGAGCAAGATCTATTGCAAAAGATCTCAATTTAGACATTGCTATCATTGACAAACGCAGAGATAAAGCAAATGAAAGTGAAGCAATGAATGTAATCGGTAATGTAAAAGGAAAACAATGTATAATAGTAGACGATATAGTGGACACAGGTGGAACTCTCGTAAAAGCAGCAGAAGCTTTGTTGAGGGATGGTGCGGAAGAAGTGCGAGCGTATATAACACATGGCGTATTAAGCAACGGAGGGATGGAGAAAATAAATTCATCGAGCATGGCTGGGCTGACCATCACTGATTCAATTCCTCAATATGATAATCAAAAAGTAAAATTAATTTCAGTTGGTAAATTATTTGCAGAAGCGATTCGTAGAGTACATCACGACGAATCAATTTCAGTTTTATTTTAGCATGATATCAACATTAAATTTTAAAAATCTAAATAAAAAATTTGTAAAAAATAAACCATTTGATCATGTAATTATTGATAATTTTTGGTCAGAAGATGTGGCAAATGAATTGCTCCTAGAAATTAGTGATATGCCACAAAATAAAATGGTTACTCGTTATCTTTCACCTTTAGAAAATAAGATCGCTATTCCTCATTGGGATTTATTTAAGAAAACAACATATAGTGCATTTAATTATCTCAATTCAGATTTTATATCAAATTTGCAAAAGATAAGTGGTATTGACAATTTGATGCCTGATATTGGATTACATGGTGGTGGATTACATTTTCATCCAACAAATGGTATTTTGAATATGCACAAAGATTATTCAATACATCCAAAATTAGGAACAATGAGAAAATTAAATTTAATAATTTACATGAATCCAGAATGGAAAGAAGAATGGAACGGTCAGTTGGAATTTTGGTCACATGATGAAAAAAATAATTTACCTGATGAAAAAATAAAAAGTATTATGCCAATTTTTAATCGAGCAGTTTTATTTGATGTTTCTCAAAATGGTTGGCATGGTTTACCTATACATACTAAACAACCAGATCATATATACAGACAATCAATGGCGGTATATTATATGATCAATCCAACAAAAAATATAGAACAAAGACCTAAAGCATTGTTTGCTCCACGTGCAGAACAAAAAAATGATAAAAGTATTGTTAAATTAATTCAGAAAAGAGCAGGACTTATATGAAAGTACAAAAGAAAAAAATAATTTATGTTGACGTTGATGGTACTATATGTCAGAATAGAGATGATTTAAGAGATCAAGACATATCAATTGCATATAGTGATGTAAAACCTTATCCTGATAGGATTGCTCACATCAATTCTTTATATGATGATGGTCATGAAATAGTATATTGGACTGCCAGAGGTTGTAAAAGTGGTGAAGATTATACTGATCTCACCAAGCAACAATTTTTAGAATGGGGTGTAAAGTATCATGATTTACAAGTAGGTAACAAACCTCATTTTGATATGTACATCTGCGATAAATCATTTAATTCAGAATCATTTTTTCATTATAGAGAGCGAGGATTGCCATGAGTTTTCACGTATCAAGAAAATATCTTTTTGAAGAAAAAGATTTTATAGGACATTCTGGTGATCCTTTAAAATGGAAAATAGAGTGTGATGCTTTATCTTCTAATGAATGGAAATGTATTTCTACAATGATTATGGAATATGAAACTAGACCATTTTGTTCAGCTATTGGTATACCAAGAGGTGGAATAGCATTAAGTAGATTTTTAAATGAATATGCTACAGGAAATTATGATGATCCATATTTAATTTGTGATGATGTTTTGACAACTGGTGGGTCAATGGATGAATTTACAAACGAATACTTTAGAAATAGAAAACCTAATTATTTTGGTTGGGTTGTCTTTGCTAGAAATAAACCTCAACATTGGGTAAAATCTTTATTTCAAATGCCTTGACATTGAATATTCTTTGTGTTACAATAATAATAAACTTAAACATGGAGAACAATGGATAGAGTAGAACATCTAATTTTAAAAAATCTTATCTATAATGAACCTTACACTCGCAAGGTTCTTCCTTATTTACAACCAGAATATTTTGAAGATAGATCTGAAAAGGTTCTATTTGAATATGTTAGTAGTTTTGTTTCAACATATAATAATTTACCTACAAAAGAAGCATTAACAATCAATCTTAATGAAGCGACAGGATTACATGAAGATGATTTTGAAAAGTCAGTCAAACTACTTGGATTCTTGGAGGAAAACAAAGATGAAGAATCTGATATGGATTGGTTACTTAATACTACTGAAACCTTTTGTCAAGATAGAGCATTATATAATGCGATTATGGAGAGTGTTAATATTATCAGCCCTGGGAATAAAACTGATAAAACTAAAGGATCTATTCCTGAGATTCTTACAGATGCTTTGGGTGTTACTTTTGACCCCAATATTGGTCATGATTACATTGATAATAGTGATGATCGTTATGATTTCTACCATAAGGTGGAAGAAAGAATCCCATTTGACTTAGACTTTTTTAATAAGATAACTAAAGGTGGTTTACCAAATAAAACATTGAATATTGCATTGGCTGGTACTGGTGTAGGTAAATCATTATTCATGTGTCATGTTGCTGCAAATTGTTTAAATGAAGGAAAAAATGTTTTGTATGTAACTATGGAAATGGCTGAGGAAAAAATTGCAATGAGAATTGATGCAAATCTTTTAAATGTTTCTATTGATGATATACAAGAATTGCCAAGAGATACATTTAATAGTAAAGTTGAAAAAATTAAAAACAAGGTAAAAGGTAAATTAATTATAAAAGAATATCCAACTGCTTCAGCAGGCGCACAACATTTCAGAAGTTTATTAAATGAACTTTCTCTCAAAAGAGATTTTAAACCTGATATCATATTCATTGATTATTTGAATATATGTACATCTTCTAGAATCAAAGCAGGTGCATATGTTAATTCATATACTTATATTAAATCTATTGCTGAAGAACTAAGAGGTCTTGCAGTTGAATATAATGTTCCAGTTGTTTCTGCAACTCAAACAACAAGGAGTGGATTTACTTCTACAGATATTGGTCTTGAAGATACATCTGAATCATTTGGTTTACCCGCTACTGCAGATTTTATGTTTGCTATTATATCAACAGAAGAACTTGAAGAATTGGGACAGTTATTAGTTAAACAATTAAAGAATAGATATAGTGATCCTACATTTAATAAAAGATTTATGATTGGTGTTGATAGAAAGAAAATGAGATTATATGACCTTGAAGAAACTGCTCAAGCTGGTATCAATGATGTTGTTGATGGTGGAAAGAAAGTAAAAAAATCTGATGCCTATGATGATACACCTGCTTTCGACAAAGCCACTGATAATAAATTTCAAAAGAAAGATTTTGGCAATTTCAATTTTAACTAAATAGTATTATTAGATAACTTTTTAGGAGACTATTATGTGGTTTGAGGACAAATCAAAATTTGAAAATTTACACAAATCTATCATGCAAGTGGTCAATGGTGAAACACCAGAGGAACCAAAAACTCAAGAAGAGCCTGAAGTAACAAATGAACCGCCTCAATCAGAAGGCGCAGAGGTTCTTAAAGAAGCAAAAAAAGGTTCTGACTATCAACTATATCACAAAGACTTTTCATCTGCTATGCAACACGCATATGATGTAGCAAAGAAAAGAGGATATAAAGTAGATCCCAATGAGATAGATAGAAAAGTTGCAATGGGTCCAAAAAAACCATCTAGTGGTAAAACAAATCGCTATATTCTTGGAACAAATGATAAAAACAAAAGACTTCATGTACAAGTAGCAAATCTTGATAATAAGAAACATGAACTTAATATGTACATGGATGATTTTAATCCAAATCGCTTCAGTAGAAAAGATGAACTATATGAAAAAGTAAAACAAATTATTGATGAAGCAAATATAGCAAAACAAGGTGAGGCAAATATTAAACAGTTTGCTGCACAATTAAAAGTCCCAGTTAAACAAATTCTACATTGGGATCACGGTAGAGGTAATATTGAATATATTATTACACTCAAAGGTGGTGAACAGTTGGAATACACTAATTGGGACGACACAGTAAAAATTCCTAAGTCTGCAAATCCAAACATGAAAGTAATGAGACAACATTTAGCAAATAAGAAAAGTATTGAGGGAACAAAAACAAAAGTTGCTGATGTTAAACTAGGAAAATTTTACTTAATTAAAGGTGTTGATAACGCCTTTAAGATGCTTTCCAAATAATAATTCAATATAAATAGATATAATTATTAAAATTTTATTGGATATTGAATTATGCCCATCTCATTTAAATCATTTTATAAAAAAGATTATCTTGAAGAAAGAACTTATGAAATGTCCTTAGATCAAAAAAGGACTCCATTTCAAACAAAACACAAAGAAAATCTTCAAGCACAAAAAGATCAAGGTCAAATGGGTAAAAAAGGTTATACTAAATTGGCCAAGGGTTATTATTATCAAACTTCAAAAGGTACATTTGCAGCTAGAAGACACGGTTTAGATAAAACTGTTTATTTTCCAGATTCCAAACATGCAAAGGCATGGGTTAATGGTCACATGATTGGAAACAAAGAAACAGGTCAAGCACCAGTTCAATTATCAGATAATCCAAAAGACCATAATGATAAAGTAAAACATTATGATCATCCATCTGGTGTTCCACCAGAATTTAAACATAAAGATCCTTCATCAGCATTTCCCGGTTTAGATGAACCAAAAGAAAAAACAACAGAAAAACCAAAACAAAAACTAGAGAAAAAAGTAGAAAAACCAAAAAAAGGTGATGATAAACAAGGAACAGAACAAGAAGGAACAGGAGAAAAACAAAGTGGTGACAATATTGAATCAGATGGTGATGGTGGAACTACATTCAAACCAAATAAAGATGAAGAAGAAAATGTTAAAAAGAGAAATGAAGCAAGAAAAAATATAGGAGAAATAGACAATAAAGCTTTTGAGACTCACATTGATGGAGATGATGAAGATAATCATATGACTACTGGTGAGTGGGCTCAACAGAATTCATCTATGAGAGTCGATGGTCCACCCCCACCTTTATTTGAATTTGATAAAAGTTTAAAAGAAAAAGTAAAATGTAAAGGTGCTCATATAGATGGATTAGAAAGAATGATGAACAGTATTTTATCAGGAGCTAAATCTGGAAAATGGTCAACATTTTCGAATGTTCCAGGTGGCGCTGGAAAAATATTCGCACAAGCTGGTGAGTTAATGTCATTAACCATGACAACTTTAGATGACAAAGATGCTCAAGCTATGGCTGATGCCATGATGGATTTTAATAAAGCTCTTGAAGATGAATTTCCAGATTTATATAAAAAAGATAAAAAAGGTAAAATAAAAAGAAATAAAATTATTGATGATTCTTGGATTAAAGCAGCTATGGGCAATAGAAGTGCTATTCATAATTATTTAAAAAAAGAATACGGTGATGATGTTGAAATAGAAATGGGTGGTTGGGATACTGAAGGCGAATATAATGCATTAGGTGGATCTGATTATAAAAATAATAAAGCATTTTCTACTGACGTATATTTTAGAATAAAAACTAAAGATGGAAGTATTATGCATGAGGTGTCTCTTAAAAAATCAACCTTGGTAAACTTTTTAAACTCTGGGACGGGAAAATTTGAAGATTGGGATCCTGATTTACCTGATGAAATTAAAGCATCAATCTATCAACAAACACAAAGAAATAGACTAGTAGATCATGTAACAAATTATTTTGATCAAATCAATCCAAATAAACCACCATTGTCAACATTAATGGCATCTAAAGAAATAGAAGGTTTGGAAGGATTAATAACAAATAAAAAGAAAAATGGTGAGTGGGCTTTGAATAGAGACAGAGCAAAAGTTTTACTTACAGCTATACATCAATTAGCAAATAATGGCCATGAAGAATCAAAAGAATTTTTAGTTGAGCACAAAGAACTTGGTAAAACTTATGAAAAAAATGCGATAAGAGCCATATTAGAAAATAGAAAATTGACCCAAGGTATGATGTCAGATATCAAAGAAAATTTTCCAATAAAGGGGGTAGCTGATAGGGAAGAAGTAATGGCAATTGGGGAACACTCATTAGATCCTAATATTTTAAAAGAAATTTTTGGTACAGATGATTATTCAAAAATAAGTGAAAACTTTGAACCAATGGTTGATGAAAAGGGAAGTCCATATATTGCATATGTTGTCAAAGGTTCAGATGAAGTTATTCCTGTAGCGGGAATCGGAATAAGAGAAGATGGTAATGGATATGGAGGCCAGTTTAAATTTGAAATGACATTGCATAAAGGTTTTGCAGAACATTTAAAAACTGCAAATCAAGCTGTTTATGGAACTAAAACAGAAGAATATAAATCAATAGCACACGTTATACATGAAATCTTTCGCCCAGTTTACTAAACTGACAGAAGAAAAAAAGAGACTCGCGTGGTCAGGTAGCACAGTTGATAGAGTATTTCCTGATTTTGATAATCAAGAGGAAATACAAGATACTATGCAAATACCACTTTCTCCATCTATGTTAAAAAGACTTTTTCCAACAAAAAGAGATAAAGTATTTCATGTTGTAGATCCTCATCATGTAAAGGATTTATTAGATCTACAAGGAACAAAAAAATCAATATCAGCATTTTATAATATGGATAGTCACCCAATAACATCAGGAGTAAATAATAGAGGGGGAATGGTTGCAGAACTTGAAGGAAATATTTTAATGGCAAACTCTGAAGATGTTATGAGTAGACCTGATGAATCTGGCAGAAGATACATAGGTATGGATTATTTTAAAAACAATCCATTTTGGCAAGAACAGTTAAAAGAAGTACAAAAAGATTTGACATGGGAAATCAAAGATATTTTAAAAAAACACACTGATAATGATGAAATAGATGATTTAAATTTTCAAGAACTTATGAATGTGTGGTCTGATACTGGTAGAGAATCAGATGGTAAAACTAAAAATAAATTAATAAAAGATTATTTTGATGGGGTAGAAAAGATATTTGGAAATCATGTTGATAAAGTACAAGAGAGAATGCATGGATATATGGATGATAAGACTACAACGGGATCTTGGGATGAAATGATCGCAAATGAAATAAAAGTGAATAAACTGCATATAACTAATAGTGCATTGGATACTATCAAAGTATATGAACCAGAATTGGCTGATCAAATTATGAGTTCTTTGAAAGATCATAAAGTCGAACATCAAATGCATGATGGTGCTAAAAATCTATCTAAATTTGCTTCTGAAGAATCTAAAAAATCTAAACCAAAAACAGTTGAACAAAAAGTAAAACCAAACAAAAAAGAACCAAAACAAGATAATGCATATGTTGGTGCTTCATATCATGATAAACCAGTGAGTGATTCTGATGATCATAAAATGCAACATAATATATATCAAATAAAACAAGATGAAGAACAGATAAGAGATTTCATTCAATTACATAGAGGACTATGTTGGAAAACTAAAAAGGGAACTTGGGGAGCGATAAGGAGTGATGATCATCATGGGCATATGTCAAGTGATAAAAAGAAACACGTTCCACATGGAGGATCTTATTTTAAAGATAAAGCACACGCAGTAGCATATGTTAATGGTGTAGATAACAAAGAAAAAAAATTAAAGTCTGATCCAAAACATCATAATGATCACGAGACAACTCATTGGAGTTCTTTTACTCATAAAACCACTAGGGATGATGATCAATGAAATCATTTAGATCACATTTAATTAACGAAGCAAAAGAAGGTAAGAATCTTCATCTAGAACATATAGAAGATGAGGTTTTAAACGGTGGGGTGGTAGGGACCAGAGGTGCCATTAATTTTCTTCAATCACTTAGAGATATGTTAGCGGGTAGTTCTTCTACTAATACTTTCATAACTACTAAGTGGGATGGCGCCCCTGCGGTTTTTTGTGGTATCAATCCAGAAAATAATAAATTTTTTGTTGGATCTAAAAGTATTTTTAATAAAACACCAAAGATAAATTACACACCACAAGATGTAGACAATAATCACCCACCAGGACTTGGAGAAAAATTAAAAGTTGCACTACAACATTTACCAAAATTAGGAATAAAAGGAATACTCCAAGGTGACATGATGTTTGCTAAAGAAGATTTAGCAATGAAAACAATAGATGGTGAACAGTATGTTACTTTTCAACCAAATACTATTGTTTATGCAGTACCATTGAAATCTCAATTAGCAAAAGAGATACTTAACTCTAAGATGGGTATAGTATTTCATACAGAGTACACAGGTAATAAAATGGAAGATATGAAATCTTCTTTTAATATAAATATTAATAGTTTAAACAAAACTAGGGATGTCTGGTTTAGAGATGCAAAGTTTACTGATGCTTCTGGAACAGCAACCTTTACCAAGCGTGATACAGATAGTATCACAAGAATACTTTCTCTTGTAGGGAGAACTTTTCAAACAATAAGTGCGAATACATTAAATACAATAGCTAATAATTCTGATGTCAATATAATTATCAAAACTTTTAATAATAGTAAAATAAGAGTAGGACAGACAATAAGCAATCCGAGAAGACATACAGATGAGTTGATAAAATATATAGAGAATAAGTTTGATAAAGAAATTGATAAATTAAAAACAGAAAATTCTAAGAGTACACGAAGACAGAAAAAAGTAGAGTTTTTAAAGTTCTTCCTACAAAATAAAGCAGATCTTGGTAAGATCTTTAGTTTGATGAATATGTTAGTTGATGCTAAAATGATGTTAGTATCAAAACTAGAAAGAATGGAACAATTGACACAAACATTTGTTAGAGATGGTGCAGGATACAAAGTTACAGCACCAGAAGGATTTGTGGCAGTAGATAAGATAAAAGGTGGAGCAGTTAAGTTGGTCGACCGTCTTGAATTTTCAAGAAATAATTTTAATGTAGAGTTAAAAAACTGGAGCTAAAATGGATAGTTTAACAAGAGCATCATATGAGGTTATGATAAAAGAGGATGAAGGTTTGTCTGCAAAGATGAGACAACTTCTTCAAGCAGGATTGATAAAAGAAAAAAAAGATTTACCATTTTTTAAATCAGCGATGAAAAAAGTTAAAGGCGGTACAATCACTACAGTTCAAGAAAGACAAGTACTTTTAAATGTGCTTGGACAATTTTTGACTATGGTTGATGAAGCTCCTGAATTTTTTAATTTGATGAGACGTGAACTTGCTAAATCTAAAAA
>CEQT01072830.1_pt1 | contig 10246 bp, 6 predicted proteins | sample 530951 | NCBI WGS metagenome assembly CEQT01 (sample SAMEA2621132, study PRJEB7988) | marine metagenome | biome: marine biome (ENVO:00000447); feature: surface water layer (ENVO:00002042); material: "saline water (ENVO:00002010), including plankton (ENVO:xxxxxxxx)" | depth 5 m
ATGAATTAACTGCCCAAATTGAACAAAAGGAAGCTGAAGTGCAAAGCGTACTGTTTCCAGCAAAAGAATAAAACACCCTTTCTATTCACCCCACCCCTATTTACCACCCGCCGTGCACGCGCCCGCACATCACCGCACCATGCCACCAATCAACGCCAACGTCCTGTATGGGCTGGCCTTTGTCGTCGTGTATTTCGGCGTCGTGCACCCGGCGGCGTGGACCGCCCTGAACGCCTTCACGTGCTCGGGCATCAACGGCAACATAGGCTTCATATTGTCTAATTGCACCTGCGTCGGGCCACTTAAGGGAAGACGTTGCGAAAGCTGCCACTGCCAGAACGACGGCACCTGCTCCGTGTCGGGCGGCGTCACCACCTGCTCGTGCCCCGATGCGTGGGGCGGCACCCGGTGCACGGTGTGCCACGGCGTTCCCAACGGCACCTCGTGCCGCTTCCCGTGCCAGCCCCCCTACTACGCCGACAACGTGGGCAGCTGCACGCGCTTTTGCAACGCCTCCACCACGTGCAACGGCCGCGGCACGTGCAACCCCACCACCGGGCGGTGCGACTGCACCGCCAACACCAACTTCTACACCGACCCCGCCCAGCTGTTCATTGACGACCAGCTGCAGTGCCGCCAGTCGTGCAACTGCGCAAACGACGGCTTCTGCACCAGCACGACCCAAGCCGGCTGCACGTGCCCCACGGGCGTCGGAGGCCCCACCTGCAACCTGGTGTGCCCCAACCGGTGCAGCAACCAGGGCAACTGCGTGCCAAGAAGCCCCGACGCCCCGCTGACCCCCCGGTGCCAGTGCTTTTTGGGCTACGTCGGCGCGCACTGCCAGCACAAGTGTCCCCAGGCCTCTGGCGTCGTGTGCGGCGGCACCCAGCACCGGTGCGTGCCACCAAACGACGACGACAGCCAGGACAACAGCCCCGGTCGCTGCAGCTGCAAACAGGACGACGGCTCCTTTGTGACGGTTTCGGGCAACTGCAACACCTTCTGCGCCAACAACGGCGTCTTCGATCCCAAGAGCAACGCGTGCAACTGCTCTGCGCAGTTCACCAGCGCCACCCGGTGCCTGAGGTGCAGCCCTGGGTTCCTGGGCCCCGGGTGCAGCGTGCACTGCAAGCAGGACATGTGCAGCGGCCGCGGCCAGTGCATCGTGAACGCCAACCCGGCGGCGTGCGAGTGCTTTGGGGCAGGCAACGGCAAGTTCAACGGCACGCTGGTCGCTTCCGAGCGCAACACCAAGGACACGGGGTCGCACGCGCGCGGACAAACGGTGACCGTGGCCGCCGACACAACGTCGGTCGACGCCGACCAAAGCACGCTGCAGGTTGACATCCAGGTTGACGCCCACGGCATCACGATTGCGCACGTGCCGTGTTTCCAGAACAGCAACGGCGGAAATCAACCTTTGCTGTGCGTCATCAAGGATCTGGGCAACGCGGTGCTGGGCCCGGTGTCGCGCGAGTCCGACGTGCCTCTCTCGTTCTTTGACCCCAGCATGAAGGTGGGGCGGTACTGCAACGCCAGCCTGAAGCTGGGAGCGCGCGCCACATGCCTGGCGCGTCCCTTGTGCGTGGCCTATAACGCCGAGGCCAACGTCGTGTTTGACTGCCACGGTCCGCAGTGCACGGGCAACCCCGTCAGCATCGACCAGTGCGACGGCATCAGCACCACCAATCCGTTTCTCCAAGATTACCTGCAATTTACCGTGTCCGACGTCAAGCCAGGGCGCGTTGCGGCACTGGACGTCATCATCCCGACGCCGTCGCCGACGCCGTTCGCTACTGCAGCGCCGACGCCGCTATCCCGGCTCGAGTTTGTGTCAACGGGGTTCAACGACCTGGACACGGCCGAGGCTCGCGTTGTGTGCCCCCGTTTGTGCTTGTCGGTGCCCAATGGCACGGGGTGGGCAGGAGCATTCAGGCAGCCCGACCCGACGGAAAACAACCCGCACCCGTCCATGCAGTGCGCGTGCGACATTGCCAGCATCACGCAGTCACCCACGCCGGTGCCGACGCCGTTCCCTTCGCCAATCCCAACCCCGGCCCCAACCGAGAAATTCAGCGTGCGACGCCTGCTGGGATTGCCGGTGGCGCACAACGCTCTCAGCGTCGAGGCCGAGCAACCCATCAACCTGTTTGGTATTCGCCAGGCCATGCAGAACTTTGTCAACGCCAACGGCCAGGCAGAACCAGTGGTCATGTACGTACAGTGCCGGCGCAGCACCGCCTTTGTGGCAATCACCATCGGCGACCTGAACGGGCAATTCACGGACTTTGACCAGGTCACGCCCCCCGGCGTCGTGCTGGCCCTGAACAACCTGGTGGGGGACGCGTGCCCCGACGTGCGCTTTGCGCTCGACAACGTGGACGGCACCAGCCTTAGGGTTCCGCACGTCACGCTAAGCGAGAACGTTCCGGTTGTGAACAGCGAGAACTTTCGATTGCTGGTCAGGGCGGGCGACACCGTGCCGCCGCCCGTGTCCATCGCTTCCTTTGACATCAAGGCCGTGATCCTTGCCGAGCAGGGGTGCAACCGGTGCGCCCAGGACTACTACCCGGAGCCAAGCCTGGGCTCAGCATCCGTCTTGCCGTGCACGGTGCACTGCCAGGCCAACACCACGTGCCACGGCAACGGGCGGTGCAACGAGCTCGGCCAGTGCGTGTGCGACACCCGATTTGGCCAGGTGTGGGCCAAGGGCACAAACTGTGCAACGTGCGCGATACACTTCTACCCGCGCCCGGGCCGACACGACCACATCACGCAGGCCGCCAACCAGGTGCCGTGGTGCACGTCGTTCTGCAACCCAAACATGGACATCACCAACATACGGGCGCACGTCCTGGCGCAGTTCGTGCCGGCCGGCTTCGAAGCGGCCGTCATTGGCTGCAGCGGCCACGGCGAGTGCGCCAACGGGGTAAATCTGACCCTGGGGTCGCCGGTGCCGCCCGTTCGCTGCGTGTGCGACGTGGCCGGCTCCGGCGGCAAGGCGCACGGTTTTCGCGGCACGTATTGCCAGTCCAGCTGTGGTGCTGAGCTTGGGGGTCCCATTTGCTCGGGTCACGGCACGTGCCGCACGGGGATCACGTGCGACTGCGACGACGGCTTTTTTGGACCATCGTGCGAGTTCACTTGCTCGGCTCAAGTCTTCTACAAGAACAGCAAGACCGGGGTTGTCGAAGCCAGCAAGTGCAACGCCCTGAACGCCGCCCAAGGCGGCACGTGCCAGGCGGCTGACCGATACGTGTACCCGGCCAACAACGCGCAGATCACCGAGCAAAGCTGCTGGCTTGGGGGGCTGCCCGACGTCGGGGGCAACCCCAACGGCGCAGCAGCGGCCCAGTGCTGCGGCTTGCCCGAGGACACGGTGCCAACGGACGACACGTATCGGAAGCAGTGCAACGACACGGTGCGCCTGCAGGCCGGCGTGTTCTGCAACGCCACCAGCAACGACGCGCAAGGGTTTTGCCAGCGCGCCAAGTGCGAGTGCCACGGGTCGCTTTCGGGCGAGGCGTGCGACCTGAAGGGGTGCCCGGTGTCCGTGACCGGCACGCAGGGCTTCAGCGCGTGCGGATCGGCGCTGGAAGTTGCCCAGTGTCGGCACGGCGAGTGCGTGCCGGATTCCGAGGTTGACACCGGCCTGCTGCCGCGCCCGGGTCAGTCGCAGGAAAATCCCTACGTGTTTGACCCCGACCAAGGCGTCAATCTGGTGTCAACCGATGGACAGTGCCTGTGTCACCGCCAGCCCCTGACGACCAAATTGTGCCAGGACATGCTGGAAGCCAAAAACACCAGCTACAGCTCGCTTTGCTGCCCTGGAGCCGTTGGAAACGACTTGTCCTTGACAAACGATGCTGGTCTGGAGGTGTTTCACGGCCCCGCTTGCTCTGTCAGCTGCGCTTGCACGCGTCGGTCAACCGGCACGTGCACCACAAGTCTGGGAACTCCCGACGCGCGTCCGGCGCCAAAGCCGTGCGAGTGCCGGCGCACTTTTCCGGACAACAAGCAACTTTTTTGCGGCGCCGGGTGCACGCGCACGTGCCCGGGCGTGTCGGCGTCGGTGCTGCAGATGCAGGAATTCTGCACGCCGTCGGACGCCCCATTTAACTCGCCTGCCTCGACATCGGGCTGCTACGATTTGTCCGTCATTCGCAGCTCAAACTCTCCGATCGCCAACGGATCGTTTGCGGCGTGCAGCGGCCACGGCACGTGCGTCCAGAGCAATTGCGACTGCCAGTGCTTGGGATTCACGACGTCAACGGTGTACGGCGCCATGTACAACACGATGCAACTTTTTGGCGGCCCGGCGTGCGAGTTTACGTGCCCGGGCGTCACCGACAATCTCGTCAGTCTGGCGCAGCAGATTGACGCCTCTCAGGACTCGCTCAGCAGCATAGAGCGCAGCGTTCTGCTGAACAAGTTTGCAACCGAGTATCAGAACAGCGTGTGCTCGGGGCACGGCTTTTGCAGCACCGAATCCACGGGGTGCACGTGCGTGGGCGGGTACACGGGCGCGGCGTGCGAGACGCTGGGGTGCACATCGGGCAGCACGGCCGCCAGCCTGTCGCCCGATGCGCAGACCGAGATTGACGACTACGGCTTTCGCGTGTGCGGCCGCGGCACGTGCGGTTCCGGCAACCAGTGCGTGTGCAACGACCCCGTGGGTTTTGATGCGGTCGGGACGCTGTGGGATGAGATCACGACGTCAGACGTGGCCGAGCAATTCCAAAAGTTTCAGAGACTGCTCGACGTGCCGTGCCTCAGGTGCGCCAGTGACGTGTACTCTTCGCGTTTCCAGTACGCCTTGCTGGACGTTCACGCTCACCTGCCCAGCCAGGTCACTATGATGCTGGGGGGCAGCCTGTGCGACACAAACATCACCAGCAAGGACGACGGGTGCTGCAGTACCGAGCTTGTTCGAGATTTCCAAGCCATCGTTGACGGCTTGGGGCACGCCGGTTGCGCGCCCGGGCAATGCCAAAAAAGCGTGCAAACGGGTGCTGCGTGCGACACGTGCCTGCTGGGTCTTCGCTTTGACACATTGTGTGCCAACCGGTGCAGCATGTGCCTAGACACGGAGTCGGTGCTGCCGTTGTCGGCCGATAGCGTCAGCCAGGCACTTGCTCAAAACACACAAACCACGGGGTGCACGCAGTGCTTAGGGGGTGGCGACAACTCCTTGGACCCCGTCATTCTGCCGTTAGACCTTAAGGCACAGCGCACGGTTTGCTCGGGGCACGGGAGATGCGTGGGCAGCATTTCAACGTGGCACGGCAACGAGGACAGTCAGAAGGCCAACGTTGTCGAACCAGCTGACAACAATGATCGCGTCCACACAACACTGTGTAAATGCGACGACGGGTACGGCGGAGCCTTGTGCGGCAAGGTTCTGTCGGGTCACGAGTCGCTGTGCCAAACTAACGACCCCAACGCAACACTGCTTGCTGAAGGCCTGTGTGTGTGCAGCGACTATACGCAGTTTGGTGGGCCTTGGTGCAACAAGTTAGCCGTTGATTCGGCTCTTTTTGTCAACGCCAAGATCACGGTGCAAAAAAACGGCAACAACGAGCCAGTTCGCGCACCACCCAAGGTAGTCGCCGTCAACGGCGCAGTTGTCCTGTGCAACAACCGCGGCACCCTGGCATCGTGCAGCTTGGGTCCGGACAGCAACGACGTTCGATTCTGCAAAGCCGCGCCGGGCGCCAAGCCCGAGCCACCGTGCAGCTGCAACGACGCCAGGTTTGACCCCCAGTTGAATTGTCTTGACTTTACTTTGGAAGCACAGCAGACAGCTGAGTTGGACGCCAAAAATAAATTTCAGTCTTTTGTGTAATACAGACCTATATATGTCACACAATTCAAATCGAATTGAAGCCCCATCGCAATGTCCTTTCACGCACCACGCAACAACCAGATGGATAACAACGACATGCAGCTGAACAACGTCGGATGCTGGAGCGACGACGACGACGACGACATAACGCTTACAAAAGACGCGTGTCCGCTTTGCAGCTTTGTTGACGATGCCAAGGACGGTCCCATGGCGTGGATGCGCCACACGTACCACTGCCACGTGTGCACAATGGGTGCCAGCGAGCTGTACCGCATGCTTGCGCAGGGGTACCGCGACATGTTTTACGCTCCAATGATGCAACGCGGGATAACAATGCCTGACATACAACCCCAGCATGTGTCGCACCACTTCCGCAAGCACGAGACGTCATCTATTTTCACCTTGAAACAGGACATACGCCGCATCGAGCAGATGCAGCGTGTCCTGGTGCCGCGGCGCACCACCGACGACGGCACAAGGTACATTGACCGCGACCAGATGAAGGCGTGGCTTGAACTGTCAAAGGCCAAGCAAGACGCCATCAAGCTGATGGAGGTTGAGGCCCGGCACGCCAGTGGCCAGATGCAGCAAGCCGTGGTTGCTCCAAATCTCGAGGAGACTGCAAACAGCATGCTGGCGAGCAATCTTTGCTAGGGTATATAGCGCGCGCAGGCACTGTCGGTGCACAGCACAACAGCGACTGCAATAATAATGACAAAGTCGACGTCCGAAACACCGGCCCAGGCCCACCGCCGCGAGCGCAAGCGCCAGATTCGCCGCATGAAAGACAACCGGAAAATCAACAAGTTTCGGTCGAACGCTACGATTGGCAAGATCTTTCCACGAGCGTCGTTTGTCCGAGTCGTGCGTGAAGTCCTGCAGGACATGGAGTGCTTGAACGGCAAGAATGAACCTTACTTGCTAAGCTATCGCGCTGGCGCCGCGCTGCAGACGGCAGCAGAGAGTTACCTTGATGGTTTATTTGATGACTGCAACGAGATACTTCAGCACACGGGCACCGAGACGCTAAACTGTGGCACCATCCAGCTTGTTCAGCGCCTGCGTGGCAAGAACCGCGCGCTGGGGCCGGACGCCACCAGTGAACCGGGCTACGTCATGGTCACTCCGGCGCCGCCTGCGGCCCAACCCAGTGAGACGGTGTCCGCGTAAGCTTACGGCTTGCTGGCAACAATGTCCTGCCACGTGACTCCCACGTCTCGAGTAAGCAAGTCCAGCACGCCAAGCGCCTCCTGCCCGCACGCCGCCGCGCACGAGTCACCACCCATGACCCTGAGCTCGAGGTACACTTCGCGCCCATGCTTTTTTGCCAGCGCCTGAAGCGCCACCAGGTCCGTGCCGCACTGCCGCGCCCGTTGTAACCACACCGCAAACACGGCAACAACGTCGCACGCGTCAGACTTGTTACCACCGACGCCGGTTGTACGGCATTGGTGCAGGAAAAGGTTAACCCCGTGCATGTCTTCGTCAACCCCGTGCTTGTTCTGCAATATGCCGTATGCGCGCAGGCGCGCCAGCCAGTCTTGCGTGCCCTGGTCGTGCGCCATGTACTGCAGGATGCGGCACGTGCGGTGCCCCGTGCCGGGTCGGTCCGTTTGCGCCAGCGCGCACAGGTGTTGTTCAAAATGGTACATCGTTGGCAGTTAGAAAGTGCGTCATAAACCCTACCTAGGAGATAACCAGTACTGTACTTTACTACACAATAATACTACTAGCAAAACCCGCGTTTCTTCTGCCGGTTCATGATGCCGGCAATCTCGTCCATGCGGCTGACCGATGATCCGCTGCCGCCGCTCATGCCAGCAAACTGGCGATAGGCCGACGTGACGTCGCCGCAGTCAATGCCCAGGTTCGCGTACCGGCTGCGCTGCGCAACGGCGCCCTGGGGAAGCAGCGAGCTTGTTGGTTCCTCGGTGCGCTGGCGCTTGGAGGCGCGCACGTCAACGGCAATCGCGCCGCTGTCAATCTCGTTGGACGACGCGGCGTGGGACGAACCAACGCCCGTAGCCTGGTGCACGGCGGCGTGGTACTGCGACCGCAGCTGGCGCTGCTCGGCCCGAAGCTTTTCTTGCTCCAGCTCGGCCTCAAGCTTGGCGACGCGCGACGAGCACAGGTGCGCGACCTGCAGCACCGTCTCAACTTCCTTGGGGTTAGACTCCATCAGGCTCTTGATGGCGCGCTCCTGGTCCGCGCAGCTTTGGGGCGACGCGGTGTTGTCACCGGGATTCTGAAACCTGGCCACATGCTCAAGGACCGACTTGGCCAGGTTCTCGGCGTTGGTCTTGCGCGCGGCGTTCTCCTGCTCGGCCGCCTTCTTCTCGGCTTCAATGCGCTCATTGCGCTCGGCCTCCAGCTCGGCTACCTTGGCTTCGGCGGCGCGCGCCTGCTCGGCAAACTTCATCACCTCCTGGGCAAGTTGCTTCTGGGGCGGCAGCTCCGGCAAGTTGTCTACCTCGGTTTCAGCTTGGGTGGTTGTGTTGTTTGTTGCCTCATTGGTCGCCGGCGTGTCGGTAGTGGTGGCGGTGGTCTCGGCGGCGGTTTCCGTCATGGTGGTCGTCGCGGCGTCGGGCGCGTCACGTTTATAGTGTCGCGATGAGGCGTGCACGGCAACAGCAACGCCGCATCCCGGCCGCCGGGGCTCTTTGCAGATAGACACCTCGAGGCCGCGCTTGCGCGTTGACCCATCCGAAAACTCGGTGTGTTCGTGGCCCAGCGACAGGCCTACGTGCTGCTGCGACGCAATGGTCTTGCTGACAAACTTGCCGGCAATGCCGTCGTTGGAGATTTCGCCCACCACCCACACGCGGCCGTCCGGGGCCTGGAAGGCCGACCGGACCTTGCCAACGTCGCCTAGTTTCTCCGAGTGCTCGAACCGGATGGGCAAATTGGGCAGCTGCTGTAGCAGGTCTTGCTTTTCCGCCGTGCTGTAATCAAAGCTGCGGTCGCCGGCCTCGGGGTGATCTGCGGCCGCGCGGCTGTCCTGCAGGATGTTGCCCAGGAAGTGCACCATGGTTGTCACCATCGCCGGCCCGCCGTAGTATATACTTTTGCATTGTGCCGCATCGATACCATGCCGAACGACTTGGAGGTGTCCCTGGGGTCTGGCGGTCTGAAGGGCATGTACCAGGTGGGCCTGTTCTCGGCGCTCGAGGATCGGCACATGGCACGCATCGGCCGCTGCGCCGGGGTCAGCGCCGGTGCCCTGACGGGAGCCTGCCTGGCAAGCCCGGCGCCGCGAGCGACGCTGCAGGCCTACTACAGCACGGCGGTCAACCAGCCCCTGGTGCCGTCGGGCAACAAGTACTGGCGCGCCGCCAAGCGCTACTTTGGCCACAAGGACTCGCTGTACGACGGCGCCATCTTCGAAAAGCTGGTGCGCGACACGCTGGCGCCCATCGCGCACAACAAGGTGCTGGACGTTGGCGTCAAGCCGCTGGCGTCGCGCAATCAGCACAGCGTGCAGCTGACGGCTGACTCGCCGTTCGAGGATGTCGTGCAGTCTGTCCTGGCCAGCGCCGCCATCATGGGCGTGTTCCCACCGCGCAACCTGCCGTCGCTGGGACCGTGCGTCGACGGCGGCTTCATCAGCGGTCTGCACCTGCCGCGACTGCGCCAGGCCGTGCAAGATCGTGACTCGCGCGTTCTCATGGTGGTCAGCTGCGTGCCCAGCTGCGCGACAGACGCGCAAGCCGAGGCAAATTACCTGGGCGAGTCTTTGGTTGCACCTGACGCATTCGAAGCCGAGGCGCCAACGCTGCACACGGCGGTGATGCACTGGGTGGATCACAGCCAGAAATTGGCGTGCCTGGGTGACGCATCGCGAGTTCGCCACGAGCTTGGCCTGCAGGACATGCCCGACGGGGTGTTTGGGGCGCTGTATGATGGCTCAGGTGGTGCCCCGTTCCTGTACAACGCAGGCACGTTGTTGCGAGATCTGCCACCGGCACCACAAGCGTCGGCCAGGCCCATGGCCATGGTGTACTGCGCGCCCAAGCTGGCGGACGGCTTTGGCCAAATGACCAGCGACATCGCCCTGATGACCGGCACCCAGCAGCACAAGCGCCGCGCCGTGCTGGAACGGTACCACGAAACCGGCGCAAAGGCCGCACCCGAGGTGTCCAAGCTGCTGGACGTGGCGGCTAGGTGGACTGCGTCTCGGCGTGGAAGTGCCTAGCGCCAAGCGCAGCTGCCACATGATCGGGGCACGCTTGACAGTGGCGATGGAGATCCAGCATCCCCGCCTGGCGCTGCACACTCGTCGCCGTAGCAATCACAATCGCCGACCGCCGCCGGCGCCGGTGCGACTGCTGTTGCAAAAGGGACCAACCGTCACCCTGTTGCGCAGCGAACAACACGACGCCGCCGCCCCGGACATCCTGGCCG
>CEQT01089866.1_pt1 | contig 10222 bp, 11 predicted proteins | sample 530951 | NCBI WGS metagenome assembly CEQT01 (sample SAMEA2621132, study PRJEB7988) | marine metagenome | biome: marine biome (ENVO:00000447); feature: surface water layer (ENVO:00002042); material: "saline water (ENVO:00002010), including plankton (ENVO:xxxxxxxx)" | depth 5 m
GAACATCTGTTTGCGGAACAGAAGGTCACAGGTTCGAATCCTGTCGGGTCTACCAATATTTTTGTATACATATTAATATGAAAACCAAAGCAACCTTTACCGTGAAAGAACCTCAAGTTTGTATTTGTGTGTGTAATGGAATACAGATCCATCAGAATTTTATTGATCAGGAGAACACTGATCTTGAATTTGAAATCAATAATCTACAGGAGCATAATCATCTACGATTGTATTTTTTAAACAACAAAGGTACAGTGACGTTTGATAATTTTGTTGTGGACGGACTGGATTTCAAAAAAACCACACACTCGCTTTTCACGCATCATATCACAAGTGCCTGTGCTATAGATCAAGACGGTTCTGCATCCGATGATTCAGTTTATCCAGGGCATGTTTTGAACGGTGCTGGTTATTTTAAATTAAAATTTGACACACCAATTGATAATTGGTTTTTTAAAACATGGACAAAATATCTGTAGACGAAAATTATAAGAAATATATCCTTGAACGATTCCTATCAGTTAAATGGAGTGATAGTGAACGCCAAGACATTTTGAATGGTCCGAGAAACAAACTTCCGTATCTACCACTGGACGTGAAGATAGATGATGCCAGTCTCAAAGCCATTGTGGAAGAGATTGAAAAAATACATAATTCAAAATTTTTTTATTATTGTGAAAGCAGAAAAATTCATACCACACTGCCGGAATGGGGTCCGTTCCAAGAAAAATTTGTGTTTTATGGACCTAAGACAGAACAATACAAAGACTTTTGGTATAGGAGTCGTGATGTTGGATCTGTTGATCAGTTCGAAAAAGAAACAGATTGGTCAGATTACAAATGGCGGATGGAGATTCCCGAGCTGAAAAATTTTGTTGATAGCTTGCCATTGAAAAAATTATACGTTGTTGAAAGCAGGAACAGCAGGGCCGACGGACGTGAATTCGTACATACGGATAGAGAAAAGATGTACAAGGGATTGCACAACAGGATCTATCTTCCCTTGACCTGGCCCAAAGGCTGTGAGTTTAGATTTACCGGACTGGGAGACGTATTGGTTGAACCAGGACGTCCTATAATGTTGAATGGCAATCATTATCATCATGGCACGATCAACAGGAGCGGCAAGAGAAGACTTGCAATTATAATAAGTGCAAATGTATTTTGTGATGAATTTGATAGCCTGCTCGACAGAAGTTATAAAAAATTTGTTGGAAAAATGTAATGCAGTTTGGACACTTTACTGACAGAGGGCTACCCAATTTCAACTTTCGTTGTCCGTCCTGGAACCCAATGCCAGACGGAAAGAAAAACGTAATTGTACTTGGCTGTAGTCACACCTACGGCACTGGCCTTAATGATAACGAACACTGGGTGGCACATCTATCGAAACATAAGCAAGACAAGTTACGCTACTGGAACATTGGCATGCCAGGTGCCAGCTCAGATCAGATAGTGCGACTGTTGTACGGAGTTGAAAAATTACTTGATCCAAAAATAATAATTGTGTGTTGGCCAGAATGGAGCAGAAGAGAAAGACTAGATCAAACTACCACGAGCCTAACAAGCGATGACCGATTGTTAGGGCACGAAACCGAAAACACCGATAAACAAAATTTTTTAAAAAATGTTTTCTTTGTGGAAAAGTTTGCAGAAAAAAATAATTGCACAACTTTTCATTGTTTTGCACAGACAAATTACAGTCAGTATATCAGTAAGCTAAATGTGCTTGATACCTATACACTTGCAAATTGTTGGCCATATTGGGATAAATTTGAACAACGCACTCCTTACGATAAACCAAGTTATGCTCAGGACGGTGTACACTATGGTGTAGAACATCATGAACGCTTTGCAAAACTTTTTGTAGAGTATTTTAAAAATAAGTTAAGATAATTGCCATAGCCTTGCACACTTATCATCCTGCAAGTTGGTGACGATATTTTTAAATTCATCTGTGTCCGTGAACGAAATTTGCTCCTTGTAATCCAGTCCTGTACCCCAGTCCTGTATCAAATTAAAATATATTCTTTCGAAATTGAAGGATTTACATATTTGATTCAGAGCCATCATTTCCTTCCAGTTTGATTTTTGAACAACCATGTGTAGATGAACTTTGAATTTCCTGTTGGTGGTGCTTAGGAAATGGAAAGTGGAGGCCAATTGATCCCATTTTGCCCCTCGCCTCAGTTCTTCGTAGGTTGAGCGTGTGGCCCCATCAACACTGATATTCAACACCTTGGTGCGATCGAATATGTACTTGTGTCTCTTGTACATTTTCTTGACCAGCAGTCCGTTGGTTTGGAAGTCGTACGTCACGTGTTGCCACTTGTGCTTTTCGGCCTGTTGCATGAAGTATCTGTATACCAAACTGGCAAACGGGTCTCCGTCACTGCCAATAGTGATGTGTATTTGGAACTCCTGGTTGGATATCCATTTAACTATCTTATCCACCCACTTTTTTTTGCGTGTAAGGGCCGTGCCTTTACTGATAAAAATTTTATGTGTCCTACAGCTCGGACAGCTCAAATTACAGCTGTCGTCAATGGCCAATCTAAGACTGAAGGTTTGCCGAACATCGTAGATGCGTTTGCTTTTTATGTAACTACATTGACTGTTGTTGCAATACCTATATGAACTGTCAGATATGCTTTTTTGTAGCAAGGTGCGTGTGTCGGACTTCAATATATCGTCAATTGACTTTGTCTGTATGTTACCAATACTTTGTGGCAACCAACTGGTGCATTCACACACAAAGCATGATCCCATGGTGTCTATCAACAAGGTGTCCCACGGCCTGCCACATATCCGATCTATCATCAGATTCTTCTTGGTGTCTATGTGATACTGATCAAACAGTCTTTGATTTATCATACCAAATATTTAAATTGATTCTAGCTTGGTAATTAATTCTTTGTTGCTGAATACCAGATAATTTTTGAGATAAGTTTCCATCTCAGGCATTGTAGGGTTGGATCTTGTGTTGTAAATAGAACCGCTGTGTGCATCTCGTCCCGTGGTATCCTCCCATAGCACATGGTTTGACTTGTCCTGTTTGTTCAACCATTTGATGCCATAACTTCCGAACTTCTTGAAGAAGATCTTCACAGCTTCCTTGTTGTCCAGGAATTGGCGCCATTGATCTTGCAATGGCTGTAGCCACGATCCGATCATGTTCCCATCTTGGTACAGCACCTGGTATTTCAGCTGTCTTCGCAACTGCGTGATTGTTTTATCCAGCTTCCATTTGTTGGCCAGATACCTTAGCAAATTTTGATCCACGTCAGCCACTGTGTGTAGATTTGGAAAATATGTTCGCACGTAAGGGTGTATCAGCTGATTGGAAAAGCTACTGGATATGATAATTTTAACACTGTATCTCTTTCGTAGCTCTTCGAGCTCGGCGAACAACATGTGTTCGTGAGGTGGTTCCGATGATTGGATGTGCAGGGCCATGCCCGTGCCAACTATGTCACAAAATTTTTGTTCTTGTAAGTTGTGATCTGATACAGTGAAGTCCATCATGACTTCGTTTATATTATGACTTACGTATTCTGTCTACCAAATTATTGCTGAAATATTTCGCAAACTGTTCTGTCACAGGTTCCAATTTTTCACGCAACTTCAGCACTTCTGCGTCTGTGAATTTGGTGATGTCCTCGATGCCCAGAGCATCCTGTCTTGAGCCGCTGGTCTTGATTTCTTCCGCGTCGGCAACACTTTTTGCTCTCTCTGCTCTCGCACACAGCTTGGCCGCTGTTGTGAAGTGCATCTGATCCTCTGCGGAGAGGTTGTTCCAGAAACTGTCATTCATCATGATGGTTGTGAGGTACATCGAGTGTTGTGTGTCCGCCACAAAATTTTGTCCTGCCTCGGCCTCGCACTCGTATCTTGGAAATGTCGTCTGTGTGACATTTGGTTTATGGTCTGTTGGCGTCATGCCAAGTGCGTCAAACATTGCTGTCCACACTGGTATTCTCTTTGACTTGTATGTCAAGTTTTTGAAGTCTTCCACGCTTTTTACCGGCGTGTCACAAGCCATGCACTTGTATCCACCCGAGTATGTGAAACTCAGTCCTTTGATGTTCAGCTTGTCGTGTAGGTGAGTCATCAGCTCATCGCCGATGTTGCCTTCCAACACACGTGTGCAGTGGTCATGACTGTCAAACAAGAATGGCAAACACAACGCATAGAAATCAGTGGCATCAGATCCTGCTATGCTGTTCACGTACAACTGGCTCATTTGGACCTTGTCCTCTTGTAGTTCCTTCAACGGATCACACGGTTCACCGTTGTTGTACTTGTCGTTGTAGTCCTCTAACTTTAGTATTTCAAGTTTGTATTTGTTGCCTGTGAGACGGTTTATCTCCTGTTCAAAGTGCTCTGCTGTTCTTATGAAAAGTTCTGCAGGCTCATGAAACAATAACCATTTAATTTTTTTCTGCATCTGATGCTCCTTTTTGATTATTTATGCTGTTTTAGGTTCCGCACACGAGGATTTGGTAATTTATAGGGTTTATTTGTGTTTTTCAGGTATAGGCCGTTTTTACGCATTTTACGCTTCGCGTATTTTTAAAAAAACGCTTTTTTGGTAATTTACGCTTTTGGAACAAAAACTTGGTCCACTTTGCTAATATATGCAAGTGATCTATATCCGAGACTTTCTACATAGGTTTGTAGATCCGCAAGGGTGTATCCAAACTTCTTAGTGAGATTGTCTATTTTGTTGTTAAAGGTTCTATGAAACTCAATCACTAGCACAGGCTTGTGTTTTTTAATTGTGCTCTCCGCACCTTTTAACACATGCTTTTCGTATCCCTCGGTATCAATCATTATTAGATCCACGTGAGGAATGGCAAAACTATCCAAAGTTTTGATAGGATAAATTCTCCCGCTATTCTTTGGATCCACGTGCATTCCTAAAGGAGCTCTTCTCTTGTGTTTTTTTGACCAATCAGTAGTATGTACTTGTCCGTTAGTATCGCCAATCCCGTTAGCGTGGATGGTGACATTTTTGCATTGCCTTAGGTTGTGTCTACAACACTTTAATACATCGTTAGGAAAATCAAAGGCATGAACATTATCGAAAACACTGCTCAAATATTTGGTAAAGAATCCATAGTGGCACCCGATGTCAATTGCTGTTCTTCTTTTTGGAATATGGTTGTTTATTATTTTAGACATCTCCTTGATGTCCTCTGTGGTGACATCAATATTGTCATCTGCGAATCTACGATACATAGGATCGTCTAAAACTTGCCATCCATAGTAATCATACTTTTCCATTAGTATTTGTCCCATTGATATGGTTTTGTAGTACACTTTAATAATGATTCTCCCCCTAGAACATTTTTATATTTTAGATCGTTCCATTGGTCCACCAAAAGTTGATACCATCCCCATTCGGTACCTAATAATTTTTTTTCTTGTTTTAGTTTGAAAACATTTTTCAATCTATCTCGTGGATGAAATAACAAATGGTCGAATAGTCTCCATTTACATCTCGGTCCTGTGTGATCATATTCGGTAAGGCTATGCTTCGGAGAAGGATTGTCTTTGCCACCCGTATAGAAGCCAATGTTCCAACCATCTAACAACATATCGATATAAGGTGCAAAATTCACTTTTGTAGACACCAAGGTGTCAAATCTTGTTTTAATTATATGTGTGTATTCTTTAGGAAGGCTATCTACAAGATGTGCATGTGATATTATTTGATTGGCAGAATACATCATTTGCCTAGCCAATCCTTTGCGTTCTATCTTGCCACCAGGCCTGGTATATCTTCTGTAGATATCACAGTCTGGCTTTGTTTTAGCTTCCAGTATGCAATGATAGTCCCATACCGGTTCAGGATTAATTTCACAATTTGGTGTGTCCGGTTTTGGATATCCCGACCATTGTTGATAAAAGAAATCATATTGCCCAAACACTTTCTTCTGATTTTCTATTACCTTTTTGTATTCAGGTATCCTACTTGAGATTCCGCTGACACATACAGCTATCTTTTTAATCATTTTATAATAATTTAAATAGCCTGTTGAAATGCCTTCCACCATCAAACGAAGTGTTCAACATTATTTCTAGTATTGATTCTAATTTTGCCTTGTCGACATATTTAGAAGGTATTGAAAAGTGATTGGCACAGTTATGCTTTATTGCATGTTGAGCCATGTATTCATCAAAGCACAGGGCAGATATTATGCCTTTGACTTTGTTTGCTGTTATGTTTGCTCCTTGACCTGATCTACAAAAACTTATTCCATGACTACACTCGTTTGTCTGTATTAGTTTTGTTACTTGTAGAACATAGTCCGGATAGTCACAAGACTTATTAGTAAATGTTCCAACGTCTATATAAGGCAAGGCCATCGTATCCAGTATATCTTTGCACTGTTTTTTAATGTCGAATCCAGAATGATCACTAGCAAGTGCTATTGGTTTATCCCCAAATCTCGTAATTACCCTTTTAACAAAGAATTCAAATTGATGTGGAGCACCAAGCACATGCATTTTTTCTGTGTTGGCCGCTGTAATTTTTAGGCCATCACGTATCATAAGATTATACATCGGTGCAATATAAAATTCATTTTTAACCAATAAATTATTGTCAATCACTTCGTCTGCATACTTGAGAAACATTTTGCCTGTACGGAAATGATACAGTCCAACGTTAGCTTCTTTAGATATCACTTCTTTCTCTACGACATTGGTTACAATGCCATCTTGGCCATACTCAGAATAACTATGATCAGGACTGTTTGCGGTGAATGTCAAAAGAAATCCATCACTATTGTTTTCTATATTGTTTGGATTAAAAGTTGGCCCGAAATGCACATCAGGAGTGTAAATTATTAAGGGTAGCTCGTTGTCTATATGATTACGTGCAAGTGTGCAGGTTTCCAAGGCCCCTCTTGTAACAGTGTTGACTTTCACTATCGTTATGTCCTCACCAAATTTCTGTTTTAAAATTTTATCGATGCTAAAATTATAGATATGATCTACTCGTACTAAAAAAATTAAATTGCAATCACTGGTATCGATAGATTCCAAGGCCCAATCTATTACGTGCTTGTTCCTGGCCAGTATCAGTGGTTTAGGCATTGTGTATCCTGCATCTATGAATCTTTGTGCTTTTCCTGCAATCGGTAGAAGAAGATTATATTTTTTCATTTGAACTCTTAATTAGTTTACTTGTTGTTTCGTGGGCGTATTTTTGTATTTGATCTGGGGGAAGTCCTAAGCTTAGGGCATATAAAAAACTACTAGCAAACATATCGCCTGCACCCAACACATTGCTTTTGGGAACAAACATCTCCTCTTCGATTTTGAATAAGTTTTCATATCTTCCATCCGACATCACACTGCTTTTGTTTGTGTGTAGAATTACATATCCTTTTGTATCTTTGCACATGGTTTTCAAGTCAGCATAAGCATCTTCGTCTGCAATAAAAAAATAATCTACATACTGTAATAATGTCCTATCAACTTTTGGTCCAGCACAAACATCTGCTGACACTATGCCTGGGAGATCACTTAACCAGCTGACATCAAGTAGTTTATTGATGTACATCGCATGAGATATCTTTGATTGTTTTATAATTGGCTTGTTAGTTTTTAGGTCCGGCACGAAATTGGAATATCTTGTGCAATTATCTCTATCAAGGTATACCATTGCTTCTCCAATAGAGGTGGGTATTAATCCTATATCAAGATTGGGAGCAATTAGTTTAAATGTGCGCCACATGTTGGCCATGGCCCCCAATGTTTGTTTTTCTTCGAACCCATCGAATATTCTATCAACTGTTAAATGTCCATACAAGGTTATATCATGCATTAAAATTTCTCCTGCTCATCTAATTCATAAACTTTTTGTAAATGCTCTTCGAAATTTGGAGTCGGTATAAGTTTTTCTTCTTGCAATTGATCTAACAGGGTCATTACAAAATTTTCACCACTATTTGCATCAATTGGATCAGCATATGATTGTACTGTTAATTCACTGTTCATCGGGCAGTAGGCATGTTTTAATTTTTTCATTATTTCTATATCAAAGATATCGTCGCCTGCATAAACAATCTCGTCCAGTCCTACATTATATTTTTTTGCAATATCTTCTATGTAGTATGACTTATCCGTGTGCTTTCCATCTCTTCTGTTTACTATGCAAGGTATGTTTCTATTTTTTGCTATAGATTCATTAAAAGGATCACCCGTCAAGAATACAACATCGATATTCATTGCTCTTAGCCTTTTTATTGCTGTCCAGTCTTTATCACAAAAAGTTTTCATTACTACATCACCTTCTCGATTATAATACTTTTTACCGTCGGTCAGTACACCGTCAACATCTAATACTACTAATTTAATCATCAAACTTCTCTACATAGTCACTGCATACACCTGCAAACTTTTGGACATCGCCTGGATGTAATTTTTCTGGATGAACAGCGATTGTGTATCTACCACCTGGCTGTCCGGGATATGCCCATATCCAACCTCTACTTGTCATTACATAATCGTCACTGTTGTGATAGAAGCAATGGATCCCCAGTGCGGTCATCGCCTCCAAAGCGTTAAAAGTTTTTGCATGACACCATAATAGATTATCACGTAAAAAATTTATTGACACGGATTCCTGCGGTTTATCATGACCCAAATAGAATTGTTTTCCATCAAATTTACATACATCCACTTCGCAGTGATATCCTTTTTTTAGGGCATCCTCGATGTATGAAACCGTATTTTCTTTGTCCGGTTGCGGACCACTTGTGTTTCCTCTGTGTGAAATTAGGACTTTCATTATATGCGTATTTAATGAAGTACAGTGTTAACAATTGATAAATTTTTCTAGTCGAAATCCTTTTGAATCAAAACATTCGATGTAGTCTGAATTATTTGAATGTTTTATTCTACCTTGTCCCCATACAACATCATGATCACTGTAGGAAAAAGGTTTTTTGATGGTGACGTCAACGTATTGTCCATTACCAACTCCTAATGTGAGGAATGTTACATACCTACCTTTATCACCGCGGAACACTCTGCCATTTGCTATCATACCGGCAAATTCAACTTTGTCCATGTAAAGTTCTTTCACGTACATGCCTGGCATAAACTCGCTTGAGCTCCACCAACCATATTTCCGATATTGGAACTGGGGGGTGTCCCAATGATCCGATTTACTTGGGGTCACAACTTCTATACCAACACGTTTTGCTTCTGTTCTGTATACCCAGCGTTTGTATGATCCTTGACAGTGTTTTAAACATGAACGCCAAAATTTTTCAGGATTATGTGCCTTTTGATAAGCCAATGCCCAAATCAATCTACCTAGATTCACAGCATGAGCTCTGCACAGTCCGAAACCAGACAATGACTGTAGCATTGTTATTATTTCATCCTTTCGTTGATGATTACCCAATCTCGAGATGAATTCCATGCACTTCTCTTCATTCTTTTTGGCAAACGCTCTTCTATACATATCTGCTTCGTACTTGTCTATGTTAAGAACTTCTGATATTCTATCTATGGCATCATCTTCATAAACAATAGTGTCACTCATCCTTTCTTGTGACCAATCGTGGAACATGGTTGCCTTTCTACGTCCGGATATTGCAACGGGTCTTATTAGTGCTGTGCCAAAAACACAATCACGTCTGCTTTTTGGTTGTATAGCTCTGAACAGTCTTCTCATGGCAGGACTCTCTGCCTGTGTCACTCCCAACACATCTCCTCTGCACAACAGTTCCGAGGTAGCGGAGTCCTCTTCTGGATAGTCTGTTAGTCTCATGGTTGGATCTATCTCTATGAGTTGTGATAAACCACGATTGGCTAAAACATCCACCTTTAGATGTTCGAGGTCTTCTACTTCGTTTTTGTCTAGTAGTATTTGATTTTCTGCTGTAAACAGACTTTTTGGCAGTTGCCTTTGAAACATTAATATTCCTCCACAGTGTTTTGATATGCATCTTTTTTTGCCTTTCAATTTATTTTCTATGCGTCTTGCTTCGTTAGGATCAACACCTAACGATTCGTATGTAAACCTGCGAGGGAGATTACCCTTGGCGCCTAGTCGTTTAGCCGCTTCACGACGTGCTGATTTATCTTGATAGAGCACGTAATTAGATATCCTAGCACTTCGTCCGGGCCAACGATCAAATATTCTCTGCATGACTTCTTCCTGACGATAATGGGGGAAGTCAATATCGACATCAGGTAG
>CEQT01020701.1_pt1 | contig 10171 bp, 11 predicted proteins | sample 530951 | NCBI WGS metagenome assembly CEQT01 (sample SAMEA2621132, study PRJEB7988) | marine metagenome | biome: marine biome (ENVO:00000447); feature: surface water layer (ENVO:00002042); material: "saline water (ENVO:00002010), including plankton (ENVO:xxxxxxxx)" | depth 5 m
ATAGGTGACAGACAAACAGGAAAAACAGCTGTAGCTATAGATGCGATTATAAACCAAAAAAAAATTAACGAGTCTAATGATGAAAAACAAAAATTATATTGTGTATACGTTGCAATTGGACAAAAAAGATCAACTGTAAGACAGATTGAAAAAACATTAGAGGAAGCTGGCGCCATGGAATACACGACTATTGTAGCAGCAACAGCCTCTGATGCTGCCCCGCTCCAATTTTTAGCTCCATACACAGGATGTGCTATGGGAGAATATTTTAGAGATAATGGAATGCACGCTTTAATTATATATGACGATTTATCCAAACAAGCTGTTGCTTATAGACAAATGTCATTACTCTTAAGAAGACCGCCTGGTAGAGAAGCATATCCAGGTGATGTATTTTATTTACACAGTAGACTGCTTGAGAGAGCAGCAAAACTTAGTGATGAACATGGCGGAGGATCTTTAACCGCTCTTCCAATCATAGAGACACAGGGTGGAGACGTGTCTGCGTTTATTCCAACTAATGTTATTTCAATCACTGATGGACAAATTTTCTTAGAAACAGAACTTTTTAACCAAGGGATAAGACCTGCGATAAACGTAGGTCTTTCAGTTTCAAGAGTTGGTTCGTCTGCTCAAACAAAAGCAATGAAAAAAGTTTCTGGTTCAATGAAATTAGAGTTAGCGCAATATAGGGAAATGGCTGCTTTTGCACAGTTTGGTTCTGATCTAGATGCATCAACACAAAAATTACTTAATAGGGGTTCAAAACTAACTGAGTTATTGAAGCAAAAACAATATTCACCTATGACAGTTGCGGAGCAAGTAATTTCAGTGTTTTGTGGTGTAAAAGGATACCTTGACGATGTTGATCAAAAAAATATCTCTGAATTTGAAAAAAACATTGTTGAGAAGTGTAAATCCGAGGCTCCAGAGATAATCGAAAGCATTTCAAATTCAGGAAAACTTGAAGAAAATACAGAAAAAAGATTAGTAGAAATAATATCAGACCTTAAAAAAAATTAGAATTATTGGAATATGGCAAGTTTAGATGATTTAAAGAAACGAATTTCGAGTGTTAAATCTACTCAGAAAATAACAAAAGCGATGAAAATGGTAGCAGCAGCAAAATTAAGAAAGGCACAAGAGGGAGCAGAAAGAGGAAGACCATATTCTGAAAAAATGAATAACATTATTCTTAATCTTTCGAGAACTTTAACTGACAAAGAAACTTCACCAAAATTATTAATTGGTTCAGGAGAAAATAAAACTCATTTGTGTGTTGTAATGACCTCTGACAGAGGTCTTTGTGGAGGTTTTAATTCTAATATTATAAAAAAAGCAAAAATGTATTTTAAAAAAATATTAGATGATGGCAAGACACTAAAAATAATTACTGTTGGTTCCAAAGGATATGATCAATTAAAAAGACTATATGAAGATAAAATTGTTGAAAAAATTTCATTTAAAGAAACAAAAAATGTTAATTATTTTGATGCCGATAAAGTAGGCAAAAAAATTATAGATATGTTCAACAAAAATGAATTTGACGTTTGCACAATTTTTTATAATAAGTTTAAAAATGTGATTACTCAAATACCACAAGAGCAGCAATTAATACCACTTGAACCTAATAAAGATATTGAAACTAAATCAGATGATAATTACGATTTTGAGCCTGAGGAGGATGAAATTCTAAGAAATCTATTGCCAAAAAATATATCTACCCAAATTTTCAAAGCTATGCTAGAAAACTCTGCTAGTGAACAGGGTTCAAGAATGAGTGCAATGGATAATGCAACTAGAAACGCAGGAGAGATGGTAGATAAACTTACTATTGAATATAATAGAAGTAGACAAGCAGCGATAACAAAAGAGTTAATTGAAATAATATCAGGAGCAGAAAGTTTATAATTATGAGAAAAGGAAAAATTACACAAGTAATAGGAGCAGTAGTAGACGTAAAATTTGAGGGAGAATTACCTGAAATTTTGACAGCATTAGAGTGCGATAACAGTGGAAATAGACTAGTCTTAGAAGTTGCACAGCATCTAGGAGAGTCGAGCGTTAGAACTATTGCAATGGACGCCACAGAAGGTCTTAAAAGAGGTGATGAGGTAGTTGACACTGGTGCGCCTATTAAAGTTCCAGTAGGACCAGAGACGCTTGGTAGAATTACAAATGTTATAGGAGAGCCAATAGACGAAAAAGGTGAAGTTAAAACTAAGGAAAGTTGGCCGATACATAGATCAGCACCAGAATTTAATGATCAATCGACAGAAACAGAAATACTTGTTACAGGAATTAAAGTTGTTGATCTTCTTGCTCCATATGCAAAAGGTGGAAAAATTGGCTTATTCGGCGGAGCAGGAGTGGGAAAAACAGTCTTGATTATGGAATTAATTAATAACGTTGCAAAAGCACATGGTGGCTTCTCAGTTTTTGCAGGTGTTGGTGAAAGAACAAGAGAAGGTAATGACTTATATCACGAAATGATTGAATCTGGGGTAATAAAGCCAGATGGCCCAGGTTCTAAGGCTGCTTTGGTATATGGACAAATGAATGAACCACCGGGTGCAAGAGCAAGGGTTGCTCTTTCAGGTCTAACTGTTGCAGAATATTTTAGAGATCAAGAGGGTCAAGACGTATTATTTTTTGTTGATAACATTTTTAGATTTACCCAGGCTGGTTCTGAAGTTTCAGCATTACTAGGTAGGATACCTTCTGCGGTTGGTTATCAACCAACATTGGCGACTGATATGGGAAATCTTCAAGAAAGAATAACAACAACAAACAAAGGTTCAATAACCTCTGTACAAGCAATATATGTCCCTGCTGACGATTTAACAGATCCAGCTCCTGCAACTTCCTTTTCTCACCTAGATGCTACAACTGTTTTATCAAGACAGATAGCAGAAATAGGAATTTATCCAGCAGTAGACCCATTAGATTCAACTTCAAGAATTTTAGATCCTAGAATAGTTGGAGATGAACACTATAGGGTTGCTAGAGAAGTACAAAAAGTCTTACAAACATACAAATCATTGCAAGATATAATTGCAATTTTAGGTATGGATGAATTATCTGAAGACGATAAATTAATAGTTGCTCGTGCAAGAAAAATTCAAAGATTTTTATCTCAACCCTTTTTTGTAGCTGAAGTGTTTACAGGATCTCCAGGTAAGCTTGTAGATCTTGAGTCAACAATTAAAGGATTTGATTCAATATGCAAAGGTGAATATGATCACCTTCCTGAAGCTGCTTTTTACATGGTTGGAACAATTGAAGAAGCTATTGAAAAAGCTGAAAAAATGGCAAAAGACGCTGCAGCTTGATGACGGAAACTTTTAAAATTGAAATAATAAGTCCTGATAAATCGTTTTATAACAGTGAAAATGTAAATGAGGTGGTGGTGCCTGCTGTTGAGGGCGATATGGGTATTTTAAAAAATCACATTCCAATTATCTCTTTCCTAAAACCTGGGTTAATAAAGGTCTTGACAGATAATTCAGAGGACGAGTTTTATGTTGAAGATGGTATTTTAGAATTTAAAGATAATACCTTGTCAATATTAACTAGCTCAATTTTTAATTTAAAAGACAAAAATAAAGATATTATAAATAAAAATCTAGAGGAAGCTGAAAAGCAACTACAAAACAATAATTTAGATGATCAAAATAAATTTTTATTAAGTCAAAAAATTGATGTTTTAAAACTAATAAACTAGTTTTTTGATTTCGTTTTGAATTTTTTTATAAACCTTAAGCTTAAAGTGTACTACTACTTCAGTTAACCTAGGTATTTCAATCCATTTCCATTCATAAAACTCCGGTTTTTTTGTTTTGATATTTATTTCATTTTCATGACCATTAAATCTTACAATAAACCATTTTTGATTTTGTCCTTTATATTTTCCTTTCCAAATAATACCCAAAAGATAATCAGGTAATTCATATGAAATGTAGCCATCAATTTCTTTCAATAGAGTAACATTTTTAATACTTGTTTCCTCCTCGAGTTCTCTTAAAGCTGCTTGGTATAATTCCTCTCCTATATCAACACCACCCTGAGGCATTTGCCAATATTCTTTTGGGTTATCTATTCTCTTAGCAACAAATACTTGATTTTTATTGTTTAATACAGCTATTCCCACACCAGATCTCATTGGTAAACTTTTAAACTTATCAATCATGACTAACCGTTAAGTAATTTTATTGCAAATTGTAATTGGTTGTCAGTTTCGGTATTTATTCTAAAAGCATCACTACTCTCTTCAACTATAAAATCTGGAGCAACCCCTATATCAGAAATCGACTGCCCAGATGGTAAATAATATTTTGATACAGTCAATCTTATTGCACCTTCATTTCTAAGTGGAATTATAGATTGAACAGAACCTTTTCCATAAGTTCTTTCCCCTATTAAAATAGCTCTCTTGTGATCTTTTAATGAACCAGCGACAATCTCTGAGGCAGAGGCAGATCCATAATTTATAAGTACAATAAATGTATCTCCATTCAATATATCTCCCTCTTTAGCAAACCATTTTCTGTTCTCTGAACTTTTTCTACTTTTTGTTGATACAATTTCTCCTTTATCTAAAAAATAATCCGAAATTTTTATAGCTTGGGATAACAATCCACCAGGGTTATTTCTTAAATCCAAGATATAATATTTAATATCTTTATTTTTTTTAAACTCTCTAATTTTATCTTTGATTTGATCTCCACTATTATCGTTAAAAGAGGTTAGTCTGATATATCCAATATTTTTTTCTTTAAGTTCAGACTTAACCGATGCAACTTCAATGATTTCTCTTTTAATAGTGAACGTTAATGCTTTTTTTAATCCTCTTCTTCTTACAGTTATTACTATATCAGAACCCACAGGTCCCCTCATTAATTCGACAGCCTCACTTAAAGATTTCCCTTGAACTTGAATATCGTTGATTTTAACGATGTAGTCTCCTGCTTTTACGCCAACTCTGTAAGCTGGTGAGTTGTCAATTGGCGATATAACTTTTACCACACCTGCCTCCATACCAACTTCAATTCCAAGACCTCCAAATTCACCACTCGTCTCAGTAGTCATGTTCTTGAATGACTCAGGTGTCATATAAGCTGAATAGGGATCAAGAGATTGTAGAACTCCATTGATTGCAGCATCCATGGCATCTTTTTGGCTTACTTCATCTACGTATTGTTTGTCAATTTTTTCAAGTACTTCACTAAATAAATCAATCTTATCGTAAATACTTGTCTCAGCTAAAACACTTTTAAAATTTATAAATAAAAATATTGTAAAAAACAAAAAAAAATTATTACATAATTTCATATCATAACTTTCTCTTTTGGTATTATTTCCGACCACATTTTTTCTAATTCATAAAATTTTCTTTTTTCAGGATTAAATATGTGCACAACAAGATCAATTCCATCAACTAATTTCCATTCGGTACTTTCTTTGCCCTCAATTTTTGATTCTTTAATTCCTTCTTTTTTGAATTCTTCTAGGACTTGTTCTGATAAAGACTGAATATGTCTTGATGATGTACCACTGGCTATTATCATATAATCAGCTATAGATGATTTCCCATTCAAGTTTATTTCAACGATGTTTGAAGCTTTATTACTATCAAGAGTTTTAATAATTTTATTTTTTAGATCAGATATTTTTACCATTAATTTTTAAACTCTATCAAATTTTTCTTAATTTTGAAGATGAAATATTAACTTTTTTAAAGTTTACAACTTTTAAATTTTCTTTACTTAATTTTTTATATGATATTGATTTCCTCAATTTTTCTTTATATCCAAACCTGTCAAAAACTAAAATTTTACAATTATTTGAAATCTCTTTCCATTTATACCATTTATGGAAATTTACTAGACTATCTGCTCCCATGATAAAAAAAATATCGTATTTTGGATGTTTTTTTTTTAAAAAATTAATTAATTTAAATGTTCTATTTGATCTTATTTTATCCTCAAAATATTTTACTTGAATAAAACTTTTTTTTTTAACAATTTTTTTTGATAAACTAATTCTTTCATTTAAATTGTACTGACCTTTTTTTTTAAATGGATTTTTTTTAGTCACAACCCAGTAAATTTTATCTAAATTGAATCTTTTTTTTGCTTCAATAGAAATTTTCAGATGACCATTATGTGGTGGATCAAAAGATCCTCCCAGTACACCAATTTTTTTTTTATAAATATATTTCAAATTATCTTCTTATCTGACCCTTTCCAAGTATTTCATATTTATAAGTAACTAGCTGATTTAATCCCACTGGTCCTCTAGGTGGTAATTTATTAGTTGAAATCCCTATCTCAGCTCCAAAACCAAATTCTCCACCATCTGCGAATTGTGTTGATGAATTATGGATTGCTATTGAGCTTTTAACATTTTTAAGAAATATCTCTGCTATTTTTTTATCACCTGCGATAATTGCATCAGTATGCATCGTACCAAATTTATTAATATGCTTTATTGCTTCATTTACATTTTTAACAGATTTAATTGAAATTTCATTTGAGAGATACTCTTTTCCCCAACTTTGTTTACTAGATAAAAAAGAATTACCTAAATATAACTTTTTAATATTTTTTTCTGCATAAATTTTACACCCGCCTTTTTCTAGTTTTGTCAGTATGGGGTTGACAAATTTCTTTAATACTTTTTCATGTATAAGCACAGTCTCAGTAGCTCCACAAATACTCGTATTTCTTAACTTAGCGTTATAAATAACGTTTTCTGACATTTTTAAATCTGCACTTTTATCCACGTAAGTGTGGCAAACTCCTTCAAGATGCCCAATTATTGGTACATTAGAATGTTTTTGGACAGTCTTTACTAAATTTTTTCCTCCTCTAGGTATTATAACGTCAATATAATTTTGCATTTTAGAAAGCATATATTTTACTATTTTTTTATCTTTATTTTTAACAAACTGTACATAATTTTTATTAACTTTGTTTAAAAGAAGAGATTTTCTAAATAGATCAGAGATAATTTTGTTACTATTATATGCTTCAGATCCTCCTCTCAAAATTACAGAATTTCCAGACTTGAAACACAAGCAAGCTACATCAGAAGTAACATTAGGTCTACTCTCATAAATTACGCCAATAACTCCTAGTGGAATAGTTACTTTTCTAATTTTAAGTCCATTAGGCCTTTTCCATTGACTATTAATACAGTTTACAGGATCCTTGAATTTTATTATCTCTTTTATGGATATAATAATTTGATTTATTTTTTTTGAATTTAACTCAAGCCTTTTTATCATATTTTCTTTAAGACCCTTTCTTTGAGCGTTCAAAATATCTTTCTTATTTTCAAATATAATTTTATGTGCATTTTTTTTTATAAGTAGTGAAAAATTTTTTAAGACTTTATTTTTTAAAGTATTATTTATCCTTTGTTCGCTCGCAATTTTCGCATTTTGGCCAATTTTAAGTATATTCATTTTTTCTAAACTTCTACCATATCATCTTTATGAATTACTTCAGATTTTGAAATATAACCCAGTAATTCTTTTATTTGGTTTGAATGCTGTCCTTGAATCTTTCTGATCTCATCTGAACTGAAAGAGCTCAAACCTCTTGCAAATAAATTTAAATTTTTATCAAGAATTTTTATATGATCCCCTTTGTAAAATTTACCATTTACTTTTTTTATACCTGCTGCAAGCAAACTTTTCCCTCTTTTTAATGCTGAAATTGCCCCATCATCTACAATTAAATCTCCTTTAGGGGATATTGAACTAATTATCCATTTCTTTCTAGCTTGAAGTTTTGATATTTTTGGAAGAAACCAGGTACAATTATTTTTCAATATTATTTCTTTAATGGGCCTACTCACCAGACCATTTGCTATTACCATTGCACACCCAGAATTTTGGCATATTTTTGCGGCTTCAATTTTGGTCTTCATACCACCAGTTCCAAAATCACCTATACTTTTTGTTGCATTTTTTTCAATTTCATAATTTATATTTTGTATTGTATTTATTAATTTTGCATCTTTATAAATTTTTGGGTTTTTCGAATAAAGACCATCTACATCTGATAATAAAATTAAACAGTCAGCATTAGAGATTTGTGCGACTCTGGATGCCAATCTATCATTATCACCATATTTAATTTCTGAAGTTGCCACACTATCATTTTCATTTACGATTGGCACATATCCAAGTTTAAACAGATTATCAAATGTCCTCTTTGCATTGATTGCTCTTCTTCTTTGTTCCGTATCTTCTAAAGTAAGTAATATTTGAGATAATTCTATCTTTTCTCTATAAAATATTTTTTTAAATAAATTTATCAGTTCGATTTGACCTATAGATGCAACAGCTTGACTTTTGTCAAGTTTCAAGTTTTTTTTATTTATTTTTAATTTTTTACATCCGAGGGCTATCGCACCAGAACTTACAATAACAATATTTTTTTTATTTTTAATTAATTGTTTAATATCTTTAGAAAAGTTTACTAACCAATTTTGTCTAATTTTTTTATTATTATCAATTAAGAGGGATGAACCAATTTTTACAACGATTGTTTTATAATTTTTAAGAGACATATTTAATTAATTTAGATTTCATTTTTAAAACAAGTTTTTTATCAAAAGTTGACAAATACAAAATATCCTTTTTCAATTTGCTTGCAAATTTTTTCTTTTTTTCTTTGAGATCTTCATTTTTAATTAAATCAACTTTGTTAAAAACTACTATTTCGTCTTTTTTTAAAAGTTTTTGACTATACTGACCTAGCTCATAACGCACTTGTTTATAAGATTTAATTAGATCTTCCTCACTAGCGTCTATAAGATGAAGTAATGTTTTACATCTTTCAATATGCTTTAAAAATTTTGTTCCGAGACCAACTCCAGAATGAGCATTTTCGATCAAACCTGGTATATCCGCTAAAGTGATTTCTTTATCATCGTATTTCGCAACACCTAAATTTGGATTTAAAGTTGTAAATTTATAATTCGCAATTTTTGGTTTGGCGCTTGTTATAGATGCTAACAAACTTGATTTTCCAGCGTTTGGCATTCCAATAATGCCAATGTCTGCTATAGTTTTTAATTGTAACCAAATCGTAAAATTTTCACCCTTTTTGCCTTTAGTAAATTTTCTTGGTGCTCTATTAGTAGACGATTTAAATCTAGTATTTCCATAACCTCCACTACCACCGATTGCTGCTACAAATTCCTCATTCTCTTTTTTAAAATCAAATATTAAAGTTTTGTTATCTTCTTCAAATACCTGTGTACCAATTGGCACTTTCAAATATAAGTTTTCACCTCCTCTACCAGTTTGGTTTTTACCCCTGCCATCATCACCTCTTTTGGCTTTGAAGTGTTGTTGATATCTGAAATCAATTAATGTATTTAAATTTCTTTCGCTTATTAAAATTATCGAGCCACCTTTTCCACCATCTCCACCGTCTGGACCACCAAATTCTATAAACTTTTCTCTTCTAAAACTAGGTGAACCTGACCCACCATCACCGGCCTTAATATATATTTTTACTTGGTCTAAAAATTTCATACTACAGTGTATTAAATTTAAAATTAAGAATTAATTGGGTTTTACAGAAACTAATGTTTTATCTGATCTGGTTTTTTTAAAGATAACTTTTCCTTTGATAACAGAAAAAATAGAGTGATCTTTGCCCATTTTAACATTTTCTCCTGGAAAAATTTTGGTTCCTCTTTGTCTAATTATTATATTTCCAGGTAAAACTAATTGGCCACCATATTTTTTAACACCCAGTCTTCTACCAGCACTATCTCTTCCATTCTTTGACGATCCACCAGCTTTTTTTGTTGCCATAAATTTACCTAATTATTTTTTTTCCTGTATTTTTTCTTTACTTGAAGAAACCTTAACTTTATCCTTTTTTTCTGCTTCAGATATAACTGTACCATCTTTTGAGTAAATTTTACTGATTCTAATCATTGAAAATTTTTGCCTATGCCCATTTTTTCTTCGAGAATTTTTTCTTCTTCTTTTCTTAAATATTAAAATAGTTCTATTTTTCGAATTTTTTATTAACTCTGCCTCAACTTTTGCTCCATTAATCATTGGACTTCCAAGCTCTAAATTTTTTTCGTCTCCATAAGCTAATATTTCTTTGAACTCAATTTTAGTATCTGGTTTTGAATC
>CEQT01056724.1_pt1 | contig 10152 bp, 9 predicted proteins | sample 530951 | NCBI WGS metagenome assembly CEQT01 (sample SAMEA2621132, study PRJEB7988) | marine metagenome | biome: marine biome (ENVO:00000447); feature: surface water layer (ENVO:00002042); material: "saline water (ENVO:00002010), including plankton (ENVO:xxxxxxxx)" | depth 5 m
CTGGACCAAGCAAAGGAGGGCCGCCTAAGCGTAGTGGACCACCTGGACCAAGCAAAGGAGGGCCGCCTAAGAGAAGTGGACCACCATCGGGGGGACCAAGCGGAGGACCTCCCAAAGGAGGACCCGGAGGGCCACCGAAGCGTGGAGGACCGCCCGGAGGAGGGCCACCAAAGCGAGGAGGGCCACCGGGACCAAGTAAATCTGGACCACCCAAGAGAAGGGGTCCCCCTAGCGGCCCTAAGAGAGGGCCACCAAACTAACATTAGTGGATTATCTCAATCCTGCTTTCTTTAAACTTTCAAGTAGAACTTGTCCGAGTTCACTAGGGTCCTTAGCACACGCAATTCCTGCTGCTTTGAATGCTGCAAATTTCTCATCTGCAGTTCCCTTTCCACCCGAAATAATCGCTCCAGCATGGCCCATTCTTTTTCCTGGCGGGGCTGTCGCACCAGCAACAAATCCTACGATTGGTTTTGTACAATTTTCTTTTGCCCAGGCCGATGCTTCTTCTTCTGCCGTCCCACCAATTTCACCAATCATTACTATTGCCTCGGTTTGTGGATCATTTTCAAAGGCTTCAAGACACTCGATGAATCCTGTACCGTTTACTGGATCTCCACCAATACCTATGCAAGTGGATTGGCCTTCGTCTATACTCATAGTTTGGGCGACCGCTTCATAAGTTAGGGTTCCTGATTTTGAGACTATACCAATTCTTCCTTTAGCATGAATATGTCCCGGCATTATCCCTAGCTTTGCTCCTCCTGTCTCACCTGGAGTAATTATTCCAGGGCAGTTAGGACCGATTAATCTAATATTCTTACGATTCGCAACATAAGCAACTGCATTGACCATATCCAGTGTAGGTATTCCCTCTGTAATACAAACAATCACTCCTTTACCTTTGATTGTTTGAAAGGCATTTGCAGCTTCTATAATCGCTTCTCCTGCAAAAGGAGGAGGAACATAAATGACTGTTGCATCAGCATCTGTTTCCTTGATTGCATCAATCATGCTATTGAATACTGGCACCCCAAGAACTTCTTGACCTCCTTTTCCCGGAGTGACGCCACCAACTAGGTTTGTGCCATATTCTTGCATTTTACTCGCATGAAACATCCCTTGCTTCCCAGTAATGCCTTGAACCAAAACCTTAGCATCTTCTTCTATCCAAATCGCCAAATTATTCACCTCCTCCAATGAGTGCGACTATTTTCTTAGCCCCATCTGCTAAGTCTTCTGCAGTGTGTATGTTGAGATCAGAAGCAGATAGAATTGCTTTTCCATCCTCTACGTTAGTACCTGCTAACCTAACTACCAAAGGAACATCTAATCCCAGTGATTGAGTTGCGCCAATTACTCCTCTTGCAATGATATCGCATCGCATAATGCCACCAAATATATTGACAAGTATGCCTTTTACATTAGGATCTTCTAATATTATTGAGAAGGCTGTTTTGACTTGTTCTTCGTCTGCACCACCGCCAACATCCAAGAAGTTTGCAGGCTCACCTCCATACAATTTGATTACATCCATAGTTGCCATAGCTAAACCTGCACCATTTACAAGACAGCCAATATTGCCATCTAGTTTTACGTAAGATAGTCCAGTTTCTTTTGCTCGTATCTCAACATCTTCCTCTTCACTTAGGTCTCTCAAGTCGTTCCAGTCCTTGTGCCTAAATTCTGCATTTTCATCAAAACTAATCTTTGAATCCAGAGCGATTATATCGTCTTGCTTAGTTTTAACGAGAGGATTGATTTCTATCATAGCGCAATCTTTTGATACAAACATTTCATACATATTTCCAAGCATGTTGTAAAATGATTTCAATGCCTTTCCAGATAATCCTAGAGAAACACCGAGATCTCTCTTTTGGAACCCAAGTAAACCACAGTTAGGGTCGACAACTATCTTGTGAATCTTTTCTGGAGTATTGTGTGCTACTTCTTCAATATCAACTCCGCCTTCAGTTGAAGCCATGACAAGAACTGATTTTTGTTCCCTATCAACTAGGAGGGCAAGATAGTATTCGTGGGAAATGTCACACCCAGCCTCAACATACAAATTATTGACTATTTTTCCTTCTTCGCCTGTTTGAATTGTCACGAGTAAGTTTCCAAGTATATTTTTTGCATATGTGTTGACCTCATCTTTTGAAAATGCAATTTTGACCCCTCCTTGCATAATCTCATCTTTTGTTTCAGGATGGTAGATTATTCCTTTACCACGGCCACCAGCATGGATTTGGCTTTTAACAGCTACAACTTTCGAATTTAGAGTGTCATATGCGGCAAGAGCTTCTTCCACTGTTGTGCAATGAACGCCTTCTAATACTGGGACTCCTGATGACTTTAGAAGTGCTTTACCTTGATACTCGTGGATATTCATTACTCTCTCCGAACCATCCGATTTGAAGGTAGACCATGAATGATGCGATGACTTGCAATAGATGTGACGATGCGTTCAATAATCAAATCTTTGTGGAGCATACGATGCAGGTAGTCGTTTTGGCTGGTGGTGTAGGGTCTAGACTGAGGCCTTGGACCAATGACATCCCCAAACCACTTTTGCCGATGCTCGATTCTACTCTAATCGAGAGAGTGGTTGAAGGTGTTCCAAGCGACATTATCGATGAGTTAGTGATTGCGGGTGGATATAAAGTAGATATGATTGAAAACTATTTCAAAAATGCTAACGTTGATTTCGATGTTAGAATAGTCCCTGAAGATGAGCCATTAGGAACTGGTGGAGCTTTAGGGAATTGCAGAGATGTTATCTCGGGTAGATTTGCCTGCTTTAATGGAGACATAGTTTCTTCTTTGAACGTTGGTAAAATGATTCAGCAGCATAAGAATATGAACGTTAGAGGGACTCTTGCTTTATGGGAAGTTGAAGATCCCACTAGATTCGGTATTGTAGGAATAGATTCCAAAAATGTCATCACCCAGTTTAAAGAAAAACCGAAGCCGGAGGAAGTTTTCTCAAATTTGATAAATGCAGGTTCATACATACTTGAGGACGACATTTTCGATATTATGCCAAAGGACAAACACAGCCTAGAGCGAGATATTTTCCCAAAATTAGCGGAAGAAGGTAATTTAGGAGGATTTCCATTTCAAGGATATTTCATAGATGCTGGGACGCCTAGTAGCTGGCAAGAAGGGGTAAGAAGGTGTATTAGCGAGAAGAGATACAAATCAGGAGCAGTATCTCAAAATAGTTGGCATCAGGGAAAAACTACGATTGCGAGAAACTCAATGATTCAACAGGGAAGCGTTATAGCAGGCGAGGTAGATAACTCAACGATTCTAGCAGATGCAATTATTGAATCAGGTGCAAAGGTTTCTAATTGCTTAATTGGGAAAAATGCGGTAATAAAAAGCGGTGCTAAAATTGAAGGCGTTGTTGTGGGTCATGGGATGACTGTCCCCTCAGGTCATAAACAAACTGGCGGCACTTTTTGAATCGCAGTAACAAAAAGGGGAACCCCTTTCGCTTGACCATGGAAGCCCCACTTATTGTTGTAAACTTCAAAACCTACTCAACAGCTATGGCTGAATCTGCTGAGGAACTTGGCAAGCACATGTCATCTATCCAATCAAATGCAAGGATGGTTGCAGTAGCAAGTGCTTTCGATTTATCCTCGGTATCTTCGATTAACGGACTAGAGGTTTGGTCTCAACATTTAGACCCTGTTGGCCAAGGTTCTCATACAGGTTGGCTCGAACCGCAAACCGCAATTGCAAGAGGAGCGTCTGGAACAATAATCAATCATGCCGAGCACAAGGTTCCTATAGAGCATGTTATGTCATTGATGGAAATGCTCCCGGATGGATTCCCCGTGTGCGCATGTGCTGCTGATGTAGACGAGGCAAGAGCCCTTGCTGAAATTGGGCCGACTTTCATAGCAGTTGAACCGCCTGAACTTATCGGTGGAGACATATCTGTCACTACGGCTGACCCCTCAATTGTGAGCGATACAGTCGCAGCAGTCAAGGAGGTAAATCCGAAGGTAAGAGTGCTATGTGGAGCAGGTGTGAAAAACGGACAAGACGTTGCTACTGCAATCGATTTGGGAGCAGAAGGAGTTCTTCTTGCAAGTGGAGTTACAAAAGCAAATGACGTAATCGCCGTGTTAAATGATTTAGTTTCCCAAATCTAAAGCAAAAATGACTAAATCCATACAGAAATCTAAACATGCGTTTGAGCAGCTTTCGCCATTTCTAGAGCTGACTGAATAAGAGATGCCCTTTGGAGATTTTCACCACCTGGACAAGTATCTCTATGGCCGCAAGTCCTGCACACCGATTCGTCTTTTGCTAGAGGAATTTGTGAAAGATCGCATGCAGGACCCATTCTAGAATACAATTCACTCATCTGGGAGATATCTTTCATTATAATACCCATAGAATCTTGGATATCAGTTTGATTACATGTCTCAATCCACCTGTTCCATCTACCAGAGCTCCACACAACATTCTCAATCACATACCTTTCATGGTTTGATGGAAGCCCTTTCTGATTCAAAGCCCAAATAACCATCGCAGTATTTTCCAGAGATTTATGCTCCTTCATTTCACTGGATCCTTGAACACTGAATCTCAACAAATGACAATTTCGTCCTCTTATCCAAACAAGGTCGGGAGATATGTGCAAGTCAAAATCTCTTACACTGGTGTAAGAAAGGCGTGAAAAGGTAAACCACTGCTCAATTTTCCCACTCAGAATATCTGAAAAAGGAGGTGAAGAAATTATTGATTGATATCTTAAACAACATATCTCAACTAGCCTGTCAATTTCCTTGACACTTACTTTTCTCCTCAAAGAACTTGATTTCCCGATTCGCTTTTCAATAACATCTAACACAGATTTTTGCCGTCTTAGTCCGCCTACTATACGACTTCGTATTTTCAATGCAAGATCGTTTTCAACCCAATTCAAGCCTTTGCTGAAGCATTCTAATCTCTGTATAACCAAACCTCTCAATGCCCTTTGCATCAACATATAGGGTGAGGCCCAATTGGATATATTTGTCAAGTGACGGTTGAATCCTCCTTGTTTTTTCTTAAATCCGTATTTCAGTATGAACGCTCTCGGGCATTTATTCAGTAATTGCCTTCTTGTGACTGACCAGGCTCGTGGTTTGTTTATCCATTGTATCTTTTTTTCATTCATCAAACGTAGCGATAAACTTCAACCATAGTCAAACCTTCGTGTCAATCTCAGTATAGGCGTTTACACTTGCTATATCCTCTGTAAGGTTAACTCAAACGTCGTTACCCTTCGCATTTACGCCCAATACATGGGCCTCCCTTCGAATGGCTATCGAAATAATCACAGACTATAGACATGCAAAAGAATATTCATTGTTAAATCTGAGCATAAGGTCGCAAGTATACAGAAGGGGATAGATAGTATAACACCGGAAACGAATCTTTTTCTCGGTCCAGTTCCTCGCCAGATTAGGCTAAACAAAAGAAGAGTTACTGGAACAAAAAAAGGCTGTGCTAACAGTATAAAAAGGTCAAAATCCGAAGTACTGCATAACCCTATACAAAAGGTCCACCACCCTTCTGACTCCAAATAGAACGAAATCAATGTAATAAGGAAGGTCAATACTATTGATAAATTGAAACCGGAATTGAGATTTTTCTCGTAGTTTTTGATTAACTTAATGCTTGCAGTAATGATGTATAATATGTAAAAACAAAGGGAAACGATGAGTATAGATTTGATAAAAAACATAGATTCTGGATCTTTTTGACTCAACGTTTTAGCAAAATAAAAGCTTAGTAGAGCAAAGATGACAGCGCATAATTTCAGAACTAATTCTTGATATCTCTTCAAGGACTCTATCAAAGGCATCGACCGTTCTCCTGTTGTATTTGCTTATTGTTGATAATTTAAAAAACAACTCCCGGCAACCATATTTTCTAAGACAATCTAAGGGCCTATCCGAAACCCCTTTGCATTTTATTTCCCTATACAAAGGGGATTCAGTAGGTCGATACAGACGCTACCAACAAATGATAACTTTTTACAAAGTACTAGGATTATCAACTTGCGTATTAATTTCAAGAATGATACCGTGCAGTTAGAACGACTACCGTAATTTTGCAAGACTCTGTTTGAATGATTCTAAATTTTTCTTTCGCGTTTCTTTTCTATCTACTATTGGATTTGGGTAATCTGTGCCAATAATACATCCTGCTGATTCTTGAATATGCAATGGAGCTAAATGCGGCTCAAATATGTATTTTGATGGGAATTTAGAAAGCTCTGGAACCCAGTGTCTAATGAATTCTGCATCCTTGGTTTCAACGTTCAAACTCGATTTCGAATCTGGACAAGGGTTGTAAATTCTGTAATAAGGCATTGAGAATGGTGCAACTCCTGCTAACCAAAGCCAATTTCCGTTGTTCAGTGCCCAGTCACTATCAATTAATTTACGCTCAAATACATCCCTGCCATGTGTCCAATTTTGCCATAATTGCCCGCGAGTGAGAAAGCATGAAACTGCGTGCCTTCCAAGGTGATGCATCCATCCAGTAGTGTTTAGTTGACGCATCATTGCATCGATGAGAGGAAATCCAGTTTGGCCTGAATCCCAAGAATCCAGCAATGCATGGTCCAATTCTCCCCACTCGATTTCTTTACATTGAGAATTACCAGATTCTTGGTCCCAATTCTCAACCGATCTTGATAGAAGATAGAACATTTCTCTAAACAATATTTGCCCATGAATTGAAACTGGAGGCACAGTATGTTCACTTGATTGTTGTATTTCTGAGCATGAATTCCACAATCGTCGAATCGATAGACATCCTGTACTGATGTAGGGTGACAATCCGGTGGTTGATGGTTCCATTGGATTGCCTTGAACATTGGTTGAAATTGACTTTGGCTTGTTGAAGTTTTTAACAAAGTCACGCTGGGAAACTACCTTCCTTTCGAATCTTGTAAGTGCTTCACTTTCGCCACCGCAGAAATAGCCAGGTGCACACAGCAGAGGCCGAATTTTGTCGAGTGATACTAAATATTCTGAACTAACAAACATGCCATCCTTGAGTCTATTTGATGAAGGATTTGGGTCATTTGTTTTGAATACAATATTATCGAAATCTCCGAACTCTGTTTTGAACAATCGAACCATATCCTTCATTGATTTAGGTGTTCTATACCCCGAGGAATTTACCACTGCTTCGATATCGAGTATTGTTTGAGATGAAGGGAAGGATTTGCCAGACCAATTTTGATTAACGTCTATCAGGTTTCTTTCAATTAATTCTGATTGTTTTTTATCCCTAGGATTTGTCGAGTATTCCTCTAAAAAGATGACATCATCATCTTTCAACTGTCCTGTAATTGATTGTAAAACTTCTAAGCAGTCTCCAGAAAATATGTGTAGGTCGAGATCTAATTTATCTCTCAAATTTTGATGCAGATTCTCAACACAATCAAACTGGAATCGTAATCGATGTTCCCCCATAGAGGGGGTGCTCCTCTGATGAATTTCTTCATCGAAAATATATATCGGAAGAATGGAATCGATGTTTTCAGATTCACAAGCCCAAGACAATACTGGATTGTCATGAACACGCAATGAGTTACGGAACCAGACAACAGCTACTTGCATAGTTTAAATTCCCATATATGCGGCTTAAACATCTGTCTAATTGCATAGATATCCTTCATGGTCCACAAATGGACAAAGGTATTCATTGAAATTCAAATGTTAATATTTTTTCAATCAATGTTCAAATTCTGCTGATTACTCTAATTAGTTAATTTCCAGAAGAATGTAAGCGCTTCATCAGTGCCACCTTTAGAAGAAAGAAGCATTTCTCCATCCTTCCAATATTCGTATATATTCTCTCCAATATGACATTGGAAGAAGGAATTACTTGAAACACTTAACTCAATCATCCAAAATTCGTTTGCCTGATTCACTAATTCTCTCAATTTGTCATAATCGCCTTGAAAATCGAATGAACCACCTTTTCCTCCATCAAGACTTATCGTCGTAGGGTTAGGGACTGTAACTTTTAGGTTAGACAGTTCCATGTCTTTCGAGTTGTATTTTGGTGATAGGAAATTTTCATTTGGGTCCTTGTCGGAATCTGAGATTGAGACACCAAAAATCTTGGAAAAGAAATTGATCAGTGAAGATATCATATTACAACCACACATACCAGATTTATAGATAATATGCAATCCAAAATTAGGTATGAGCCCTTTCGTTTAATAATCGATAACAACGGTACCCTTAGGTTCATTGTAGGACTGATGAAATTATTTCTAACATAGATTTATTTTCAACTGGAGATCTAATCGCAAATCTTACAGCAGTACTAGGCAATTCAAGACCCATGTTTTGGGCGTCTCTAACGAATAGTCCCTTTGATTTGCATGATTCGATAAATCTATATGACGAATAGCCTGAATCTTCAGGAAGGTAAGTCAGTAGATAATTAGCTACACCCGAAAATACTCTAAAGCCAAGTGATTCCAGTGACGTATGCATTTTTTCCCTTTCATCATGAATGATGTTATACTGTTCTAGGTAATATTGCTCATTTTGTAAAGCTGCTACTGCTGCAAGCTGACCGGGTAGGCTAACCGCCCAAGGAGGGATAAATTTCCTGAGTTTGGACATCTGCTTGGTAACGGCGTATGCAACTCTTAATCCAGATAATGCGTAACACTTGCTCATACTCTTACAAACAACCAATTCAGGAAGTGATTCACACAGTGGTTCCAATGATTCTGCGTTTGGAAGATAATTAATGTAGGTCTCATCAATCCAAATCATCTCACAAATTGAGTTTGAATTTCTTGACTTTGCTATCTTTTGGACGATTTCTGACATTTCTTCACAATAAACGCCCGTTGGACTATTGGGGTTCACAAAAATGACCGCATCATGCTCGCTAGCCTGAGCAATCAATTCATCAGGGTTAATTTTGAATCCCTTGTCGTCTTGAAGGACAAAGTATGTGATATTACAGCCAATCACATGTTGTAGAATATGACTATATTCCCCATACATCGGTGATAAAATCAATACTCTTGAGGTCTCATTCAGTAACTGAGGGAGTAGTGAAAACATTAGTGATGATGATCCTGATGATACTGCTACATTGTTACTTGGAATACCTCTCACTTTTGCAATTGTTTCAATTAACTCCTCGCACTGTGTTGGTGGAGATTCTTGACAAGATCTTTCAAGTTGGGAGCTAATTACTTGTAGTGCTTCGGGGCATGGAGGAAATGGACTGTCCAGCACATCAGCCACGATCAGAGAATCACGAACATCGAAATCAAAACCAGAAGTATCCCACGACTGGCCTCCATGATAGCAGGCGTCGTCGCTATCTTCTAGTTCACGATTTTTTTGGATTTTGTCTGCAAATTTTGTCAATGTTTTCTGGACATTCATATGCATTGGATAATATACAGTATCACCATGCTTGACTCCAACATTATCGAATACCATCATACCATTATTCTGGTACATTTTTTTGACTTCTGAATGACCCATAGCAACAATATCAGTACCCCCGTTATCCGCTACAAATTCCAATGCATGACGCATCAGACTAATTGAATGATTTTGACCTCGATATTTTTGGGACACGGTCAAGCCTCTTACCTCAAAAGTTGAACTCTTATCATCACATGAATTGAAAACTGTTTGATTTAGAACATCTGCTGAGAAATACTTTGCTAGTCTAAACGGTTTCTTACTTGGTGGATTCAAACTAATATATCCTACAAATTCTTGTTCTTCCATACATACAATGAAATGCTTACCAGGATCTTCTAGTCTTGATTCATCATTTGGCGAATATTGACCCAATTCCTCTGCATAGACTTCATGCCTCAATGAAGCGATATCATTCCAAATATGACTTATCCTCTCATCAGCAGGCAAAGGGAAATCAAACCGCAGGAATTCAGCCATAAATCTACCCAGTGATTCATTTGTAATGAATGGTTTCCTCATGGACATTACAGGATAGATATTCACTAATAATCAAAGTAATTATCGATATGAGTTATCTCAATATTGTAGTATTTTGATAGTAATTCTTCAAGCTGCAAATCCGAGCACTCTTCAATAAATTCATACTCCTGATTGGACATAA